>RCMY010005180.1_pt1 | contig 11104 bp, 9 predicted proteins | sample 2041341 | NCBI WGS metagenome assembly RCMY01 (sample SAMN09708234, study PRJNA481090) | Marine sediment metagenome, whole genome shotgun sequencing project.
GGGGCCGGTGTCGCGCACTTCAAGGCGCAGGGTGCGGCCACGACGGCGCGCGCCGACTAGAACCTTGCCTGAGGAGGTATAGCGAATGGCGTTGGCAATCAGGTTTTGCAGGATGCGCCGGATATAGCTGGCGTCGGTTTCCACGATCGCGCCGCAGGGCACAAACCGCAGGCTAAGCCCCTTGAGCGCGGCATGCGGGGCGAATTCGTCGTGTAACTGATCCAGAATACGCCCAAGCGGCACATGGGTCACGTCCACCTCGACCCGACCCGATTCAAGCCGCGAGATATCGAGCAACGCGTCGATGATATCCTCGACACTAGTCAGCGCGCGCTGTGCCTTGTCCATCAGGGCGCGGTGATCGTCGCTGGCAAGCTCTTCATGGATCGAGGCCAGATAAAGCCGCGCTGCCGACAGCGGCTGGCGCAGGTCATGGCTTGCGGCAGCGACAAACCGCGATTTCGAGGCATTGGCGCGCTCTGCATCCGCAAGCGCATCCTCAAGTTCAAGCGTACGTTCCAGAACCCGCTGTTCCAGCCGTTCATTGGCATGGGCAAGCGCGCGCGCCGCCGCACGCTCGGCGGTGACGTCGGAAAAGCTTATGACAAAGCCCTGATCGGGCATCTGGCGCGCGAACACCTCAAGCGTCTTGCGCGCCCCGCTGCGCATGTAAAACCGCAAGGGCGCGCGCCGGTCCGTGCTGGCCACCCATGTGGCGATATCGCCCGGCGTCAGGATGCCTTCGATCTGAAAATCGCTGCCAATCCGGCGCAGGATCACGTCAAACTGAATGCCAACCCGGAAATGCGCGAGCGGGATCGACAGCATCCCGCCGGCATTCTGGTTCCAGCCGCGCAATTGCCCGGCACGGTCGAAAATACAGACGCCCTGATCAATATGCTCAAGCGTGGCGCGCACAAGCTGGGCCTGATCATCTAGCATCTTGCCGCGTTCGCGCCGCTCAAGGCGGATGATGTCGGTGATATCGGTCTGAAGGATCACGGTTTGCCCGTCGCGGGTGCGGTGTTCGCTGACCTGAACCCAGCAATCGCCGGTCAGGTTGAGGTTGAACATCACGTGCTTTTCCTGGTGAAGCTGCATCCGTCGCGCCGCCCATTCGCGGCTTGTCTGGGCATCTGGCAGTTCCAGAAAGCGGCTTTCGCTGGCGTGCTGAACGTAGCTTTGAAAATCCAGCCCCGGACGCAGGCGCGCCACCAGATCGGGCATATACATGCCAAAGCGGCTGTTGTTCATCACCATATGGCCGTCGCTGTCAAACAGGGCAAAGCCCTCTTGCAGGGTCTCGATGGCATTGGCCAGATCCGATTGCGCGCGTTCGGCCTGACGGGTGGCGGTGGCCAGTTGGGCGTTGGAATCGTTAAGCAGATTCAGCGCGCGTTCAAGATCGTGGGTGCGGTCGGTGATCTGATCCTCAAGCATGACCGCGCGTTCAAAATGGGCATAGGCCACGCCGCCATCATCGGTGGTCTGTTCCACCCGGCGCATCAGCACCTCGATGATTTTCATCAGCTTGCTGTTCTGGCGCTCAAGCGGATCAGAGGTATCAATCAGTGCGTGGGTCATGGCCGATCCCCCGGTCGGGATGGTAAATGGCGACGCCGGTCATCGTCTGGTTCACATGCAGACCGTTGATCTGTTCGCCGTAGGTGGAAAAGCCGATAACCTTATGCGCGGCTAGAATCCGCGAAATTTCGGGCCCGATCTGGCGTTGTGTCACCTCGGTGCGGCGCAGCATACAGTCACAGGCCAGCACGGTCAGGGGTTCGTGTTCGCTGGCCAGGGCGTCAAGTTCACGTTGCAAATGGGCGCCCATGTCCTGGGACTCTGCCAGCGTCAGAACCAGCCCCTCGTCGATGGCGGAAAAGAATTGCAGGTCGCCGTTCTCTTCGATCCGCTGGATCGCGCGCACATGATGCTGGCCGCCGATCCGCACGACCACCGGGTTGGCCGCAAAGGTCGAGGCATTCAGCGTCTCAAGCGGGCGACCCAGAATGCGGGCATATTCCTCGGCTGCGATCTCGGCGTTGATGCGATGCACGATGCGCCGGGCCGGGTCGGCATCGGTCACCACCATGCGCCGGTCGGTGGGCTGAAAGTGATCCAGGCGGAACACGCGAACCGGGCAATCGGTGCGCAAAAGACAGACCACGGCCGCATTGCGCAGCGTGACCCCGTCACAGGCAATCAGGGTTTCGCCAAAGCGTTCGCCATCCGCCGCCGAGCCGCCAAATAGCGGCATCGGTCCAAGGCCCGAGGCAAGGGCCGAGACAAGCTCGTCCTCCTTGAGCGACAGACCATCAACCGCGAGAAAGGCAAATTCATTTGGCATCACCTCGCCGGCCTGCGTGTTCAGCCAGGCCCGCGCACGCACCGATTGCGAGACGCAGGCGCTGCTGTCAAACGCGCTCAGCGGCGTGATCACCTGCGTCACGGCGTAAAAATGCGCGGCGGCAAAGCCCACCGCGACGATCATCCCGTTGGTATAGCCCGCAACGCCGATTTCACCGGCCGTGGTACAGCCGACACAGCGGCTCTCGGGAAAGTGGCGCGGCGCCTCGGCCATCAGGGTTTCAAAATCGGCCTCGGGCGAAACGAAGAACAACACAAGCGCCATTTGCGTGCCACCAAAGGCCTCAGCCAGCGTTGCAAGCGCGTCGGGGTCGCCATGGGGTACTTCGGCGCGCGCGACGATGCGGCTGTCACAAAGATCGGCGGCATTGATCGGGGTCGCGTCCATGTCGTCTCCTGCGGGCGGGCGGGCCCTGCCGCAAGGTTAGTCTGGCTAGTCGGTCTCGCGCAAGACGTTAGAGAAACTGGCCGTTTGCGCGATAAGCACGGCCTGGGTACGGGTCTGCACGCCAAGCTTGCGCATGATCGCGGTGACATGGGTTTTCACGGTGGTTTCAGCGATCGAAAGCTCATAGGCGATCTGTTTGTTCAGCCGCCCCTCACAGATCAGTTGCAGGATTCGCGCCTGTTGCCGGGTCAAAAGCGCAAGCCGTTGAACCGCCTCGCAGCGATCATTGACGGGGTGATCGGGGGTCTTGGTCAGAACCACCCCTTCGGGCAGGAACACGCCCCCCGCGCCGATGGTTTCAAAGGCGGCGCGGAACACCGGGCGCTGGCTGTGTTTGGGCACAAAGCCCGCCGCACCGGCATGGATCGTGGAACAGACCATGCGGCTTTCCGACATCGAGGACACCACGACAATTGGCACATTTCCGGCCACGGCCTTGAGCCGCATAAGCCCGTCAAGCCCGGTCACATCCGGCAGGTTCAAATCAAGCACGATGATCTCGGGCGGGCCGTTCTGCTGGATATGCTCCATCGCCGCGTCAAGGCTTTCGGCGGTGTCGATATGGGCGATGCCGGCCACCGACTTGAGGGTCATCGACAGAGCGTCACAAAACAGCGGGTGATCATCCACGATAAGCGCCGTGCGAAACCGCCCCGCCACAGCCTTGGCCGGGGGCTGGTTTTGCATCGTTTGGTGCGCCTCGTTCGGGTCCATGACGATATCCTAACAAATGGGTCTTGTGGCGCATACTGACACTAAGGTCTGAGGCATAGGTTACCCTTTGCGCCGCAAAAGCCCGCGACCCGGATCGTATCCCCAAAGCGCCAGTACCATGAAGCCCATTGCGGCAAGCGTTGTCCAGAGCAGAGCCATGCCGTTAAATTGGCCATAGAGCGCAAAGCGGATAAGTTCGACCGCGTGGGTGAACGGGTTTGCTGCGCAGATATCGCGCAACAGGGCCGAGCTTTCTGCCATGCGCCAGAGCGGGTAAAGCGCGCTCGACAGAAAGAACATCGGGAAGATCACAAAGTTCATAACGCCGGCGAAATTCTCAAGCTGGCGGATAAGTGAGGACAGTGCCACACCAAGCGCGCCAAGCATCACCCCGCCCAGCACCAGCGTCGGTAAGGCGTAAACATAGCCCCAACCCGGCATCGTGATCCCCATCGCCGCCGCAATGCCAAGGAACGCATAGCATTGCAGCACCGACACCACCGTGCCTGCCAAAATCTTGCACAGCAAAAGCCACCATCGCGGCAAGGGACTTGTCAGCAACAGCCGCATCGAGCCCATCTCGCGGTCATAGACCAGGCTAAGCGAGGATTGCATGCTGTTGAACAACAGGATCATCCCGCACAGGCCCGGCACGATATAGGTCTCATAGGTGATATAGGTCTGATAGGGCGCGATGATCGACAGGCCAAGCGCCGCGCGAAACCCGGCGGCAAACACCACCAGCCAGATCAGCGGCCGCACCAGCGCCGAGATAAACCGCGAGCGTTGCTGCGCAAAGCGAAGCGCCTCACGGGTGGTGATGGCACCAAGGGCGATCAACAGCGGCTTCATGGCGTGGCGCCTGTCAGGCCAAGAAACCGGTCGGTCAGGGATTGATCGCCGATGATATTGCGCGCGATGCCGTCGGCGCGCACCTCTCCGCGATGCAAGATCACCAAGCGGTCATCGGGCCAGACCTCATCGGTCAGGTGTGTTGCCCAAAGCGCCGTAAGCCCATCTTCGGCGCATAAGCCATGCACATGCTCGGTGATGGCGCGCCGCGCCTCGGCGTCAAGTCCGACAGTCGGCTCATCCAAGAGCAAAACCGCCGGGTGATGCACAAGGGCGCGGGCAATCTCGGTGCGGCGACGATGGCCACCGTTCAGGTCGCGGGCGATCTCATCGGCGCGCTGCGCCATGCCCATCCGATCAAGTGCTGCGTCAATGCGGTGATCGGCCTCGCGCCCGGCCAGCCCATGCAGCGCCGCGAAATAGCGCAGGTTGCGGCGCACGCTCAGGTCAAGATCAAGGGTGGGCTGTTGAAACACCACGCCGATCCGTGCAAGCGCCTGGCGCGGCGCGCGAGCCATGTCATGACCCATGACCGCGACATGGCCCTCAGGTGTGGTAAAGAGCCGGGTGAGAAGGGCAAACAGTGTCGATTTCCCGGCGCCGTTCGGCCCCAAAAGCGCACAGAACGCACCCTGCGATACCGAGAAAGAGACGTTGTTCAGCGCGCGCTTGGCGCCATAGGAAAAGCCCAGCCCAGAGACCTCTAGCCCGGACACCTCTTGCCCCGTCATGCCAATCCTTCCCGCGTGGTCGGTGCCACCATAGGCCGGGGCATGCGATTACTGTATCCTTATTTCAAGCCGCTGGCTCTCGCCGGTCGTGCCGGGAACAAGCACATGATAGCGTCCGGGCTTGATCGCGATAAACGAAAATGTTGCTGTCCCGGCATCGTCAAACTCGAAGCTGTCGATCGCCATGGGGCGCACTTCGATATCGTTGATCACGATTTCATTCATCCAGATCGCGCGAAAGAAGTCCGGCCCGGTCAGGCCGATTTCAGCCGTGCCATCAGCGGTGATTTCCATCTCGTAATAGGCACCGGATTCAAGGATCACCGGCCCCTCGCCCAAGGGTTTGCCCGAACTCAGCGTGACCTCAATCGTGTCACCCCGGTTGCATTTGGCCAAAAGTCCGGAAAAGGCAAGGTTATCACAAAGCGGCGCGGCCAGGGCCGGACCAGAGAAAAGCGCCAGACTGGTGGCGATCAAAAGTTTTCGCATGAAATTCCTTTCGCTTTTGGATTAATCCGAGACAACCACAACGCCCCAGGGCTGTTGACCGACCTGCACCGATTTCACCACCTTCTCGGCGGCCACATCGATAATTGAGACATCGTTGGAATTGCCGTTGGTGGTATAAAGAAACGCCTCATCCGCATCAAAGGCAAGCTGCCAGACGCGCTGACCGACAAGCAGGTATTTTTCCACCTCAAAGGTTTCGCCATTGATCAGGGCGACCCGGTTTGACGGGCCAAGGGCGACAAAAATCTTCTTGCCATCAGAGGTCACACGCACGCCCACGGGTTGAAGAAGTTCGGGCGCGATGCCGGGCACGGCAAAGCTGATCTTATGCTCGATCTCGCCGCCATCGGGGTTGATCACGCTCACCGTGCCGCCGATTTCGGCGCTGACAAACAGGTGTTTGCCATCCGCACTATACTGGGCAAAGCGCGGGCGCTGATCGACAAGCGTGTTTTGCACGATCTCGAAGGTTTCGGTGTCGATGAAATGCGCCATGTTGGTGGTTTCAGAGGTGTTAACCACGTATTTGCCATCCGGCGACATGCCCATGCCTTCGGGTTCCACCCCGACCGGGATTTCGGCCAGAATGGTATGGGTTTCGGTATCGGTGACGGTCACAAGGTTGTCGTCTTCATTGGCGATATAAAGCGGGTTGCCGGAGGGGTGCAGCACAAAAAGTTCCGGATCGGGGCCAGAGGGCAGGGTGTAAAGCTCGGCATAGGTTGTCGTGTCAAACACCCGCACCACATCGTCATCCGAGGCGCAGACATACAGCTTTTTGCCATCCGGGCTTGCGGTGATGCCGCGCGGGCGGTTGCCGGCGGGAAACTCTTTGAGAACCTCCCATGTGACCGAGTCGAGAACCGTGACGGTGTTGCCGCGCTCATTGGTGACAAACACCTTGCCTGCAAGGGCCGGCGTGGTCAGCAGCGTGGTAAGGGCTGTGGCAAAGGCAAGGCGGCGCATGTCAATTCTCCTGTTGGGTAAAGGCGGTGCAGGCGCTTTCGGGCTGATCCAGCCCCATCGTATCAAGCAGCGAACGTTGGTGCAAAAACCCCTCTTGCGGCGAGACACTTACGGTGATGCGCCCATCGGCCAAAAGAATGGGCTGGCGCAACTGGCCGTTCCAGGGCCGAAACGTAAGCTTTTGCCCCTTGAACGCCGCCAGCTCAAATTGGTCGCTTAGGGTATAGGCGCGGATCGCGGCGGGATCGGCCCCACCGGTGCGCGTCACCGCCTCGCCCAGCACCCTGAGGGCCAGCCAGACGTTGTAATCCTCGGGGCGCATATAGCGGTTGGTCAGTTTTTCAAAGCGGTTCTGAAACTGGGTCGCGCCCCAGGCCTCAAGCGCCGGGTGCCAGCTTAGCGGGCGCAGCCCGGCAGAGCCGACGATGAGCGCGGGCGACCATGTGTGATAGGGCAGATAGGTGGCAAACACGTCGGCTTCATCCGCCGTGACGATGATGTCCGCACCGTCAAGCGGTTGGGTGAACAGCGGCAGTTGCCGCTGCACCAAAACGTGGCCAGTGTCAGTGCGCCGCGCGCCGCCGGTATCGGTGAATTCAAGCTCGTCGGTGATCCGCGCGCCAAATTTCGCCGCCGAGGCGCGATAGCTGTCGGCAAGCGCGAGATCTTCGGGGTGTGATCCGTGAATAAGCGCCCATTTCGGCCATTTCTTCCAGGTCAGGAACTGTGCCACCGCATCGGTCTTCATCTTTCGCGAAGGCGCCACATGCAGGATATTGCCACGGCACTGATCGCTGCGCAGGTCGGTATCAGACGCCAGCGTGTTGAAAATCAATGTACCGGGGGCGGCCGCATCAGCCATCGCCAAAAGCTCGGCGCTTTGGGCCTGAACCGCGAAAAAGCGGATGCCTTTGGCTTGCAGCGCCTCAAACGTGGCAAGCGCGGTTTCCGGCGGGCTTGCGGCGGTTTCAAGCGCATAGGTCTGGCCCATGAATCGCCCGGTTGTCTGATTGTCCTCGGTCGCCAGAAGGCCGCCTGCAAAGCCAAGGTCATCGGGGCGCAGATCAAGCCGCGACACTGGCAAAAGCGTGGGGTAATCCACCCGCAGAACCGCCGCCGTCACGTCCTCGGCCAGGGCCGGGCGGATGAGGGCACCAAGCGCCCAGAAGATCACCACAAGCCACCGCATCATGCGCGCGGTGCCCTTGGCCAGAGGCGAGTTTTGGCAGATGTCATATGCGCGCTCCCTTTGGGTTGTGATCGCCTTTTGCGGGTATCTTAACAAAGGTTGTGGACCTGTCCGCACCTTTCCGGCCTATGGGTGAGAAATGCCGGTGATATTCTGGCTTTTGTAAATTGAATCAAAAGCTTGACCGGCATCATACTTTGGTCGCAGAGCGTCGACAGCGCCGCGTAGAAAAACGGCCTCGCGCAGAGGATGCGCCGGGCCGGAGTGGTCATCGCGTTACCGCGTTTCAGGCGGGTTTGAAAAGATCGCCGTACTCGGCCCGCAGGATGTTTTTCTGAACCTTGCCCATGGTGTTGCGGGGCAATTCGTCCAGCACGATAAGCTTGCGCGGATGTTTGAACCGCGCCAGCGACGTGCCAACCGCCTCTGCAATCGCGTCAAGGTCGGGGCTTGTGCCTTTTTGCGCCACCAGAAAGCCGACCACCGTTTCGCCGAAATCGGGATGCGGCACGCCCACGACGGCGCTTTCAAGAACGCCGGGCTGTTCATCCAGCAAAAGCTCGATTTCCTTGGGGTAGATGTTGTAGCCGCCCGAGATGATCAGATCTTTGTTGCGCCCGACGATCTGAACATAGCCCTGATCGTCGATCATCCCCAGATCGCCGGTGATGAAAAACCCGTCACTGCGCAACTCTTCGGCGGTTTTCTCGGGCATATTCCAATAGCCTTTGAACACGTTCGGGCCGCGCACCTCGATCAGGCCGATCCCGCCTTGTGGAAGGGTTTTGCCAGTATCAGGGTCGGTGATCTTGAGTTCGACCCCCGGCAGAGGAAACCCGACCGTGCCGGCACGTCGTTCGCCGACGTAAGGATTCGAGGTATTCATGTTGGTTTCGGTCATGCCATAGCGTTCAAGAATGCGATGGCTGGTGCGCTCTTCAAAGGCAACATGGGTCTCGGCCAAAAGTGGCGCGCTGCCCGAGATGAAAAGCCGCATATGCCCGGTGAGGGCCCGATCAAACCGCGCGTCATCCAGAAGGCGGGTATAAAAGGTCGGCACACCCATCATGCTTGTGGCGCGGGGCAGGGTTTCGATCACCTTGTCAGAGTCGAATTTCGGCAGGAAAATCATTGCGGCCCCGGCCAGAAGGATCACATTGGTCGCCACGAAAAGCCCATGCGTGTGAAAGATCGGCAGTGCATGCAACAGCACGTCCTTGTCGGTGAAGGCCCAGTAATCGACCAGCACCTCGGCATTGGACAAAAGGTTGGTCTGGGTCAGCATCGCGCCCTTTGAACGCCCGGTGGTGCCCGAGGTATAAAGGAACGCGGCAAGATCATCGTCGCCGCGCGCGGTGGTGTCGAATGTCTCGGGCTTATCCTTGGCGGCGTCGGGCAAGCTTCCGCTGCCATCGGCATTGAGCGTCATCACCTGCGCCCCGGCGGCCGTGGCGACGGGGGCCAGAGCATCGGCCTTGGCGCCATCGCAAAGCAACAGGCGCGCACCGCTATCGGTCACGAAGTATTCAAGCTCATCCGCCGTATAGCCGGTGTTGAGCGGCAAAAACACGATGCCCGCCTGCACACAGGCCGCATAAACCGCCAGGGCCTGGGGTGATTTCTCAACCTGCGCCGCAAGCCGGTCACCGGGCGCGAGGCCCGCGTCGCGAAAGCTATGGGCGTATTGCGCGGTCAGGCGCAGAAAGGCGTCATAACTCAGGCTGCTGCCGTCCGCGAGGTGCAGAAACGGCGCGGTCTGGCCCGCATGGCGACCAAAAAGCCTGTCATAAAGGGGGTTGGCCATGGCGATCTTCCTTGTTTCAGTCTTTGGTGGCCCAAGCGGCGCTTAGCGCGGTCACTTCGGGCGAGGCGGCGATTTGGGCCGCATTGGCGAACCGTTCGTGGTTTTGCGAGATCAGCGCCAGATCGTAAAGGTAATTCACCATCATGCCACCCGATTGCGCCAGACCATTCGGTGACAGATCGGCGTCGGCGTGAATGGCATGCACCGACGCGCCATTGCCAAGATGGAACCGCGCCACCGGATCGAACGGGCTGCCCTCGGGGCGCTTGGCATTCAGCAGGTAATCGGCGGTAATCTGGCGGCGCTCTTCGCGGTCATCCGGCAGGGCGGTCTCATGGGTTTCCAGCCATTTGGTCAGGCCCGGAATCGGCGAGAGTGTGACGAAGGTCTTGAGGTTGGGCAGTTCCTGCGACAGGTCCGCCGCCACCTGTTTGATCAAAGAGTTGCCAAAGGAAATGCCTGCAAGCCCCGGCTGACAATTCGAGATCGAATAGAACACCGCGGTGTCGGCGGCGTTTGCGGTGATCGCAGCGCGATTATCGGCCAAAAGATCATGGATCGCGCCGGGCGTGCCGCTGGTCAGGGCGACCTCGACAAAGATAAGCGGCTCGTCCGGCATGGAAGGGTGAAAGAACCCGAAACAGCGCCGGTCAGCGGGTTGCAGACGACGACGCAGATCATCCCAGCTATCGATGGCATGGACCGCCTCATAGGCGATGATCTTTTCCAGGATATCGGCCGGGCTGGTCCAGTTGATCGGGCGCAGCACCAGAAAGCCCCGGTTAAACCACGATGAAAACAGGTGCCGGAAATCAAGATCCACCACCGAAAGCGCCGGGTTGTCTCGTGCCAGGCGCAACAGATCGCGACGCATCGCCACAAGTTGGCCGGTGGCGCCGGGCACCTGATTAAGACGGCGCGCCAGTTCCTGACGCGGCGGCTCTGTTGCGGTCAGAAAGGCGCGATAGGTACGGCGGTCCGGTGTGGCCTCAAACGCATCAAGCGCATTGCGCACCATTTCGGGATCAACGCCCAGATCGTTTGTCAGAAAGGTGAAAAACCCAAGCTTGGTGGCATCATCCATCCCGGCATAACGATCAAGGATAAGCCGCGCCAAGGCCATGCCCGACACCTCACCCGTGCTGCCAAGCAGATCGCGCGAGAGGTCTTCGATGTTTCGGTTCTGCTGATCGGGTTCTGTTGCGCCGCGATAACGCCGCTCGAAAACCGTCGCAAGAAGGTCGGCCAGCACACTCATACGGCGGTCCCCATCACAGCATCAGGCAGCCACGTCGCCAGCCCCGGAAACAGACAGAGCAGGAAGATCGCAAGAATCATGCAGGCCACATAAGGCAGCGAACCCAGCAGGATCGTCTTGAGCTTGATATCGGGCGCGATGCCGTTGATCACATAAAGGTTAAGGCCAACGGGCGGCGAAATCAGGCCGATTTCCATGTTGATTGTCAGGATCACGGCAAACCAGATCGGATCAAACCCGGCGGTCAGGATGATCGGCAACA
>RCMY010005181.1_pt1 | contig 11104 bp, 13 predicted proteins | sample 2041341 | NCBI WGS metagenome assembly RCMY01 (sample SAMN09708234, study PRJNA481090) | Marine sediment metagenome, whole genome shotgun sequencing project.
ACCCGTATGTGCTCCCCAACAGGTTATTCCTCTTACGTTTGTTATATTTTTAATCATCTTGTTATATTATAAATGGTATATTTTTTAATTTAAAGTTATGGGTTAAGCGGAATTAGATTTAATCCTTTGGTTTCTCCTAGGCCAAACATGATATTCATGTTTTGGACCGCCTGTCCAGCTGCTCCTTTAATAAGGTTGTCAATAACGCTAACAATAATCACCATATTGGTTCGCTTATCATAGGTTACATATAAATCACAGTAATTAGTACCCCTGACATCTTTTATAGCTGGCACTTGTTTTCTTAATCTGACAAAAGGCGCATTTGTATAAAAGGCAGTGTAAAGTTCTTTTAGTTTGATTTCATCCATTTTTTCTGTAGGACGTGCATAAATAGTGGTTAAAATACCCCGATCCACAGGTAATAAATGCGGCGTAAATTGAACCAATGTTTCTTTTCCTGAAATCCTATCCAATATCCCTTGAATTTCAATAGTATGCCGATGATTTTTTAATCCGTATGCCTTGAAATTATCGTTTACATTCGAATAAAGGTTTACTGATTTAGCTTTTATTCCTGCTCCGGTAACACCGGTTTTTGAATCGACAATAATTCGATCTGTTTCAATCAGGTTTGCTTTTAGTAAAGGTGCCAGACCTAAAATTGCACTTGTAGGAAAACAGCCCGGATTCGCAATTAAATTCGCTTCTTTAATTATATCAAAATACAATTCCGGACTTCCGAAAACTGCTTTTTCAATACCTTCAGGATAAATGTGATCTATTTTATACCACTCCTCGTAAACTTTTTGCGATCTCAAACGAAAATCACCGGAAAGATCGATGATTTTAAAAGATTTGTTTTTAAAACGTTTCACAAAATCCATGGAAATGCCATGAGGCAACGCAAGAAAAACAAGATCCAGTTCATATTCATCTATTTGATTTATTGACACCAATTTTTGATCAGCAATTCCCTGTAAAAAAGGATGCACATCAGAAAATAATTCACCTGCCCGACTTTCAGAAGTTATCACGGTAATCTCAACATCGGGGTGATTGGTAAGAATACGCACCAGTTCTGATCCGGTATAACCGGTTGCACCGATAATTCCTATTTTCTTTTTAGTCATTGTCTTGTATTTCTTTTAATGATTTTTTTAATACTTCCATTGCCTTTCCCAAATCTTCGTAAGTGATATTTAAAGGCGGTACCAGGCGCAACACCCTATCGGCAGTAGCATTTGCCAACACGCCATTTTCAAGCATTTTCTGTACTAAAGGTTTTGTCTCAAAATTAAATTCTATGCCAATCATCAATCCTTTTCCCCGGATTTCTTTGATGTCCTGATTTTTCATTGCTGAAATTTCAGCCTTTAGCCAATTGCCTTTTTCTTCAGTTTGTTTCAATAGATTTTCTGTTTCAATAACTTCCAATGTTGCCAATGAAGCCGCGCACACCAATGGGTTTCCTCCGAAAGTTGTTCCGTGGTCTCCAAATTCAATCGCAGCACTTACTTTTTCATTCGAAAGAATGGCGCCAATTGGAACACCTCCGCCCAATGCTTTGGCTAAAGTCATAATATCAGGTTGTACCCCAAAATGTTCTTTGGCAAACATTTTTCCTGTTCGCCCAATACCACACTGAATTTCATCGAAAATCAATACAATATGTTGTTCATCACAAAAGGTTCTCAATTCATTTAAGAAAGTTTTATCAGCAACATTTATACCTCCTTCTCCCTGGATAGGTTCTATAATGATGGCTGCAGTATTGTTGTCGGCAGCTTTTTTTATGGCTTCAATATTATTAAAAGGCACTTGAGAAAATCCTTGTGGAATAGGATCAAATCCTTTTTGATATGCTTTTTTACCTGTTGCAATAGTTGCCAATGTGCGTCCGTGAAAGGAGTTGTTAAAAGAAATAATATTTCCTCCCCGTCCAATACTATGTGCATATTTACGTGCTATTTTAATAGCGCCCTCAACAGATTCGGCTCCGCTATTCGCAAAAAACACTCGATCTAAACCTGATAATTCCACCAGTTTTTTAGCAAGCATCACCTGTGGCTCACTCAAATAAAAGTTTGAAATATGAATCAGTTTGGCTGCCTGATTCTGAATTGCTTTTACCACTTTTGGGTGACTATGTCCAACACTACTTACAGCGATACCTCCCAACATATCTATGTATTCGTTGCCTTCCACATCCCAAATTCGGGAGCCTTTTCCGTGATCGAAAGTTAAAGGGTAACGCTTAAAAGTTTGTAAATAATATTTTTTATCAAGATCGATGTATGTTCTATTCAATTTTTGTGTCATTATTTATGTTCTAAATTTATGCGCTGATTGCTGTTCCAATTTCTTTATTTTCAAAAAGGGTTGCAATCTTCTCTGGAATTGTTCCATTGATGATTCTTGCCAGTTTAGCTCCTTTTTCTAAGGCAATTTCACAAGAATCTATTTTTGGGATCATCCCGCCTTGGATACATTTTATTTCTTTTAAGTGATTTATTTCAGCTACTTTAAGTTCATGAATAATAGATGCCGGATTATCCTTATCAAGCATTAATCCGTCAACATCTGTTAAAATAATATATTGTTCTGCTGAAAGAGCACCAGCGATATGGCCTGCAAACAGATCGCCGTTAATATTATAATCAAGCCCCTTTTTATCAGAAGCAATACAAGTGATTACCGGAATAAAATCATTTTCCAATAATAATTCGATTAAGCAAGTGTCAACGCGTGCTACATCTCCCACCTGTCCTAAATCAACTAGTTCGACTTTTCCGTTTTTCTTGTACTCATGCATATGTTTTTTAGCCAGAACGGTTTGACCATCTTTTCCGGACAAGCCCACCGCTTTATAGCCCATTTCATTTATTATTGAAACCAGACTTCCATTGACCTTTCCTTTCAATGCCATTTCGACATATTCCATGGCTTCAGGTGTTGTTTTTCGTAATCCATCAACGAAATCAGATTCGATATTAGCAACTTTAAGTGTTTCTTTAATAAAAGGCCCACCACCATGAATAATCACAACTTGGTATCCTTTATCTTTCAAGGAGCAAATGTTTTCTAATACCTTCGATTTAAGATTTTGATTCGTCATGGCATTTCCGCCATACTTAAATAATATTATGTTTTCTATCATTATTCGTTTTATAGATTATAAAAGACAAGATTATTTATATTACTATTCGTTTTATGGACTCTGATAAATGAGCTAACACTTCATAATTAAGTTCATCGCTTAAGTCGCTAAAAGCGCTGAATTTTATTTCAAATTTTCCCTGTTTTCCTATTAAAACAACTTCATCACCAACTTCAACATGTTTAACATTACTTATGTCTATAATTATCATGTTCATGTTTACAACACCAATTACACTGCATCTATGGCCACGAATAAGAACCCGGCCTTTATTGCTTAATGAACGACTATAACCCATAGAATATCCAACAGGAACTATGGCTGTGATAATGTTCGTTGGAGCAAGATATGAAATTCCATACCCAACAAATTCACCACTTTGAACTTCCTTAAGAGCCATTATTTGACTTGCCCACCCCAGTATTCTTTTTAAAGGGTCAATTTTTTTATTTTGAGTATTAATATACTGAATAAATACTTCATTACTCGACCAAAAACCATATAGCATAATCCCAACCCGCACCAAATCCATTCTTGCTTCAGGATACACAAAAGCGGCTGCAGAATTAGCAACATGTTTATATGTTGGATTCAAATCATTTGCTTCAAAGTTAGCTAACATTTTATTGTACTTCTGCAACTGGTTTTTTATTCTAAAATAATTTGAAATGCTTTCGGCTCCGGCAAGATGAGTGCAGAATCCTGTTATCTCAATATAGGATAGATTTTCTTTTATGATATCAATAGCAAAATCCAATTCTTTTAAATCTAATCCTGACCGGTTCATCCCTGTTTCTGTTTCAAGATGAATTTTTGCCTTTAAATTAAGCGCTCTGGCAAATTTTATAGCAGTATTTAACCTTTCAATACTAAAAACGAAGAATTCTATTCCTTTTGCTATGGCATCCCTAATATTTTCGTCGTTCAACCAACCCATAACCATAATTGACCTTGGTTTTGAAAGACAATTATAAACGCGAACAGCTTCGTTGTAATAAAAAACTGAAAAGTGATCAATTCCGTATTTCTCAAAAACTGGTACAATTTGTTCTATACCGTGTCCATAAGCATTTGCCTTAACAACAGCTGATATTTTTACTTTATCACCCAATTTCGATCTTAGAAAAGAAATATTATTTTTAACTGACTTTTCATTCAGCGTAATTAATGAATTATCAATCATGTTTTAGAATGCTTTGGTAAATAGTGTAAAATAAGTCTATACCTGTTTCAATAATATCTTCCGGAAAATCAAAATCAGGATTATGAAGCTGCGGCTGATTAAAACCAGACCCCAATCCAAAATAACAAGCTTTATATTTTTCGGTAAAATATCCAAAATCTTCCGACCATTTAAAAGGTGTTTTCAAGTGTTCGAATTCCAAACCTATTTGTTTTGCTGATTGTTCAACTACATCAACACATTGATCATTATTAACTGTTGCCGGAAAAACTTCATTATAGGAGATTTCACAGCTTAACTTTTCTGAGCTAGAAATTTCTTGTATTATTTTTTCACATTGATTTGTAAGTAACTCCAGATCTTCATTTTCGAAAGCACGTAGTGTAATTCTCATTTCGGCATATCCTGGTGAGGTGCCAAAAGATATTTCACCCAGTTGTATGTGGATGATGGTCAGTAAAATAAAATCACTAAACAGCGTTTTATTTTCTCTTAAACTATGTAATTTATTGATTATTTGAGATATAGCATTAGCAGGACTTATACCATTTTGAGGTTCGGCGGCATGAGTTGTTTTCCCCATAAGCTTAACTGTCATCCCTTTTGATCCAGATGCGAAACTTCCTTTTTTAAGGATTATCCTATGCTTTTTAAACCCAGGCACATTATGAAGCGCAAAAAGATAGTCCGGATTAATAGTTTTAAATTTTGAATTTTCTAGAACATCAAGTGCGCCTTGTTCTACTTCTTCGGCTGGTTGAAAAAGTAAATAAACTTTCCCTCTTGTTGGACGGTCATTAGAAATATTTTGAGCTAAACCAGCTAAAATCGCCATATGCCCATCGTGTCCACAGGAATGAGAGACATTACTATTCACAGATTTATAATCGACTTCGGTCAATTCTTTGATAGGTAAAGCGTCCAGTTCTGACCGGAATAATAAAGTTTTACCATTTTCATTTCCTTTAAAAACAAATAATACTCCTGTATCTCCAAGTCGGATAATCTCGTCCGGATTGTATTCTTTTATAAAGTTTATGATCCGCTCTGAAGTATTATATTCATTATTGGAAAGTTCAGGATATTTATGCAAATCCCTTCTAAGCTTTATTATTTTCTGGTTCATAGATTCGTTTTTCAATTATAAAGTTAGTGAACATTTTATAGCTTTAAAATTTAGGTTTTGGTGATAGGAAATTCACGACAAAGTTTAATCATTGACTTGTGAGTAAAATACGACTAAATTTTGTTATGCTTGTTTCATAAATTTTATCTTTTAGGCAGTGATTGGATAAATACAAAAACGATTGCTGAAAGTGTAATACCAAAGAAATTAGCATCCAAACCAAAGGGCAATACTATTTCGGTTAAAATAAGAGTCAAAGTAGTTCCTCCTCCCAAAAGCATAGAATACAGTGCTGCTTTTGCCGACGGGTTTTTTAAAAACATAAAACCCAAAACAGGAACAAATAGTCCGGAAACCATAAAGGCATAAGAGTATAACATTAAATCAAGCACGTTTTGCATCATAGTGGCCAGAAGGATTGCCAATATTCCAATGACAAGTGTTGCTAATTGCGAATACCGAATACTCTTGGGATTTTGTTTGGAAAGCCTTAATATATCTGTCGTAAAATTACCTGATGCCGCCATCAAACAACTATCAGCTGTTGACATTATTGCCGAAAAATAAGATGACATGAGCAATCCCATCAAACCAACAGGGAAAATATGTGTTAAGAGTAAAGGCAAGCCAATTTCTGCATCTATAGGACTGCCGGGAGCGTATCCAAATTCAGTAAACATTCCTTGTTCAAAGGCAACTCTGCCCAACAATCCTAAAGTAATTCCCATAAATGCCATTACAGGCCATTCAAACAAGCCAGCTATAAACCAAGCTTTTTTTGCTGTTTTCTCATCTTTTGAGGCATAGATTCTTTGATACAAGGTCATACCAACAAACCAAATAGGAACGATTGTAATAAGCCAGTTAATAAATTGAACAAAACTAATATTGGTTAGACTTAAAAAGTCATCAGGCAAATAAATTCTGATAGCTTCCCAACCTCCAACTTTTATGAAGCCTAAAGGTATACCAACCAGTATTAGACCAACCATGAGTATTAGCCATTGAATTGTATCGGTAAAAATGACAGCTTTAAGCCCACCAAGAACTGTATAGCCAATTACTATAACGCCCATTAATAATACAGCATCTACAATAGTTATTGAAGGGAAAGTTGCTGCCGCTAATTTTGCACCTGCCAATACTTGAGAACTGGTAAATCCAATGTAACCAATCAATGAGATAATACCAGCTAAAATGGCTACTTTTTTATTGTAGAAGTGATTAAGAACTTCGGGAAAACTCAAAAAATTATGTTTTCTTGCCAGAGGATATATCATAGGAATAAGAAAAATAGCACTAATCCATGCTCCGATTATGCCTGTAAACAGCATCCAGCTGCCTGAAAGACCAATTAAAAAGCCTAAACCACCTAATCCTATAGAAAATCCACCACCAACATCTGTGGCAACAACAGATAATCCTATATGAAGGGAAGTCATTTCCCTACCTCCCACATAATAGTCTTCCTGCGACTTATTGCGTTTCATAAAATAGATCCCAACACCAAGCATGGAAAGCATATAGATAATAAATATTGAAATATCAATGATATGCATAGTCTATTTTTTTAATCGCATTTCTATATATTTACTGCTAAAACCTACTTTTTCATATAAAAATTTGACCGAGTTACTTGGTTCTACATGCAATGCTATATCGCCATCAGCCAATTCAATAGCCTTATTCATCAGTTTTTTACCAATGCCCTTGCCTCTTACATTTTTGTGAACAGCAATATAAACAAGGATATTTTCAGTAATATAAACTTTAATACCTGTTTTAATAATTATTACAACTACTTTAATTTCGCCATTTTCATGAAGAATGAATACATAGCTCCCCCGTTTTTCTTTAGAATCCTTTACCGCAAAATCGAAACATTTGCGAATATCCTCTGTTTTATAACCATACTCTTGTAGGTGGTGAAATAAAAACACAACAATTTCTTTCTTTTCTTGTTAAGTTGATTTAAATGCTTCGCTATAAATTTTAAAATTGTCCATTTTATAAGTTATCTTGATCTTGTAAATGTTGCTTATAGGAAGCTTTTTCCATTTGTTTTCTTCTTTTTACAGATTTTTTTGTGTATTGTTTATTCTCTCTTAAATGATCTAGCAGCTTCGTATTTCTTGTTTTTCTCTTATAACGCTTTAAAGCTCTATCAATATTTTCACCATCTTTTACGGGTATTATTAACATATATGTATTTTAATTATTTTTGATTTCTGCTAAAATACAAATTCGTTTCTATAGAAACGATTAATAAAGAAAAGGATTAATTAATAAATAATCGTTAAAACCTTATTAAACGATCGATATATATACGAAAAAGCATTAAATGTTTAAATTATTAATATAGTTTCTATAGAAACATATTAATTCATAATATTTTTAATTACATAAAAAACGAGGTTTTTTATTCTTTAGGAAATTCTTCTAAAGTAATAATTGGCGAAGCATCAATTTCATCAACTTCCATAATACTAGTTAATATATCAATTCCATCAATAATTGTTTGTAATTTTTCTGGAGGAAGCGCTTGAAGTTTTTTGCTTAATTTTTGTTGAAAAGTTATAGGTGCAGATTCAATTAACTCCATTCCGTTAGCAGTTAATGAAATTAAGGTTACCCTTTTATCTGAAGCCTTAGGAAGTTTTGCTACCAAACCTTTCTTTTCTAACCTTCTTAAAATCCCAGAAATAGTGCTGGCATTTAAGTTTAAAAAAGCCTTTAGTTTAGCTGCATTTGTTCTATAATCTTCCTGTTCTGCTAAAAACTGTAAACATAATAATTGAGGAATACTTACCCCTTGTTCTTTTTCAACTCGTTTACTTTCTAAGTTAACAGAGCGTACAATCCTTCGTAATTTTATTAAAATATCAATAAAAGTCATTTGTTAAAAATACATAAATTTTGATTACTCATTTTGCACCTGCCAATACTTGAGAACTGGTAAATCCAATATAACCAATCAATGAGATAATACCAGCTAAAATGGCTGCTTTTTTATTCTAGAAGTGATAAAGAACTTTGGGTAAACTCAAAAAATTACGTTTTCTTGCCAGAGGATATATCATTGGAATAAGGAAAACAACACTAATCCATGCTCCGATTATGCCTGTAAACAGCATCCAGCTGCCTGAAAGACCAATTAAAAATCCTAAACCAATTATTCCTATAGAAAATCCACCACCAACATCTGTGGCAACAACAGATAATCCTATATGCAGGGAAGTCATTTCCCGACCTTCCACATAATAATCTTCCTGCGATTTATTGCATTTCATAAAACAGATCCCAACAGCAAGCATGGAAAACATATTGACAATAAATATTGAAATGTCAATGATATGCATCGTCTATTTATTCAATCGCATTTCAATATACTTACTGCTAAAACCTACTTTTTCGTATAAAAATTTGGCCGGATTTTCAGGTTCAACGTGTAATGCAATGCTTCCTTCTGCCAAATCAATGGTTTTTTGCATTAATAATTTTCCTATTCCTTTACCTCTAAGATTTTTGTGAGTTGCAATAAAAACCAAAATGTTTTCAGGAATATACCCTTTCATTCCAGTTTGATTGACTACAACCACACCTGAAATTTCATTTTTTAAATAGGATACCACAATAAATCCTCCAAAAGAAGTTATTTCTTTCAATGCGTAATTAATACATCTTTCTATGTCAGACTTTGGGTCTCCATACTCTTGTAGATTTTTAAATAAAAAATTAATTATACTTTCTTTTTCTTCTAAGTTTGGTTTGTCAGCAGTGTTAAACACTTTTGTTTGAATCATAAAATAATATTTCAACTAAATTAATAAATGCTCTTTGAATAATCTAATCAATTTATCGAGATATACTAATTTTTTTTTCAATTGGTAGCGAACAATTGATAATAACTATAGCATGGAAAACAAATTTAATATTCGAGAGGTAGTTTTTTGTGTAAACGCCAAGAGAAGATGATTTAGATTAGGAGGCTTACAAGAAAACGAGATGTATACAATTACCGGTTTTAATCCTTATGATGGTGGGTTTATTTTAAAAGAAATAAAAAGCCCGTCAAGCGCATATCATGCATTTGCATCAAATCGATTTAGAAAAGTAGATTATAGGTTTGCAGAAAGATTATCAATAAAACTTCAATCAGAATTACATCAAGAGATACAGCTTTAAGATCAACAGCATCTATAAGAATATATACCTAATATTTCAAATTAAAATCAGATCAAATTAACTGATAAGATCACTCTGTTTTTTATAAAATATATCTGATTGCAGTTTTAACAGGTCTTTTGCTTTCTGTTTTTTATAGGCATAAACTTCTTCATCTTCCGCAACATCATAATATACTTTTTCAGTTAATGTAGTGTCTGTATTCAAAAGTGCAGCTCTTTGGTTTTTTTGTTGAGCAACCCAAACTTTTAAAGCATCTTCCTGTTCTTCATATTTTAGATCATATGCTCCTTTAGGAGCCAAAACCTTTCCTAATACAGGTGCGGTTTCGATTGCCACGAACAGCAGGAAAATAAAAAATGATGGAAACCAAGACAGCTCACCCAGCGCATTAATTCGTGCCATTAAGCCATCAAATCCGTCAATTATAGGCTGGCTGGTACTTATTTGTTTATCCTGATTGTTTCGTAGTTGTGTTAACGACAGCTCTTTTTCGGTTATTTTTGCTTTATTGACCTCTTTTATTTGTTGCAATTCTTGAAGTATAGCGTCATGTTTCTCCCGCTTTTCTTTATAAACAGGTCCTTTGCCTAATTTCATTGTTCCGGCTGTTCCTTCTGCTTCTGTGATGTAAGTACTATATAGATCGTTTACCTCTTTTTCTTTGACATCTATTGAATTTTGCAACGATTTAATTTCTGATTGAACCCGATTGATCTCAGGAGTATATTGCTCGGCAATTTGATCTTGATTTTGTAAGGTCAATTCATTTTTTTGAGTTAATAATACCTGATTGATCTCCTTTTCGAAGATTTTCATTTCTAGAGGCTTAGAAATAACAACCGCAATAATGACGGCTAATATTATTCTTGGAGAAGCTTGCAATAACTCCTTCCAGATATTATCTCGTTTTTTGATGGTTGAAACAATAAATCTGTCTAGATTAAAAATAAGCAGCCCCCAAACTAATCCGAAAGCAATAGCCGTGTATACATTATCAAATACCGTAAAAAGCGCATAGGAACCAGAAATAAAGGCCATAACCGCTGTAAAAAAAACGGTTCCACCTATACCGGCATATTTTATTTGTTCTGATTTTGGGCTGTCGCCTAATAGATCGGGATCTGCGCCTGAGCACATCCAAAAGAAATTTTTGAGCATTGCATAAAGGGTGTAAGTTAATACAACGCCTAAAATCTAAAATATGTTGTTGTTGTAAATGTGAATTAACTGTTAAAGTTTGTTAAAACATTTCGGTAAAATATTTATAAAACAACGGAATGGTTTCAATGCCTTTTAAAAAATTAAAAATACCAAAATGTTCATTTGGTGAGTGAATCGCATCACTATCTAACCCGAAGCCCATTAAAATAGTTTTACTTTTCAGCTCTTCTTCAAATAAAGCCACTATAGGTATGCTGCCGCCTGATCTTTGCGGAATTGACGCTAT
>RCMY010005183.1_pt1 | contig 11100 bp, 10 predicted proteins | sample 2041341 | NCBI WGS metagenome assembly RCMY01 (sample SAMN09708234, study PRJNA481090) | Marine sediment metagenome, whole genome shotgun sequencing project.
CGGGTGATATCAACCGTAGGGCCAAAGGTTGCGCGATCCAGAAATACTACTCGCATCATTTTTCTCGTGCTAGTTGAGTCGGGTATGGAGTGATCCACAATTTTTGAATGGGTTAGGCTAGTCATTGAAAACGACTCATTTTAACGGCCTTGTCGGTAGAACAAATATCACTTCAAATCTATTCTACGCAAAATTGCGGCATATCGTCAGCGCCAATTTGCCAATCTGTGCGATCTCAGTCGCCCAGAATCCTCGTTCTTTTCGCGCCAGCATGCCAACAGGATTGTGTGTGTCATCAACAATGCTCGTTCCAGCGGATAAACCCCTGCCAACGCCGCGATTTGCGATCAGTTGGCAGGGCTATTCATGCGACGCTCTTACGCATGCTTCACCATCCTTGCTCAGGCCTCGCCTTCTCCACGCTGACCGCAGAAGAACCCTAGACCGAAATCCGGTGTGGAGAATGTGATCGTGCTGCCTTTGGGAAAATAAAACACGTCTCCGACGACCGCACTCGCCTTCTGACCGGTTCCATCCTCAATCTCATAACTACCGCCAATAACAATTTTTACCTCATCGTACGTGTAGGTATAGGTCAGTGGTTTGCCTTTTTCCAAGCGAAACAAACCAGCTGTGATCGGCTTTTCCACGTCATCGGAGACAACGATGTCGGTGAGGAACGCTGCAATATCACCCGTGTCCATCGCGGGGATTTTCTGGCTCGCAGCGTTTGCAAAGTACTTCATTGCCTCGTTGCCGGTGTCTTGCGCGAGCGCTGTCCGCTGGCTTAGAATTCCACCTATAGGCAGTGTCGCTGCACCGAGAGCGCTGACCTTGATAAAACGGCGTCGTTTGGAGTTCAAGGGATACTGTTCTTCCATGTCGTTCACCTCTGCAGTATGAATGTGATGTCGTTCTTCTGCCCGGGTTTCGCTGTTGCAACGTGCCTGGTCGGCATTCAAGGAAATGCCATGCTTTCGAATCGGCCATACCAGCAAGATGTTCGGCATCCCGTTTATCATGCTGATTGTCTGTGAGTCGTATAGCAATTCACCACCAGTGTTAAGTGCCGGGTCTATGGATGAAGGCCTACCTCTGCGCAGACTGGAGAGCGATTTGGGAAGCCTTGATAATTACCCTACACTTATCAGGTTGAACGCGCCACCTTTTAAAATCACGGGAAAGCGGCTCACAATCATGGAGCGCGAAGTGCAATCTTGCATGCATGTTCGGCCGAAACCGGAATGTAAGAATTTGATCTTGCTACGCTGTTGGCCACGCGGTGATGGCCCGCTCTCGAATCGTTCCTGAACCAGAAATACCGGTTAAAACGATGGGTACATTGCGAGGCAGATAGCTGTGAATGTTCTTCAGATTATGGCCGTGCGCACCCTGCACGTTAAAGTAGTGGTCAGGGGCGCACGAGATATTCCCGGGGTTTTTCGGGCGATTGTTCAGTTTTGTCTCGTTAGGGCGAAATTACGTTTGAGTCAAACGCTTCTCGGCCTTTTACATTTTCATGTGCAGTGGCCAGCCAATAACCCCCAACAAATTATCAGTCCGGGTGAGGTCCGGGCGTGGTGGGCTTGCCGTCATCGTACTGCGATAGCCAGTCAATGGCGGTCTGTCGAAAACTGTCCAACCCCTTGTAGGTGGACAGCTCTGGTGGCAGTGTTTGCAGGATCCGATGCAGGCGCGTCGCCCACTTGGGGACGGTTGAAAGGTCGCGCATGCTGAGAAAGTAGCAGCGGATCGGGAACAGAATGGCATTGGAGCGTGGCAGGCGCCAGAAACTCTGCAACTCGATGCGCAGGAACAGCTTGTCGGCCACGTTTTCAGGCGTAATCTGCATGTTTTCCGGACCCCACTTGTGAAAATTCTCCGGACTCGTGTCGAGCCTGGGATTGACCGTCATGGTCCAGTTGAGACGCCGCGCCTGGTTACCTTGCTGCACGGCCAGCAGATACTTCAGTGCGCGATCAAAAATACCTTTCTCATGCGCTAGTGGTACCGGTGCGTGCCATTCGAAGAAATTCATGCCGATGTCGAAGTCCAGTGACCAGTCCGCCTGGGTGGTGACCATGCCGGCGTCCATCCACAGATTGCCCTGGCGTTCGTCGAGAACAGCGAAGTCTCCCTGCGCCTGTCGGGTAATGTACTCCAGTGGGCTATAGGGCAACGTGGTGGGATCGCCAAAACGAAAGCGTTGATCGATACCCATCGGACGATTGATCCAGTGCCAGTCATCGCCATTGCGTTCCAGCGAGAACCACTCCGGATAGCTTCTGGCCTTGCAGCTCATCAGAAGCTCCAGCGTATCCCAGCCCGCCATCTCCATGTGTGGCTGGCTCTGACAGCGTAGCGGGTCTTCGTCGAGCACCAGAGCTCGGTCGCGCATCTCGGCCAGATAGTGTTCATCAACGTCAATGGGCTCTTCGAACGCGGTACCTGGAGGCCCATCCCTGTGCAACTCCATATTGACTGCGTACATGTACTCGTCCTTGTCGAACGGAAACGGTGCGCGCAGGATGGTTTCAGGTGAGTTCCTGAAGGTGAAGTCGTCGCGGTACGTTTCGTCTCGAAATTTCAGCGGGCTGGTGGCAGTACTACCCATGATGAACCTCGGCTGGTGTTGTTTGTGATGTAGGCGAATTGACCAATGCGTTGGCCACACGCGTGAATGCTGTCATGAGCCGTTGATGCAATTCTTCGTTCGTTCCAGTCTGTTGCAGCGCCTTGTCCATACACATCAACCAGGCATCGCGCTCGACGCTGCCGATATCCATATGCACATGCATGCGCTTGACATTGGCATGCTGGTGCTTCTCCAGATAAATTTGTGGGCCGCCCAGAAAGCCCGACAGAAACTCGAACTGGGCTACACGGGTATGCTGCATGCCGGTGCCCTGCAAATGCAGCCTCATCAGTGGTTCGGCTTCAGGGTCTGTTTCGACGATATCGTAGAAAAGTTCCACCAGATCACGCAACGCCTTTTCACCACCGAGCTGGACGTAGAAGGAATCTGATTTATAGCTTTGAGTGGACATGGCAGAGGCTCAACGCTCCAGCACCAGGCGTTGGCCGCGAAAGCGCGAAACGCACGGCATGATTTTCTGACCACTGGCGTGTTCTTCATCGTCCAGCCAGTGATCTTCATGCAACAGCTCGCCGTCACAGACCAGCACGTTGGTTTCACATTGCCCGCAGGCACCTCCACGACACAGGTACGGCGCATCCACACCCGCAGCTTCTATAGCCTCAAGCAGGGTTTGCTCCCGGCCAACCTCGACTGTCAGGTTGCTGACAGTCAGCTCCACCGCGAAGGGCTCGCCGGGCTTGGACTTGGCAAAGTGTTCGAAGTGGATATGTGCCTCTGGCCAGCCCAGGTCGCGTGCAGTCTGCAGCACCATGTCGATCATGGGCGCAGGCCCGCAGATGTACAGATGAGTACCAGCCGGTTGCTGGCGGAGCAGCTTGCCGAAGTCGATAGCCTGGCCCTGATCGTCGTAATAAGCATGCAGTCGATGCCCCAGACGTGCATTCAGTTCGTCCAGATAGGCGCCGAGCTGAGGGCTGCGCACGCCGTAATGCAACTCGAAGTTTGCACCCATTCGATTGAGTTGTACACTTTGCGCCAGGAAGGGCGTAATGCCGATACCACCAGCAATCAGCAGATGCCGGTGCGCTCGCAGGTCGAGTGGAAACAGGTTGGCCGGGTAGCTGATTTTCATCGCCATGCCCGGCTTGACCTCACGATGCATGTACAGTGAGCCGCCGCGTCCAGCGTCGTCACGCCGGATGCTGACCTGGTAGTCGCGTGTGTCGAACGGCGAGCTCATGAGCGAATAGGGCGTGCGCCGACGCTGCTCGCCGTCCTGCATTTCGATGACTATGTGGGCACCACCGGAGAAGGCCGGCAAATCTTCCCCATTGGCCCGCTTGAAGTGAAAGCGTTTGATCAGCGAATTGACCTCAACGACCTCCGAGACGATGACATCAATGGCGGCATGAGCACTCATTGGAAGGCCTCCTCTTTGGCGGGTATCTCGGATGGGTCTTCTGCGTTGATGTTGACACCCTGAAACGCACCGATACGACGCGAATAATGATCGCGAACCAGCAAAAGCAGACCACAATGAGCGCACTCGGCAGGTTGGGTGGTGACCCCTTCAGTGATGCCCTTGCAGTGCACGCATTGTACTCGTCGTGCACTGCTGCCGCGATGCTCGGTTTGCAGTCCCTGATAGTCCAAGCCTGCGTCAGCACACGTTTTTACAAACAAGCTTAACGCTGTTTCGCTGCCTGTGAGATAGATCTGAGTGCCCATTCGCAGGCGGTCCAGTGCCCCCCGCAACCGCGATAGTGCTGCGGGTGCGGATGCGCTGGTATGGAATCTGGCAAAACCAAGTGCACGCAGGGTTTCGGTATTATCCTTGCCCTGCGCACCTTCTGCATACACCAGAGTGGCCTGTTCCAGAAAGCCCGCCGGCGCGGCCGCCACCAGCGCTTGTACGGCCGCCGCGCCTTCGCCTTCGGCTACCACCAAATGGGCCGCCGCTGGTACTGGCGTGAGAGTGCCGTACAGCGGCCGGCTCTTGAACGGGGCGTACTTGATTGAACTCATCGCCTACCCCTTAACGGTACGCCGTTCCTTGTCAACATCGTAGAAGGGCATGGGGGCTGCTTCACACGCGATCAATCCGGAACTGTTCTGTACCTGCAGCTTGGTACCTGGCTTGGCACAATCAACTGGCATGCGGGCGATCGCGACATTGTGTTTGTTCAACGTGGAATACATGCCGATGGTGGCCACGCCCACGGGCTTGCCATCCTGCAGCAGCGGTGCACCTTCTTCAGCTGGCTCGTTGCCTTCGAGTTTCAGGCCGTAGATCTTGAAACGCTCTTTGCCCTTGAGCCGGTAGTGTTCCTCAGCACCGCGAAACCCAGTCTTGCCTTCGCTTACCGTGAATTCCAGACCCAGCTCCCACAGAGTATCGCCGCAGATCTCGTTTTCGAAGGGATACATCTGCGAATTATCGAAGGGATAAAACAACAGATAGCTTTCGGTACGCAGCATGTCCAGCGTAGTGAAGCGTGTAGGAATGATGCCCATGTCGGCACCTTCGGCGACAATCGTATCCCAGATATGAGGAGCATCCTGGCCGCGACAGAAGATTTCATAGCCGCGTTCGCCAGTGTAACCGGTGCGCGAGATCGTCACTGGATGACCAAACAGTCGCGTGGGCATGTGACAGAAGTAATTCAGGTTACGAATACCTTCGACATGCTTTTCGAGAAAGTCTACAGCCACAGGGCCTTGTAGCGAGATGTCATGCAGATTGTCATCAAAACGTATGGAAACATCGCGCCCCAGAGCTGCGCGGGTTAGCTGCTCGTAGCCGTCACCTGAGCCATGTACCAGCATGAAGGTGTTGGCACCCGTACGATAAATGACGCAATCGTCAACAAATTTTCCCGCATCGTTCAGCATGCAGGCATAGGAGGCGCGCCCCGGGGTGATTTTTTCCACATCCCGGGTAGTAGCACGATCAATGACGTGTGACGCGTGCGCGCCTGTGATGTGCACTTTTTTCAGTCCGGAGACATCCATGACACCAGCCTTGGTGCGAATGGCCAGGTACTCAGCCTCCTGATCCTTTTCATAGGTCCAGGCGGTAGCCATGCCACTCCAGTCTTCAAGGTTTGAACCCATGGCTCGATGCCGATCGGCCAGGGTGGAAAAACGCCAGCTTGCAGTCATGTTATCTATCTCCTTGATGATGTAGGGCCTCTCGTCCCGCCAGGGGCTCGGAGGCTTGAGTCACTAATTGTTCAAACGTCTGAATAAGTCCCGATCATTGTGTTTTTCAGAATGGGTTCGCCTCATTGCCGATGACCGGGTTCAACTTGTATTCGTAATAATGCCAGCGGTTATTGCTAGCCGAATTCGGATTATCAGCAATCCAGTGTGTGCTCGCGTTCCCATTCGGACAACGAGCATGCATAGCGATTCCACTCATCGCGCTTGAGATTGACATAGGCCTGACTAAACTCATTGCCGATGGCCGCCTTGAGCCCTTCATTAGCATCAAAAAGACGAATGGCATCGAGCAGATTCAACGGCAGTTTGCGAAGGTTATTAACTGTGTGACCATGAGTATACATATTGATGTCCAGTCGGTCGCCACAAGCGGTGTCGTTGTCAATACCATGCATGCCCGCCGCCAGGAGACTCGACATCAGCAAGTAGGGATTGGCGGCATTGTCAGGCAAGCGGTGTTCCACTCGCCCTGCGTCGGGAATGCGGATCATGTGGGTACGGTTGTTGCCACCGAAGGTGATGGAACTGGGAGCCCAGGTGGCTCCTGACAGGGTGGGGGGTGCATTGATGCGCTTGTAGGAGTTGACCGTGGGGTTGGTGATGGCGGCCAGAGACTCGGCATGTTCGAGCAACCCGCCGATGAACTGATAGCCGATCTTGGACAATCCCAGATCGCCGTTGGAGTCGGAGAATTTATTCGTCTCTCCATCGTTGGACCACATGGACACGTGAACGTGACAGCCGTTGCCGGTCAGATGAGAGAAGGGCTTGGGCATGAAAGTAGCACGCAAACCATGCTTTTCGGCAATCGACTTGGTCATGAACTTGAAGAAGGCTAATTGATCGGCACAAGTCAGCGCGTCGCAGAAATCCCAGTTGATTTCGTATTGACCATTGGCATCCTCATGATCGCACTGGTAAGGATTCCAGCCCAGTTGGGTCATGGTGGAACTGATTTCGGTGATGACGTCGATGCGTCGCATGATGGTGGACTGATCGTAGCAGGGCTTCATCTGCACATCGCGTTCATCCGAGATGGATTTGCCATCGGCCGAAATAATATGAAATTCTGGCTCGACTCCGGCTTTCATCAGCAAGTCCCGTTTAGCCGTTTGCGCCATCAGCTTCTTCAGCACATTGCGCGGCGCCTGAGCGACCAGCTCCCCCTCCATCCAGCAATCGCCAGCGATCCAGGCGATCTCGGGTTTCCAGGGCAGCTGGATGATCGAATCGGTATCCGGGATCACCAGCATGTCCGGGTCCGCCGGGTTGTAGTCCATCCAGCTGGCAAACGGGGCGAAACCGGCGCCGGCTCGCTGCACACGAGTGGCTTTGCCGGCGGGCACCAACTTTGCCCGCTGGGTGCCGATCAAGTCAGTGAAGTTGAACAGATAGAACTTGATGCCATGCTTTTCGGCGTGATCGGTAAGGTCCAGTGCCATGCTGATGCAACTCCTCTAGTGTGTTCTTGAATAATCGAATCTAGTACGGTGTCTGGCCAGGCACCCATGAGGTGCCCGCTAGTGGTACCCCTGCCATGGCGGCCGCCTCGACCGTCAGAGCGCAAAGATCTTCGGGCTCCAGATTGTGCAGATGGTTTTTGCCGCACGCTCGCGCGATGGTCTGCGCTTCCAGTGTAATGACCTTGAGATAATTGGCCAAGCGGTGTCCGGCGGCTACCGGGTCCAGCCTGCTTGCCAACTCTGGCTCCTGGGTGGTGATACCCGCCGGGTCGTGACCCAGATGCCAGGCGTCATAGGCCCCTGCAGTGGTGCCCAGCTTGTTGTATTCTGCTTCGAACTTCGGATCGTTGTCACCCATGGCGAGCAGGGCAGCACTGCCCACTGACACCGCGTCCGCACCCAGTGCCATGGCCTTGGCCACATCGGCACCATTACGAATACCGCCGGAGACAATCAGCTGCACTTTGCGGTGCATGTCCAGATCCTGCAACGCCCGCACTGCAGGGCGAATACAGGCCAGAGTAGGTTGGCCGACGTGCTCGATGAATACGTTCTGAGTGGCTGCGGTGCCGCCCTGCATGCCATCAAGCACGACGACGTCGGCGCCGGCTTTCACCGCCAGCGCCGTGTCGTAATAGGGACGCGCGCCAGCGATCTTGACGAAGATGGGTTTTTCCCAGTTAGTGAGTTCTCGCAGCTCCAGTATCTTGATTTCCAGATCATCCGGTCCGGTCCAGTCGGGATGGCGACAGGCCGAGCGCTGATCAATGCCTTTGGGCAGGGAACGCATCTTTGCCACACGATCGTTGATCTTCTGTCCCAGCAACATACCGCCACCGCCGGGCTTGGCACCCTGCCCGACGACCACTTCGATGGCATCCGCCTTGCGCAAGTCATCCGGGTTCATGCCGTAGCGCGAGGGCAGGTACTGATACACAAGTAGCTTGGAATGTTCTCGTTCTTCAGGAGTCATGCCGCCATCGCCTGTTGTGGTCGATGTGCCGGCCGCGTTAGCGCCACGACCCAGGGCCTCCTTGGCCTGCCCGGACAACGAGCCGAAACTCATGCCAGCGATGGTAACCGGAATCTTCAGCTCCAGTGGCTTGGAGGCATGTCGTGCGCCCAGGGTCACATCAGTACCGCAACGCTCACGATAACCTTCCAGCGGGTAGCGGGAAATCGATGCGCCCAGAAACAGCAGGTCGTCGAAATGTGGCACTCGTCGTTTGGCGCCGCCACCACGGATTTCGTAGATACCGGTGCTGGCGGCACGACGTATCTCGGAACGGGTGTACTCGTCAAACGTGGCCGACTCTCGGGGGGTAACGCGAGGAATGTTCTCGTCCATTATGCTATGCCGGTTGATTCGGGCTGTACGCCCGAAAGTTGTGCAAGAAAGCAGGGATCGGCACACCGTTCCCCGATGCTCATCAGTTCAGTACTCATCGCTCAGTACTCGTCGGCATGATCAATGTCGAAGTTATAGAGCTTGCGAGCTGAGCCGTAGCGGCGAAAATCTTTCACATCCTTGTTGATTTTCGCTTGTTCAAGCAAAGCCGCCAGAGCCTGTTCATGCTCGGCCGTCATTTCCTTTTCAATGCAGTCAGCACCCAGGCTTTCCACTGATCCCGCCACATACAGCTTGGCCTCATAGATAGAATCACCCAGTGCCTCACCTGCATCTCCGCACACCACCAGGTGTCCGACCTGCCCCATGAAGGCGGACATATGCCCAACCGAACCACCGACCACGATATCGATGCCTTTCATCGAAATACCGCAACGCGAAGAGGCATCACCTTCAATCACCAGCAGGCCACCGTGTCCGGTTGCACCTGCAGACTGACTGGCATTGCCCTTGACGCGCACCAGGCCGCTCATCATGTTCTCGGCGACACCGACACCAGCGTGGCCATTGATGGTCACTTCTGCCTGTTGATTCATGCCAGCGCAATAAAAGCCCACATTGCCCTTGATGTCGACCGATATAGGTGAGTTCAGCCCACAGGCAATGGCGTGCTGGCCCATCGGATTGGTAATGGCCCATTCGCGTTCATTGGACAATGGGTCAAGTCCCTGCAGCGTGCGATTGATCTCGCGCAATCCGACTTCATGGAAGTCCAGTGTGTTCATCAGGCAACCCCCTGACCGACATGTTCAGAGGCATTGGCTGCCTGTCCGTCAAGCGTTTCCGCACCCCAGGCATACACTGTGGCAGGGCGAGGCTCCCAGACGCGTGCCTTGCCCGCACCTGGCAGGGTGGCGATAGCTCGGTACTCGGTGGCCATAGCCACCCAGTCATCAGTTTCGGCCAGCACGGCATGTTTGCAGGCTATCGGGTCACGTACCACAGCAAAGCCGTCGCTGGTGCCGATACAGAAAGTGAAGAAACCATCCAGGTCATCCAGTGCCTGCTCGAGAGCATCTTTCAGAGACACGCCCTGACGCAGTTTCCACGTCAGGTAAGCGGCGGCAACCTCAGAGTCATTCTGACTGCCGAAGGTGACACCTTTGCGTTTGAGTTCTTCACGCAGACGATTGTGGTTGGACAAAGAGCCATTGTGCACCAGACACAGATCAGCGCCGGTCGCAAAAGGGTGCGAACCGGCAGTGGTTACCGCACTCTCGGTTGCCATACGGGTATGACCGATCATGTGACGGCCCTGAGCGCTCTCCAGTCCGAAGCGATCGTACACCTGCTCTGGCAGACCGGTTTCCTTGTAAATCTCTACACTCTGACCGCTGCCCACGACCCGTACGTCGGGCGCATTGGCTGACAACCAGGCTTGTACCGCGTTTTCAGCGCCTGAAGTGACCAGAATGCCGTGGGTGTCGCGTTGCGTAACAGTAGCACTGCAAGACAGCGCCTTGGCCAGATTGTTGGCCAACGAATTCCAGTCGTACTCACCGCTGTTGTGTGCTAACGAGAACTTGATCTGGCCATCGGGCACCGGATCACGATAGATGGCAACACCAGCCGAATCCGGGCCACGACTGGTCATCTCGATCAGCATGGGTTTGAACAGCTCACCCAGACGTGGGTAAAGAGCCTCGTTTTTCAGATATAAACCGACGATTCCGCACATGATGGAGAACACTAAGTGGCGACAGTTAGCAAGACGTTATCACTGAATCTGCGGACTTTCAAGACAGGAATGAAATATTCTTGTGAATAAACTAAATATAATGTTTTGCATGCAACTTCAGAGAGGCACTGCCTGAAATCCCCCAATCGGCCTTTTTCATGGCGTGGACAGAGAAGTGCAGGAGATTGTGGGCTTTTTCAGTTTCGTCGCGGCGGGTAGCCTGGAAGAGGCAGCTAACCTTGAATCCCCTCCTCCTGGTTAGTGGGCATAGCAGAACGACGCTCTCACACACCAGCCTCTAAATAGCCCCGCCTTGAGGGTACGAAATAATCGATAGATAACGCGCCGGCAAGGTAATCAATTGCTCGGGGCCGTGTGGTGCATCGGCATGAAAGAAAAGTGAGTCACCCGGCTCCATGAGAAACACGTTGTCACCGTGTCGGTATTCGACAGCTCCTTCGAGCATATACAAAAACTCCAGCCCCTCATGCTGGAAGGTTTGGAACACGTCAGATTCGTCGGTCAGTGTAATGAGGTAGGGCTCAACGATGACACCCGATTCGTTTGAACCCAGGTAACCCATCAGCTGATACTGATGACCTGCTCGCGTTCCGCGCCGCTTCTCCGGAGCACCCGTTCCAGCCTTGACAAAATGTACCGGTCGTTCTTCTTCAAAACGCCGCATTAATTGTGACATCTGCACACCCAGAGAATGTGCGATGGTCTGGAG
>RCMY010005184.1_pt1 | contig 11100 bp, 8 predicted proteins | sample 2041341 | NCBI WGS metagenome assembly RCMY01 (sample SAMN09708234, study PRJNA481090) | Marine sediment metagenome, whole genome shotgun sequencing project.
GATGAGCCGCTGGCGGCCCTCGATCGGCAACGTCGGGATCGTTTGGTCGACGAGCTCGGCGGCATCCTCGGCGGCGTCGGGCAGACCGCGCTCTACGTCACCCATGATCGGGACGAGGCGTTCGCACTCGCCGATCGTGTCGCGATCATGCGCGACGGCAGAATCGAGCGGCTCGGAACACCGGCGGAGGTCTGGCGGGACCCACGGACTCGATTTGTCGCCCAGTTCGTCGGACACCGGACCGTCGTCGAGTTGCTTGGCCCAGCGGGAGTGCAGCAGTGGGCGAGCGTCCCCGCGGCTGCGATGCGTCTGGTCCACGAGGTGCGGGAGGAGCCGGGGCCGGCCCCGCATGGCCCACACCAGACGATCGACCTCCGGGTGCGGTCGGTGCGATTCCGCGGTGATCACACAGACTGCGACGCGCTCGATGCGAACGGCCAACGGTTTGCCCTTCCCGAATCCCCGACGGTTCCAGGCGGTCCTGCTGGGCGCGTACCGGAGGTGGGGGAGCGGGTGCGGGTCGAAATCGATGGGTCGAAGGTGGCGTGGCTCACAGACGGCTGACGTCGCTCGCCTCCGCCTCTCACCTCTGGACGCTGCATTCAGCCCGTGAATCCGCAGGGCCGCAGTAGCCTGGCGGGATGGCGATCGAGTCCGTAGTGGATGCACCGGCCAAGCTCACGCTGTCGCTGCGCATCACCGGCATTCGCGACGACGGCATGCACCTGATCGATGCCGAAATGGTCACGCTCGACCTTGCCGATCGCCTGACGTTTCGAGCCGGGGACGGCCTGCGCATCATCGGTCCGGATGCTGTTGGCGAAGATGCTGTCGGTCCAGATGCTGTTCCGGTCGACGATACCAACCTGGTGCGCCGGGCTCTTGCCCTGGCCGGCATGTCCGCCGACGTCACGGTCGAGAAGCGCATTCCGGCAGGCGCCGGTCTGGGCGGTGGCTCCGCGGATGCGGCGGCGGCGTTGCGATGGGCGGGGTTCACCGACGTCGAGGCGGCGGCAACAATCGGCGCCGACGTCGCCTTCTGCCTCGTCGGGGGGCGGGCTCGGGTGCGCGGTGTCGGCGAGGTCGTCGAACCGCTCCCGTTCGTACCTCGGACCTTCACCCTCCTCACGCCGCCCGTGCACTGCTCGACACCGGCGGTGTACCGGCGCTGGGACGAAATGGGAGCTCCGGAGGGCGACCACGGCAATGACCTCGAACCCGCAGCGCTCAGCGTCGCGCCCGAACTCGCGCAATGGCGGGATCGCTTGGCCGTCCACAGTGGACAGTCACCGCGGCTTGCGGGAAGCGGGAGCACGTGGTTTGTCGAAGGGGCGTTCGCCGGCGACGGGTACGTCGTGGCGCGAACAGCTCCGGCCTAAGCCGGAGCTGGATCAGAGCGTGATTCGGTGTAGCTGCTCGCTACGTACCGCTGATCTACGTACCGCTCTACTTACCGCTGATCTACTTACCGCTCTACTTACCGCGTTGGCGTTGCGCACGCGTTCGCTTCAGCATCTTGCGATGCTTCTTCTTTCGCATGCGCTTCCGGCGTTTCTTTACAAGTGATCCCATGTCGATCCGAAGACTACAGGGGTGCCGGCGTTGGTCAACGTTCGGCACCGAAATTCGTGCGAGATGTTCGGCATGAGCCTCGGACCCATGAAGCGCCCGACAGCAGCCCCTCGAGCGGTGGTCACGAAAATGTCGCGGTGCATGGCCCGAACTTCGCGTATACGCTCAGTACCTGATGGCCAGTAGTTCAATTGGCAGAACGCCTGGTTTTGGACCAGGAGGTAGCAGGTTCGATCCCTGCCTGGCCAGCGAATCGCCCCGACGTTCGGGAAGCACCACGGGCGTCGCCTCGACGGGGCGACCGAGTTGTCTACCGGATCGGCTGAAATGAACGGCAGCGAAGGAAATGCCCCGGTCTCGGCGCTGATCCTCGCGGGCGGTTCCGGTGTGCGCATGCGCTCCGTTCGACCCAAGCCACTGCACGTGCTGTGCGGTCGTCCCCTGGTGGGTCACGCCATCGATGCGTTGGCGTTAGTCGCTATCCGGCGCACCATCATGGTCGTCGGCGCCGGTGGCGAACAGGTGGCCAAAAAGGTCGCCGAGACCATGCCCGAAGCGGGGGTCGAGTTCATCGAACAGCGCACGCCCCGCGGCACCGGCGATGCGGTATCCGTGGCGCTGACCGCATTCTCCGACGACGACTACGACCTCATCGAGGACTTCGACGACGACGTGCTCGTGCTGCCGGGAGACCTGGCCTTGTTGCGGCCCGAGACGATCGCTGCTTTGGTCAGAGACCACCAAACAGAACGTCGCGCCGCCACGCTGCTGACGGTTCCGGCCGGTTTGGGCCGGGGCCGAGGAGTCCTGCGGGGCCGAGACGGACGCATTGTCGAACTCACCCACGACATCGCCGGTCGACCCGTCGACGAGACCGGGACCGGTGTCGGTATCTACCGGCGATCGCTTCTCGCCCCGGCGATTCGTCGGAGCAAGCCACTTTCGCCGCTCAGCGAGTACGACGTCGATGCGGTGGTGAGCGTGCTCGCCGACACCGGCCATTTCGTCGACAGCGTCGTTGCCGACGACCCACTCGAACTCACCGGGGTGAATGATCGCACCCAACTGGCGCTGGCCGAAGCCGAGATTCGCAGGCGAACCAATGCTCGTTGGCTCGATCACGGTGTGACCATGATCGACCCCGCCCATACGTACATCGACACCACGGTCGAACTGGCTGCCGACGTCACCCTCTTCCCCGGGACCATGCTGCAAGGCCGCACCGTCGTCGGTCCGGGCGCCCAGATCGGCCCCGACACCCGACTGGTCGATTGCGCGGTCGGAGCCCGAGCCATCGTCGAGGTCACCCAAGGCCGCGACGCCGAAGTCGGACCCGATGCCCACGTCGGCCCCTTCGCCTCGCTGCCGCCAGGCGCGCAGATTGCCGCCGAGTTCCGCACCGGTCCGTTTTTCCGGGCAGACTCGACCGACCCAGCGGACCACTGAAAACCGCACCGCAACAGCCGGCCGCCCGGGCCCGAGCGTACGAAAGAAGCGTCGACCGCCGTCATGGAACTCGTCACGAAGAAAAAGCTGTACCTCGTCGCCGGGCGTGCCAGCACCGACCTGGCGGCGCAGATAGCGAACGAGCTTTCCGTGCCGTTGGGCAATCCGAACATCACGGACTTTGCCAATGGCGAGATCCACTGTCGCTTCGGCGAGTCGGTGCGCGGGTGCGACGTCTTCATCATCCAGACCCACTCGGCCATGGATGGTCGTTCGATCAACGATGCGATGATGGAACATCTCATCATGGTCGACGCCGCCCGCCGCGCCTCTGCCAAACGCATCACCGTGGTCGCACCGTTCTATGGCTACGCCCGGCAGGACCGCAAGGCATCCGGCCGCGAGCCGATCACTGCGAAGCTGGTGGCCAACATGTTCAAGGCGGCCGGCGCCAGCCGCCTCGTGAGCGTCGATCTGCACTCCGGGCAGATTCAGGGGTTCTTCGACGGTCCGGTCGATCACCTCACGGCCATGCCGGTACTCATCGACTACCTGGCCAAATTGGGTCCGGACCTGGTCATCGTGTCGCCAGACGCGGGCCGCGTGAAGGTGGCCGAACGGTACGCCCAGCAACTCGGCGCCGATCTCGCCATCGTGCACAAGCGCCGGTCGAAGGTCGAAAAGAACTCGGTCGAGGCCAAAGATGTCGTCGGCGAGGTCGAGGGTCGCACCTGTGTGATCATCGACGACATGATCGATACGGGCGGCACCATCGTCGCCGCAGCCGATCTGCTCGACGAAAAGGGCGCCGAGGGCGTGTATGTGGCAACCACGCACGGCGTGTTCTCCGAACCGGCGATCGATCGAATCAAGAATTCTGCGATCAAGCGCGTCGCGGTAACAAACACGTTGCCGCTACCGCCCGAGAAACAGTGCGACAAGATCGACGTCATCTCGGTTGCGTCGATCATCGCGCGGGCGATCGACGCCGTGTTCGAGGACACGAGCGTCAGCGAGATCTTCGGCGGCAACAATCTCGCCTGATCTCGCCTGATCCCGTCTGATCCCGCCTGATCCCCCCACCCAACGATTCACCCCCGATTTGTGAGGGATTCGCGTGATATTTCGCGCGAAATCCCTCACAAATCCCTACGGCGAAGGAATCCGGAGTGGTAGCGGGTAACCTCGTGAGCTGTTCTTCTACCTCTTCTGGGAGTGCCAGTCATGGCTGACCTGCTGTTGACCGCACATAGTGGCCGCGAAAACGGAACTCGTTCGAGCCGTCGACTTCGTCGCGACGGAAACGTCCCCGCCGTTTTGTACGGCCTGGGCCAAGACCCGGTTGCGGTGAGCGTGCCGTGGCCCGAGCTTCGACGTGTACTCACCACCGATGCGGGCCTCAACGCGCTCATCACCCTCGACGTCGACGGTACAAAAAACCTCACCCTCGTCAAAGAGATGCAGCGCCACCCGGTGCGCCGCAACGTGACGCATGTCGACTTCCTGCGCGTCGACCCCGACAAGGAAATCCGCGTCGACGTGCACATCGTGCTCACCGGCGAGGCCAAAGAGGTTGCCAACGAGAACGGCTTGGTCGATCAGACCCTCTTCAACCTCGCAGTGCTGTGTAAGCCCGACGCCATTCCGCAAGAGCTCACGGTCGACATCTCCGACATGGTCGTCGGTGGGGCGATCCACGTCAGCGACCTCGCTATGCCTCCGGGCAGCCGTACCGAAATCGACGGGGAAACCACCGTGGCCGTTGCCGTCGTGACCCGCTCCACGCTCGAAGCCATGGCCGCCGACGATGCAGCCGAGGCTGCAGCCGAGGAAGCCTTGCTCGATGGTGGTGACGCCTCGGACGGCGACGCCGAAGACGGCGGCGAATCCTCCGGCGACGAATAAGTCACCCGGTGGCTGCGCTACGACGGCGTGGCGAACGAACCGGTACGCCGAGCGACCTGCTCGTGGTCGGGCTCGGCAACCCCGGGGACGAGTACGCAGGCACGCGACACAACATGGGGTTCGAAGTCGTGGAGTTGCTCGCGTCCCGTCACGGCGCCGTGTTGAAGGCGGTTCGGGGGCAGGCGATGGCGGCCGACGTCCGTATCCGCGACCATCGAGTCGGCTTGGTTCGCCCGCTCACGTACTACAACGAATCCGGTCGGGCGGTCGGCCCCTTGGTGCGCCGCCACGGGATCGAGGATCTCACCCGCGTGGTCATCGTGCACGATGAACTCGACCTGCCGGTCGGTCGCCTCAAGATCAAAGGAGGCGGTGGTCTGGCCGGCAACAACGGCCTCAAGTCGCTGCAGTCGCACCTGCACAGCGCAGATTTCACCCGCATACGCGTCGGTATCGGGAAGCCGCCGGGACGTCAGAGCGGCGCCGATTACGTCCTGCGTAAGCCCGGCAAGGCCGAACGACGCGAACTCGACGTGTCGGTTGCCGAGGCTGCCGATGCGGTCGAGGCCATTCTTCGAGACGGTGTTCCAAACGCCATGAACACGTTCAACCGCTCCGACCGTGACTGAGTTCGCCGCATCGCTCTTCGCCATCGGCGGAAAGGCCGTGGTCGAGCCCGCCCTCGAGCGCGTGCGCGGCAGTCGCGATGCGCGCCTGGCCATTCCCGAGTCGGCGCGGGCGATAACCCTCGCCGGACTCGCTCGGATGGGCGATCGTCGACCGATCGTGGTGATCGTGCCGACCAGCACCGAGGCGCAACGGCTCAGCAACGACCTGTCCGCGTTTCTCGGAACCGACGACGTCGCGCTCTTCCCGGCATGGGAGACCCTGCCGTTCGAACGCGTCAGCCCATCGGTCGAAACGATGGGTCAACGGATGGAAACCGTGTGGCGGCTGCGCGACCCCGAACGAGCGCCGGCGGTCGTCGTGGCGCCGGTGCGGGCCCTCATCCAACGACTCAGCCCGCATGTCGACCGGGTCGGGCCAATCGTCATCGGCACCGGCGACCTGGTCGACTCCACCGAACTCCTCCAACAGCTCGTCGCCCTGGGGTATCGACGCGAACCGCAGGTCGAACACCGCGGTGAGGTGGCGATTCGCGGCTCGATCGTCGATGTCTTTCCCTCGACCGCCGAGGTCCCGATCCGGATCGACCTGTGGGGTGATGAGGTCGAGCGGCTCACCGAATTCTCCGTCAGCGATCAGCGCTCTCGCGTTCCGGTCAGCGAGGTCGAGATCTTTCCGGCCCGTGAGCTCCTCCCGAGCGTCGACGTGCGCGAACGGGCCGAGAAGCTGCTGGCGTCGGACCCGTGGGGCGCTGAGCAGTGGGACCGAATCGCGCAGGGCCAGATCTTCGACGGCATGGAGTCCTGGCTTCCCTGGCTGACGCAGGACCGACGCCTCTTACCCGATTTGCTTCAGGGCGACGCGCTGATCGTTGTGATCGAGCCGAAACGGGCCACCGATCGCGCCAACGACCTGTTGGCCGAGGAAGCCGACCTCGCCGCAACGCTGGCCCGAACCTGGGGTGCGGTGGCCGAGAACGAAGAGGCCGACCTGCCCCGCATGCACGTGCCGTTCGAGGGCCTGCTGTCCAACACCGACGCCCCCGTTTGGACCGCGACCTCGGTGGCCGAGGGGCCATCGGTCGCGGCGGTGGCTGCGACCGGTTGGAATCCCGTCGTCGGCGATGGCGCAGGGCTGATCGACCAGATACATGCGCTGCTCGCCGACGACGCATACATCGCGGTGGCGGCGGATGGCGAGGGGTCGGCGCAACGACTCGCGCACCTCCTGAGCGATCAGGGCGTCGACTTCCCGGTCAGCGAGTCGGGGACGTTCGACCGAACCACCCCCGGCGGCCAGATCGTCGTCGCGCCGCTCGAACGCGGCTGCGTGCTCAGCGAGGCCAAGGTCGCAGTGCTCACCGAGTCCGATGTCACCGGACGGCGACGTTCGCACCGGCAGGCTCGTCCCCGGAAACGCCAAGAGTCCGCCGGGTTCTTCGAGGATCTCGCGCCGGGGAACTACGTGGTGCACTACCACCATGGCGTGGCCCGTTTCGGGGGCATGGTGACCCGGGCGATCGGTGGAAACGAACGCGACTACTTGCTGCTCGAATACCGGGGCGACGACAAGCTGTACGTTCCGTCCGACCAGATCGACGCGGTCCGTCACTACACCGGCGGCGACAGCCCCACCCTGTCGAAGATGGGCGGCGCCGACTTCGACAAGCAGAAGGCCAAGGTTCGCTCTGCGGTGCAGGAGATCGCGCAAGAGCTGGTCGTGCTGTACCAGACGCGGGTCACGACCACCGGCCACGCGTATGCCGCCGATACGCCGTGGCAGGCCGAGCTCGAAGCGTCGTTCCCGTTTCAAGAGACACCGGATCAACTCACCGCCATCGCGGACGTGAAGGCCGACATGGAAGCCGAATCGCCCATGGACCGACTGGTGGTCGGCGACGTGGGTTTCGGCAAGACCGAGATAGCGGTCCGCTCCGCCTTCAAGGCGATCCAGGATGGCAAACAGGTCGCCTGCCTCGTACCGACGACGCTGCTTGCCCAGCAGCACTTCCAAACGTTCTCGGAGCGCTATGCGGGCTTCCCTGTTCGGGTCGAGGTCCTCAGTCGCTTCCTCACCAATGCGCAGGCCAAGAAGGTTGCGGCGGCGGTGCGCGACGGCGAGGTCGATCTCATCATCGGCACCCACCGGTTGTTGTCAGACGATGTCTCGTTCAAGCAGCTCGGACTGCTGATCGTCGACGAAGAACAACGCTTCGGGGTGTCGCACAAAGAGGCGATCAAACAGTTCAAGACCGACGTCGATGTGTTGACGCTCACCGCCACGCCGATCCCGCGGACCCTCGAGATGAGTTTGACCGGGATCCGGGACCTGTCGATGCTCAACACCCCGCCGATGGCGCGCCAGCCGATCCTCACCTATGTCGGCGAGCACGACAACCGGGCCATCGCCGAAGCGATACGGCGCGAGCTGTTGCGGGAAGGCCAGGTGTTCTTCGTCCACAATCGGGTGAAGGACATCGAACGCACCGCCTCGCAGCTCCGCGAGCTTGTTCCAGAGGCTCGGATCGCAATCGCGCACGGTCAGATGGACGAAGGAACGCTCGAGCAAGTGGTCCTCGACTTCTGGGAGGGCGAATACGACGTGCTGGTGTGCACCACCATCATCGAGTCGGGCATCGACATGCCGACGGTGAACACGCTCGTGTGTGACCGCGCCGACTTACTCGGCCTCGGCCAGATGCACCAACTGCGCGGCCGCGTCGGCCGCGCCGGCATGCGGGCGTACGCGTACCTGTTGTATCCGCGCGACAAGGCGCTGTCCGAGGATGCGTACGAACGGCTCCGCACCATCGGTGAGGCGACCGACCTCGGCTCGGGGTTCAAGATCGCGATGCGCGACCTCGAGATTCGCGGGGCCGGGAACCTGCTCGGTGCCGGGCAGTCAGGCCACATCGCAGCGGTCGGTTACGACCTCTATTGCCAGATGGTGACCGAGGCCGTGGCCGAGCTCAAGGGGGAAACCAAGAAGGATCCGGTCGAGATCCGGGTCGAAGTTCCCATCGATGCCTTTCTCCCCACCGAGTACGTCACCAAGGAAGAGCAGCGGCTCGAGGCATACCGCCGTTTGGCCGTCGTGGCGTCGCAGGAGGAAGTCGAGGACATCCGCGCCGAATGGCTCGACCGGTACGGCCACGTGCCCCCTTCGGCCGAGGCGCTGCTTTCCGTCGCCGGGCTGCGGGCCGAATGCGTACGTACCGGCGTCACCGACCTCACCGTCACCAAGGGTCCTGGCTTCGGCGGCTCGGCGTGGGTCGCTCGAATATCGCCGGTCCAGTTGCCGACGAGCAAGCAGATCCGCCTCAACCGGCTCTATGGGAAGTCGGTTTTCAAGGAGGACGCCAGCTTGCTCGTGCTCGAGATGAAGCAAGCCGCCGACCCCGTCGCGCAGGTGCTTGCCGCGTTCGGTGACCTCCTCCCGCCCGACGACGAGTAACCTCTGCGGCTGTGAATACGTTCTCACTGCATCCAATCTCACTGCATCCAATCAAGAAGGTGACGTTGCTCGCCGCGGCGGTCTTGCTGATGGCCAGCGCCTGCGCAACCGACGATGTCGTGCTCACCGTCGACGATCAAGAGCTCACCCGACACGACATCGCCGACGTGCTCGGCACCAATGTCATCGGCGAAGATGGTCGGGATCTGCAGTGTGTTGTCGTTTCCACCTTGGAGGGCAAGACGATGACCGAGCGAGAACTCGTCGTGGGCGCCGACGAGCGCAAACTCGCCACGGACGTTTTGGAGGCGGCAGCCCAGCCTCCGGCGCCGACGGCGTGTGACCTCGATTCGCTCGCTCGCCTGATCATCTTGGCCTACGACGATGGCGATCTCGAGCTGCCGGACCCTTCGAGCGAAGGAGTCGGGCTCGTGGTACTCGAGGCCTTGAACGGTCCATTGGCACAGGTCGCCGGGGCCCACTCGGCCACCTTGGCCGACGCGCAGGCCGCCAACATCGAGGTCGATCCGGTACTCGGATTCGTGTGGGACGCCAACTCCGGTTTGGTCCCCGCTTGAGCGGTTCGGCAGGGCACGGCGCTGCGGCGGAGTCGGCCGGAGCGGCGCTGATGCGTTTCGACGATCTCGTCGCTCGACTTCGCACGGACTGCCCGTGGGACGCCGAGCAAACCCACGCGAGCTTGCGGCGGCATCTGCTCGAAGAAACCTACGAAGTGCTCGACGCGATCGACGACGTCGAAGCCGGCGAACCCCACGGCTACGCCGACCTGCGAGAGGAGTTGGGCGACCTCTTGTTTCAGGTCTTCTTCCACTCCCGCCTCGCGACCGAGGCGGGGCACTTCGACCTCGCAGATGTTGCGACCGACGTGCACAACAAGTTGCGGGACCGGCATCCGCATGTGTTCGGAGCCAGCGAAACCAGCGAGGCCGCCGGCGTCGATGCCGATGAAGTGCTCGAGTCGACCGAGCAGGTGTTGTTGAACTGGGAGCAGCTGAAAAAGGCCGAGAAGGGGCGGTCGTCGGTGATGGATGGCATGCCGGCGTCCTTGCCGGCGTTGCTGTTGGCCTCGAAGACGTTGAAAAAGGCCGAAAGCGTCGGTTACGGGTTCGCCACCGAAACCGACGCCCGTCAAGCCGCAACCGAGGCGCTGGCCGCGCTGAACAACGGAGGCGATGCCCCAGACGACCAAGCGGTGGGTAACCTGTTGCTTGCGGTTGTGGGGGTAGCGCGGCATCACGACATCGATGCGGAAATGGCGCTGCGGGCTGCGACGGTTGGTGTGCAAGCCGAGGTACGAGCGACCGAGGCAAAGCGCACGACCTCGTAGACGCGTTCGCCGGTAGAGCACGTTCTGCCGTCCTTACGTTGTGACCGCGCTCCGCGCGATCGATTCGCGCGGTGGGTGAACACATGAGTGGTCGGTTTTGGCTAACCTCTCAACCGGTTCGTCCAGGTTTGCCGAGCACCGTCACAGAGCATGGGTTGTACATGAGCGAGATAGTCGAAGTTGTTGGCCGAGAGGTCTTGGATTCCCGAGGAAATCCGACCGTCGAGGTCGAGGTGTACCTCGACAGCGGGGCAATGGGTCGGGCGATCGTTCCGAGTGGCGCGTCGACGGGTCAGTTCGAGGCCGTCGAACTGCGTGACGGCGGCGAACGATTCATGGGCAAGGGCGTGATGAAAGCGGTCGGCTTCGTCAACGGCGAGATCGCCACGCACGTGCGTGGCCACGACGCGCTCGACCAGCGAACCCTCGACGCGGCGTTGATCGCCCTCGACGGCACGGAAAACAAGGCGCGCATCGGCGCCAACGCCATCCTCGGTGTGTCGCTGGCTGCGGCCAAGGCCGCCGCCGCCGAGCTCGAGATCCCGCTGTACAAGTGGGTGGGCGGTCCGCATGCCCACGTGCTTCCGGTACCGATGATGAATGTCCTCAACGGCGGCGAACACGCCGACAACAACATCGACCTCCAGGAATTCATGTTCATGCCGGTCGGGGCGGCATCGTTCTCCGAAGCGCTCCGATGGGGGACCGAGGCCTACCACACGCTGAAGAAGGTGCTCGCCGACCGCGGC
>RCMY010005185.1_pt1 | contig 11099 bp, 15 predicted proteins | sample 2041341 | NCBI WGS metagenome assembly RCMY01 (sample SAMN09708234, study PRJNA481090) | Marine sediment metagenome, whole genome shotgun sequencing project.
CTCTGGCAATCCAGTGGACCGCTCGAAGACGATGAAACCCTTGTCGACGATGGAAATTTGGGCCGGCAGGTCCTTGCGTTCGTCTGCACTCAAAGTGCGCCCATACAATTTTTCAACGGTTTCCCAAACCGCACTGGCACCCTTGACCGGATCAATCTCCATGGTCCATTCCAGCATCACGTCTTCCGCTTCGTTCGGATCCACATACAGACCGAAGCTGAGTTTCGCCGGGAACGGGGCGCCGCCCGTGGGGTTCTCGAGCACGGTTTCCAGCTCATACGCCTGATCGTTCTCGAGCTCGGAACCTGTGAAATTCAGCACCGTCTGGATATCACGGGTCAGCATGGCTTCCAGCAGCTTGGGCGCGGTGAACCGCTCCAGGAACGCATCGGTTTCAGCAGGTGCCTTTGCGAGCATCTCCTCGCGCTTGACGGCTTCAACGCCAACGCTGGCTTTCTCCAGGCCCTCGGTCATCAGCTGGAGCATCACCGGACGCAACGCGGCGCGCAGGCGCTGGCCCACCTCATCCAGATTGCGTAGCGCCTGGTAGTCCCCGTGCTCATCCATCTGGATGACCAGCGCCAGGTCTTCAACATCCTTCATCGCATCGGCGATCATGCCGGCAACGACCTTGTCTCCCTCCAGCACCTCCATCGAGGAGTCATGCCCGCGCCATTCCTGGACGAAGCCGGCCGGGCCAGCCTGTGTTGTCAGCACGTCACTTTGCGAGGACGTGATGCTTTTCTCGCGCTTGCCTGGTGCAGTAGAAGTCTTCACCTGCTCATGCAGGTAATGCAGCGTCTGCCCTGTTTTCCAGGGCAACGGAAGTTTGATCGTTTCAGCCTTGGCTGTGTCCGCCTGGGCGGTCTTGGAAGCGGGATCGGCCGCCATGCTGGCGCTGCTGCAAACCAGCAAGGCGAGCAACACGCCATATCGAAGCTTTATGCGATTCATGTGCATCCTTGCGTCCCCACTATTTTTAATAGCGTCTTACTTTCTGGCCAGTGTCTACGCCAGTAGTTCATCGCGATGTGTCGTTAGGAACTGCTGATCAGGCCGGCTTGCCCATGAAATCGATCTTGCCAAGTGGGGCGCCTGACTGGCGAAGGATCGCGTAGGCAGTGGTGCTGTGGAAGAACAGATTGGGCACGACATAGTTCAACAGATAGTCGCGACCGTTGAAACGCAACTCGTCGTAACCGCGCATCTTCAGGACGATCTCGCGATCCTCGCTGCCGTCGATCTGATCAACCGTGTAAGTAGCAATGTTGTTGCATGCTCGATCAATGCGCGCATACAGGCCGGCGAAGTCAGTTTCGTCGTCGGCAACCGATTCGGGCTCGACACCGGCCAGCCGCGCGCAGCCGCGCATCGCCATGTCGCATGCGATCTGCACCTGTCGCACCAAGGGCAGCATGTCGGGCGTCAGCCGCGCCTGCACCAGCAACGCCGGATCGAAGCCGCGCGTGGTCGCATGCGCTTCGCCCAGCGCCAGCACATGTTTGAGGTTGGACAGCGCGCGCGTGAGCACGGGCACGGAGGCCTGGTGCATGGAAAGGGTCATGGTGATCCTGCGAAGTCGGGGAATATCGCGAAGTCTATTCGGTGTCGCGTGATGCCGGGCCGATGTTCGGCTACCTGCTGGTACGCGCCGCGCTAATCAGGTGCTATTGCAGACTGCAAAAATCTTCCGAACGAGGGTGACAGTCCCGCAACCGCACACGACCCACTTCGTCACTTCATTCCTGCCTCACCGACGCCCGCGACACTGCGGACATGTCCACGCCAACACCCGCCCGTTCAATACGCTTGCTTCGCAGCATCATTCTGGTCGTCTTGCTTGCGCTGGGCGGATGCTGGCTCTGGCAAAGCGACATCGGCCGACACTTGCAGCTTGCATGGCGACTGCAACGCATGCCGGCACCGACCTCGCTACCGGTGCCGGTTGACGGCATTACTGCACGCGGCATCGCCGATACGTGGGGCGGACCGCGCAGTGGCGGACGCCATCATCAGGGCGTGGACATCTTCGCCATGCGTGGCACCACGGTACGCAGCACGACGCCCGGACTGGTGCTGCGCGTTGCAGACTTCGGCATCGGTGGCAAGCACATCTGGGTGTTGGGCCCAGCGGGCGAACGGCATTACTACGCACACCTGGACGGCTGGGCGATGGGACTACGCCGCGGTTCGCGCGTCGATGCTGGCGCTCCGCTCGGTGTGGTTGGCGACACCGGCAATGCGAAAGGCACCCCGCCGCACCTGCACTACGGGATCTACGGCACACGCGGCGCCCGCAATCCTTGGCCGCTATTGCAGGCAGGCGCTGGGATCCGCGATGGCGTTGGCTCAGGCACGCCACACACAAAGTCTGCCGGCAGCTGAACGCAAACCGTGCGCCGGACAAGTGATGCATCCGTTTTTCGGCGAGCCGCGTATGCCCAGCTGTCACCCGGCGACACCCGCCTCGGTACGTAGAACGCACCCCAACCAACGGAGATTCTCCATGAACGCCATGCTTCCGATCGCCATTGCTACAGCTCTTGCCATGTCCGCGTGCAGTGCCTCCGAGCAGCCTGCACCGGCCGCGACACCAGATGCCGCCGCTTCCACCATGGACGCGATGCCCGCCTCGCCGCCAGAATCCAATATGGCAGCCATGTCAGAGAACCCAATGGTCGGCGGCGCCGCAATGAATGTCGGCGACAACATTGTCACCAATGCATCCGCTGCTCCGAACCTGAGCACCCTGGTTGCCGCAGTGAAGGCAGCGGGTTTGGTTGAAACCCTGCAGGGCGCCGGCCCGTTCACCGTGTTTGCACCGACCAATGACGCCTTCGCGAAATTGCCGGAGGGCACGGTTGAAGGCTTGCTGAAGCCGGAAATGAAGGACGCGCTGGCTGGCGTACTGACCTATCACGTGGTTGCCGGCAACGTTGACGCGGCGGCACTGATGGAGCAGATCGAGGCGGGCGGCGGCAAGGCGATGCTGACGACTGTGCAGGGCGCGACGCTGACCGCCACCACCAGTGGCATGGGCGACGTGACCCTGACCGATGCCAAGGGCGGCACGGCTAAAGTCACGACCGCTGATGTGCGCCAAAGTAATGGCATCGTGCACGTCATCGACACGGTGTTGATGCCGAAGTAATTCAGGCAAACGGTGAAATGAAAACGGGCAGCTACGGCTGCCCGTTTTCGTTGGCGCCGGGTCCTGATACTTGTTGCAGGGGTGCTAGCTTGCGCCACGTTGGACAGCCCTTTTCACAACAAGGAACCGCCATGACCGAGCCACGGCTTCACGCCTTCGATTTCCGCGCCTCTGCGATGCGTCTGCTGCAGCCAATGGGTGTCGGCTTGAACGCGGTCTCGCGGCGAGTGGTGGAGCTGGCCAGCGCGCGCCAGGCAATCAACCGCACTCCCGAGCAGGTTGTCCCGGCCAGCTCGACGCTTGGCCAGCGCGCGGCAGACCAGGTCGCGCACTTCGGTGGCTCGTGGGCCTTCATCAGCCTGTTTGCGCTGTTCCTGGTCGCATGGGTGGCACTGAACAGCGCCATCCTGGGCAAGGCTGCACTTGATCCTTATCCGTACATTTTCCTGAATCTGATCCTGTCGATGCTCGCTGCGATCCAGGCCCCGATCATCATGATGAGCCAGAATCGATTGGCCGAAAGCGACCGCCTGATGGCCAATCACGACTATGCGGTGAACCTCAAGGCGGAGATCGAGATCATGGCCCTGCATGAGAAGTTCGATGCCATGCGCACCGATGAACTGCATGCACAACTGCAGCGCCAGCAGGCGCTGATCGAGGAATTGCTGGTGCTGCAACGCAAGGCGTAAAGCCCTATTTTGCGTGCTAGCGTGCGGCGATGGCCACGACACTGAACAAGCAAGCGCCACATGCCCCTGGACCCGCAGGTGCACCACCGACGATGCGCCGCGCAGTCGGGCGCTGGCAGCTGTACGGGCTATCGATCAACGACGTGATCGGCAGCGGCATCTACCTGTTGCCTGCCGCCGCGGCACTCCTGCTCGGGCCGAGCAGCCTGTGGGCAGTGCTGCTGGCGGGGGTGGCAGTGAGCCTGCTGGTGCTTTGCTACGCGCAGGCCGCCAGTTACTTCGACCAGCCGGGCGGCGGCTATCTGTATGCGCGCGAGGCCTTCGGCCCGTTCATCGGTTTTGAGGTGGGCTGGATGTTATTGCTCACTCGCATCGCCAGTGCCGCCGCGTTGAGCAATGGCTTGGCCGAAGCAGTCACCCATTTTTGGCCGCAAGCGGCCAGCGGCGGGATGCGCGTCGCGATCATCATTGGCTCACTAGGCCTGCTGGTCGGCATCAATGTCCTGGGCGTGCGCGCCGCCGCACGCACCGGCGTGTTCCTTTCCATTGCCAAGGTGCTGCCGCTGTTGCTGTTCGTGGGGATCGGCGCTTGGTATGTGGATATGTCGCTGGCCGCACCATTGGCGGCGGCACCGACGCCGCGTGCATTGGGCGAAGCCGCGCTGTTATTGCTGTTTGCCTATGCCGGTTTCGAGAACCTGCCCGCCGCCGCCGGCGAATACCGCAACCCACGCCGTGACGTGCCGTTCGCAATGCTGTCGATGATCGCCACCGTCACCGCGATCTACGTTGCCGTGCAATGGGTCGCACTGGGCACCTTGCCCGCCCTCGCCCAATCGCAGACACCACTGGCGGAAGCCGCGGCGCGCTTCGGTGGTGGCGGGTTGGCGCTGGTGCTGACGGTGGGCGCGGCAGTGTCGATTCTTGGCACCAACAGCAACACCATCATGCTTGGGCCGCGTTATCTGCATGCGCTCGCAGCCGACGGATACGGACCGCGCATGCTTGCCGGCATCCATCCACGTCTGCTGACTCCGGTCGCGGCGATTGTCACGGTCGGCGTGTTGTCGATGCTGCTGGCGTTGTCAGGATCGTTCGTGCAACTGGCCCTGCTGTCGGTGATCGCGCGGCTGTGTACCTACATTGTCACCGCAGGATCGGTGCTGGTCCTGCGCCGCACGCACGGCCAGCGCGAAGGCGCCCTGCAGCTGCCAGGTGGCGCATTGATTCCAGTGCTGGCGGCGATGCTGGCGGTCGGCCTGCTGGCAAGCGCCAGTTGGCAGAACCTGGTGGCGGGCGTCATCGCAATATTGCTAGGCGCGGTGGTGTACCGGTTCCGGCGAATGCCAACCAGCACCTGACGTCAAACACGCATGGGCAAAGACCGGCGGAGTGAGGCAACACACCTTGATTCACGCCGCAATTTTTGGTGCGGACATGTTGCTCGGTTCGCGGAAAAAGGCCTTGTCTCCACGTACTTGATTATTGCTGCGTCGGCACAAGCGGAGATTTCACTACCGCTTGCGGTCCCGCCAGCCAGTGCAAAACATTCAACACGTACTGCGCGTTCTGTTCAGCGCCTGGGGCATTCATGCCTATCGGTACGCCTTGCGGGCCGGCGCGTTGGGTCGTGAACATCGCCGCCTCGCCGAAGAATGCGGCACGTCCGCTACCGACGTTCTTCACTGCGCCCTGCAGCCAGCCCCCGACATCGACCCGTGGCGTGTCTGGTGTAAACGCCCAGGCCCTGGCCGGATGCAGCGACACGAAATCCTCAGGCAACACCAGCAGCGGCTCCGCCCCGGCTGCGCGGAAGGCTTGGCCTGTGAACGAGCGTACCTGCTGCACCATCTCGCCTGACTTGTAGCCACGCATGATCGCGTGATCGGCCAACGTGCCGTCGTCACTGCGGAACAGGGTCGGTTTGCCCATTGCGGCGGGGCGTCCCGCCTCATCGGCAAAGCCTGCGACCGCGAAACCATCGCTGAACTCGACATCGAACGCCGCCGCGAGCCCCTCGGCTGCGCCGGCCAGCGGCATGTGGTCAGCGATCAGCAACAACGCACCACCGCCCTGCACCCAACGCCGCACTGCAAGCACTTCTTCCGAAGTAAACGCAGGAGGTGTGGGCGTTGGATAGCTGCTCCAGGGTTCGTCACTGGGCTGGGCATTGGCGATCACCAGCACTGCGCAGGCGGACAATGCGTCGGCATCGAAAAGCGCGCGATGAGCCTTGACCACGTAGCCGTCACGCCTCAGCAATTCGCCAAAGGCGTGGAAGCGCCCGTCGAGGGTATGGAAATTGTGATGGGCTTCGTCCAGGCAGACCACCGGGCCACTACCCGCAGCAAAAGCTGCTGCTGCCACCGCCGGCGCAAAGTCCTTCTCGGCGACCTGCTGGGCCACGGCTGACTGGCTGACTGCGAGCAACAACGTGGCGAGCAGTACGCATACACGGATCATGAAACCAACCTCGATATTACATTGCAACCTGTTGCAACCTGACATCAGTGTCCACCAACACCAGGCCGACCAACTCGTTTGAATACTGGCATTCGACTTCTTGGGTGTCCAGCTTGCGCGCCATGGTTGGCAAAGTTCCAAAGCCGCGATGGTGAACATACGTCACAGCCATAATTCTTTTGCGGGCCCGATTGATTCGTGTTCCTGACACCACCTCCGCATGGCACTAAAATGGATAGCATCTGACATCGATGGAGCCGCCCATGCATGGCGAGTACAAGGTCCCGGGCGGCAAGCTGGTCGTTGTCGACCTGGCTGTAACGGATGGCCTTCTGGCCGACGTCCGCATCAGCGGCGATTTCTTCCTGGAACCCGACACCACGCTGGATGCGATCAACCAGGCCTTATGCAGATTGCCCGCAGACAGCAGCGAAGCTGCGCTGACGGCAGCCGTGGAGGGCGCGCTGGATGCAGGCGTCAGCATGTATGGCATCAGCGCGGAAGCGGTCGCAGTCGTCGTACGTCGCGCGGTTGATGGAAGCACAACACCATGAGCAACGACGACCTGATCCGCAGCGATTGGCACGACCATGACTGGCAACTGATCCACGCACCCGCACAATCGCCCAACCTGCACATGGCACTGGATGAAGTGCTCACCGACGAAGTCTCTGCCGGCAGGCGTGGGCCGACCTTGCGGATATGGGAATGGGCCAGCCCGGCGGTGGTGATCGGACGCTTCCAGTCGTTGCGCAATGAGGTTGATGCCGAAGCCGCGCGTCGCCACGGGATCGAAGTCGTGCGCCGCATCAGTGGTGGCGGCGCGATGTTCATCGAACCGGGCAACACCATCACCTATTCGATCTGCGCGCCGCTCTCGATGGTGGCCGGGATGTCTTTCCAGCAAGCCTATGAGTACATGGATGCATGGGTGATCCAGGCACTTGGTGAAATGGGTATCAAGGCCTGGTATCAACCGCTCAACGACATCACTTCGGCCAGCGGAAAAATCGCCGGCGCGGCGCAAGCCAGGCGTGGCAAGGCCGTGCTGCACCACGTGACGATGGCGTACGACATCGATGCCGACAAGATGCTGGAGGTGCTGCGCATCGGCCGCGAAAAGCTCTCCGACAAGGGCACCACCAGCGCGCAGAAGCGGGTGGATCCGTTGCGTAGTCAGACCGGGCTGGCGCGCGCGCAGGTGATCGCGAATTTGATCGCGATGTTCCGCCGGCAATATGGACTGGTCGATGACACGCTGCGGCCCGAGGAACTGGAACGTGCGCGCGCACTGGCAGTGCGTAAATTCGCAAGTGCCGACTGGATCGGGGTGGTGCGTTGAAACAGCGCACGTCGCGCTTGCATTGCAGCGATCACGAATGCATCACCGTTTACCGGCGACCCTGCAAGCACGACGACCAGAAGGAATTTCCATGAAGACTCGCCATGTCTACAGCACGCCCGATCTCACCACGGTTGCCGCCGCGATGGCCGCCGCCCGCGGTGCCGGCATTGAAGACACAGACTTGTTGCTGGTGGCGCGCTCGGATATTGAACTGGAATCCGTTCCCGATTCCCGTAAGCAAGCGGACACCGACATGATGCCTGCGGCCGTGCGCGGCGCGGGGTTTGGCGGGGCAGCCGGTTTGCTGGCAGGGCTGGTGGCGGTTGCCGTGCCGGCAGTGGGCATTACCTTGGCCGGCGCCGCCGCAGTCGGCTTTGCCGGTGCAATGCTGGGTACCTGGACCTCTGCGCTGATGGGCTCCAGTCTTCCGGATCCGATTCGGGTCAAGTTTGAAGATGAAATCGAAGCGGGACGCATCCTGCTGCTGGTCGATGGTACCGATGAGGAACTTGCCGCTGCCGCGCCCGCGATCCTGCGGGCTGGTGCAACTTCACTGCCATTCGATTCCTTGGCAATCATGAGCTGACGGATGGACGCGCGCAGTTGCGCGCGCCCATTCAAGATCAAGCCGCGTCATCGTCCGTATCAAACATCATCCTGTGATTGCACGGACACACAGGTGTCGCCATCGCCATCCACGTCCAGCCTCACGGTCATCGGGCGGCAGCAAACGTGGCAATCCTCGATGTAGCGTTGTGAACCCGCGCTGCTATCCAGCGTCAGGCTGATCACCTCGCCGCAGTACGGGCATTCCACATCCTGCATGTCCAGCACCATGGTGGCCTAGGATTCGGCTGGGCTGAGTGCTCGTTCGATATCCGAAAGTGGCGAATTGGTCAGGGTCTTGGCCAGCTCGCCATGCATGCGCGCCAGTGTCTCCTTGTGCAGCTGCGGGCGCATCTGGCCCAGCGTCTGCGGATCGGCCACCAACACCAGATGCGCGTAGGCATTGGTCAACGCACCGTGGTTGAGGTGATGTGCAAGCTGCTTGGCGAACGTCGCCTCATCGATCTGATGGCCGGTCTGCTCAGGTGGCGAAGAACCGGATGGGCCATCGTCATTGATGTCCTGCGGCGTGAGGTGTTCTTGTTGCTTCAACGACAGCTTGTAGTCGGTGCCCACGTTGCGAAATATCCGCGCGCCTTCTCCATCGGCTACCACCACCATTGCATCGGCTGGAATCTTGGTCATTCGTTTGTCTCCTTGATCGTGGGGAAGCGCCGCCGCATAAGCGTACGGAGCAACAATTGCATGAGTCTAGGCAGTCCCGCGTGATGCGCGCGACAACTTGAAATACAGGGCCCATCGAGATGTCTTGGCGGGTTTGCGCGCCTTACTGCGTATGTATTGGAGAGTCCGGCATGGTCGGGCGCTGACTCCGGAGGATTTACCCATGTCCCGCATGCACACCACGCAACGTCTGCTTGCCAGCGTCTTGCCACTGGCCTTGGTCGCCTGTGGCTCGTCCACGCCCGAGACGGCCGCAAGCGCTGCATCGGCTGCGCCCGCACCGGCTTCCGAACAATTGGCCGAACCATCAACTGCACGCGCAGAGTCGACAACATCCAAGCCTTCGTCCGCCACGGAGCGCTGGGAGAACATGCGCGCCAAGGCCCTGCCAACCGGTGACTGCACGCTGCTGAGCGAGGCGGCCATGCGTCGTCATTTTCCGAGCGCCCCTGCAGAAATCGAAACCCGCGTCCGCGCGAAACCTTACTCGTCCTGTACCTATCTGTGGACCTCAGCCACGCCCAACAAGGTCACCATGGCTGGCCAGACAGTCGATGTTCCGGGCGAGGGACGAGTCACGATTACGGTAGCGCCGGTTCGCGCACCCGAACCGGATTGGCAGCGCGTGCTGTCGTCATATCGCTCGGCACCACCGGTGGCCGTGGATGGCATCGGTGACAAGGCGGTGTGGTCAGATCAGCGTCACCAATTGTCGGTACTGGTCCCCGGCTTCGTGGCGCACGTGGCGGTGGAAGACGACGACAACCCGGGTAGCGGCCGCGAACAGGCGATCTCCCTTGCCCGGGACGTCCTGGCAGGCCTGCGATGAGCCGCCACGTCTGGCTGATGCTCGCCTCGACCACGCTCGCCATTGCCACGCCGGTCTTCGCCGGTACGTTGCCGTTCGACTGTGCGTCGCTAGAGGCTGTGGTTGCCGAAGCGCCCACTCGCTTCAACAAGATCACCGGCGTGTCGGTTTCGCAGGAGACCGCTGCCGGCCTCGCCACGAGGATGGGCGTGCCGCTGGCGCAGGTGGACCGCGACTACGTACGCCGCGTCTACGCAGCGGACACCCCCATGCCCGGCGCCAAACACTGCGAGGTGGTGGATGCCTGGCATGGCGATGCCGATGCCCGTATTTCGCAGATCGCCCACGTGTGCCGCTACCCCGGGGTGACCAAGCTGACGGCGGCGTTCAATGCGCAATTGGCCCAGTGCCTGGGCCGCCCGCCTGATCCGGACGCCGATGCCTACTCCGTGGCCATCGACATCGACACGGTGGATTCCGGCGAGGGCTATGCCAGCACCCAGGTCACTGCGGACGCGCAGCTCGTCGATGGCTTGCGGATCTCTGTCGTGCAAACCATTTGCGAAAACCGGCGCTTGGGAGGTTGCGACGACGGCACGTAGACTGAACCTCGTGGGCCACAACCAGCGAGGCGAGCATGAGCGAAGCGCCACCCGATGGCGACAGTACGGCCATCGACCTGGATGCGCTGGTGCCCGAGGTCTACGACGCGCTGCGCCAGATCGCCCGTCGGCACTTGCGCCAGCATGCACCCGGGGTCACCTTGGGTACGACTGCTGTCGTCCACGAGGCCTACCTCAAGCTGGCGCAAGGACGTGGCCAATGGAGCGAGCGAGCGCATTTCTTCGCACTGGCTTCGACCGCGATGCGGCAATTGCTGGTTGACCATGCGCGGCGCCGCAATGCCGACAAGCGCGGCGCGGGCGCTGTCCACGTGACCCTGGTCGAATCCGTCGCGATGGCGCCAGAAAGCCCGCCGCTGGACGTGCTGGAACTGGATTCGGCACTTGGCGCACTGCAAGCCATCGATCCCAACCTGGTGCGGGTCGTGGAGTGCCGCTTTTTCGCCGGCCTGAGCGTGGTGGAAACCGCAGAGGCGCTGGACCGCTCCCAGCGCTCGATCGAACGCGACTGGGCGCGGGCACGCGCTTATCTTTACGACGCCTTGACGGTGCAATGAACGACGTTGATTCACACCCACTAGACCCGCGTCGGGTGGATGCCGTGTTCCGGCGTGCGCTCGGCCAGCCCGATCAACGCCGCCCCCGGTTCCTGTCGCGTGCCTGCGGCGGCGATGCCACATTGCGCGCCGCGGTCGAGCGCCTGCTGCGGGCCGAGCGCGAAAGCCTC
>RCMY010005566.1_pt1 | contig 11099 bp, 9 predicted proteins | sample 2041341 | NCBI WGS metagenome assembly RCMY01 (sample SAMN09708234, study PRJNA481090) | Marine sediment metagenome, whole genome shotgun sequencing project.
TGAAGCAGCTGAGACCGGTATCCAGACTGGAGAAGACCCTCTTCCCCATCGTGGTCACTGTAGTGGTGATCCTTCTGGTGCCCAGCGCAGCGCCCCTTGTTGGAATGCTGATGTTCGGAAACCTCATCAAGGAAGTGGGCATTGTGCCAAACCTGGTGGAAGTGGCAAAGAATGCCATCATGTACACTGTGACCATCCTCATTGGACTCACCGTAGGGGCAAAAGCCGATGCGGAGACCCTTCTAAACCCTAAGACCCTGGGCATCATCGCGCTGGGACTCATCGCCTTCTCCATTGGTACTGCCAGCGGCGTCCTCTTTGGAAAGCTCATGTGCAAGGTGACCAAGGGACAGATCAACCCCATGATCGGGGCTGCTGGGGTATCCGCTGTGCCTATGGCTGCGAGAGTGGTCCAGAAGGTAGGCCAGGAAGAGGACCCATCTAACTTCCTTCTTATGCATGCCATGGGACCCAATGTGGCTGGTGTCATCGGATCTGCCATTGCTGCAGGCGTGCTTCTCAATTTCTTTGGGTAATAATGACAAAAAAAGATGCTGCTCTTATTAAAATCTGGAGCGGCATCTTTTTTCTATTGTTAAACCACCAAGTAATTCTGATCTTTTATTCCATAACGCCTTATGTCACCCTTATAAGAAGAAAGACATAACTCAGTATTACTAAATTTTGACATGATCCATAATTCCTGAGCTTCAAAATAATGCTCTATCGCACCATGGATGCATTCTGCATCAGGATTCTTTAGAATTCTCTGCGCATGATCAAGGACCCGCTTCTGCTGATCTAGGTCAATGAAGGTCCCCTCTTCTATGACTTTCGAATGAAGCGTCAGTAGTTGAATCACCTCATCATTCTTTTCATCTTCCAGCATTCCAGTGATTATTTTCATGAACTGATCATGGCTTCCAAGAAATTGACGAAGATCTCGTCTTTCATACGCCTTTCTCATTTCTTCCACAGCTTCAGTCAATAAACTTCCACAGCATTCCAATTTAGGGTCATTTAGATCATCCAGATACATATTCACCAACTGCTTTTTCAATTGAAACATTTTTAGAACGTTGCTGCTGATTTGATCCGTCTGATGGATAACTTGATACCCTTCTCCTTGGATTTTTTGAACATAATGCTTCTTTTCCAAAAGTATAAGCGCTTTTCTGACTGGTGTACGGCTGACATTCAGCGCTTCAGAAAAATGTGTGAGGTTGATGGTGTATCCATACGGAATTTTACCATTCAAGATTAAACTGTAAAACCCTTCATAAACTGCTTCCACCAGCGTTTGATTCTCCATAAACGAAAATTCGGAGATCATCATTTTTATCATCGCTCTCATGTCACCTCACTTATTTTCCCAAGATACGCTTTAATCTAAGAACTCCTTCCTTCGGACTTGAGAGTACTTTCACCCCAAGTTCACGTACTGTTTGTTCTGCCCGAGCCATTGAAATCTGGGCAAGAATGATAATATCGGCTCCTTGCTTCATCAGTTCAGACGCAGCATTTCCAATGAGAAAATTATGCTGCTCTTCATTTCCATCTTTAAGTGCTTCAAAGGCTTCCGAAGTCACTTTTGTAATTACTTCTTTTGAGAGCCCTCTACTCATAATCATCTTGTCTAGTATTCTTTTTGCATTTTCTGCCGTTTCAAGATTTGTCGCAATCACACCTATTTTCGTTTCTGGCTGATCCAGTACATTCTCCATCATCGGTTCATCAATCGCTATGACCGGAACATCAACAAACTCTCTCACTAGAGGCACCAACGGACAGTATACAGTACACGCTACTAGAACTGCATCCACATTACTCTCAACGGCTCGAAAAACAAGTTTTAAGAACTCTCTTTTTGCCTTCATCGTGAGTCCATTTTCATCCTTGATTCTCTTAAGCATATATTCATCCACAAAGTTTACAGGCTCCAAATCATCACCAAACTCAAAGAACGCCATTTCTAAAGGCTTTACTGCACTTAATGTTGCATGAATAACACCAACTCTTTTCATTTAGTAACCTCCAATCTCTTTGCGTTCAAACCTCTAAGATGCCAAGCAATCTTTGCGCTTTCTTCCAGCTCTTCTAGACACTCGAAAGCCTGAAACATGTTGTAACCTGCAACAATAGCCCCGTGATTTCTTAGCAGATACCCCTTCTGATTCCCAAGGGTATGCTCAAAGAGTTCGAATAACTCTTTCGATCCCGGTTTTGCATAAGGAACAAGGGGAATAGCTCCAAGCTTCATTTTAAGGTATGGTGTATAGCTGGGAATAGAATCGGATGTGTCCATATGTTCCAGACAGGACCACAGAGTTGAATAAAAGGAGTGCGTATGTATCACTGCCTCTGTTTGCGAGTCATTTCGATATAAAGCCAGATGAAGTGGCAACTCTTTGCTTGGCTTCACTTTGCTCAGCACTTCACCTGTAAGTGATACTTCAGCAAAATCTTCGGGAACAAGTGTGCCAAAGGAAGAACCACTTCTAGAAATAAAAACTCGGTTTCTGTGCTTAAAGCTGATATTTGCTGAAGATCCCGCAGTTTTACCACGTTCAAACAGACTCTTTGCTGTTTCAATCGCTTCTTTCAGTTTTAGTGTAAAGGAATCTTCAGTTTTTGCAATTTCTCCATACATCATTTCAACGGCATCAATAAAGAAGGATTCACCTCCAAAGTTACCTGATTTCAGCAAAAGAATATACTCCTCATCCGTTGGCTTAAGGAGAGGGACTCCTGGAGAGATGCTTATCCCAATTTCATAGGATCTGATTTCAAGAGCTTTCGTAACTGCTCCGGAAGTTTCTCCACCAGCCACAATGATCCCCTTGAAGCCTTCACTCTTTGCCAACACCGCCAGTTCGGCCATGGTAGTTTCAATTCTTTCTGCAATAATCAATGAATTGTATGTACTTTTCTGCTCATGTCTGTATAAAGGATCTTCAGAACTGTATACAAGAACACAATCCATGTTTTTAACCTGTTCAAAAACATTCAGAGCATTTTCCTCTCCAGAGAGCAGTTTAGGAATATCTAGTTTATAAGATTTTCTCCCTGTAGCTTCATAAGCAGCAATCTGTTTCAATGTCATCTGAGAGCAGCTTCCTGCAAGCAGCAAAAACTTATGAACTGGATTACTGCTGCTCCTATTGTACATATACGACGCTAGATGCTTCATAAATCCTGAAGCACCACTGAACAATCGCAATTCATGAAAGCATGTCAGTATCCTTTCACCATGTTCCTCCGTCTCGTAATCCGGTATGACATAGAACCGGTCTTCAGTCATTGATATTTTATAGATTCTCTCTTTCACCTGCTCATTCGACTCCATGAGCTCGTCTTTAAAAATCGTATGACTGGTATATACACTTTGTGCATCCAATAGCTTTTTGATCTCTGACTCTCTCATCGGAGTTAGTGGATGATCCTTCATTGGGCTTTCTTCAAGCAATTGACCATGAACATAGAGTTTTCCTTCAATCACTTGGCGGCCATTGACAGGAAAAGACGGGCATACAATCGTATACGGTATGCCTAACTCTTCCAGACAAGCATCCAACACAGGTCCGATATTCCCTTCTGAGGTTGAGTCAAAAGTGGAGCAATACTTGATGTAATATTTCTCCGTTCCTGCTTCTTGTAGAAATCGAAGAGCTTGAATTGTTTCACGGACCGCTTCCTCTTTCGGCAATGTTCTTGTCTTTAACGCAATCACAACCCCATCAGCATCGTTGTTATAATTTTCGTCTGGCACACCATTATAAAGGATTGTCTTTATGCCTTCATTTTCCATAAAGGAAGCCACATCACTTGCCCCAGTAAAATCATCCGCGATACAACCGATCTTGATTCGGTACATTTTCTCTCCTCCTCACTGAAAAAACTATGCCAGCAGTTCCATCTCCCTTACAACTGCATCAGTAAAGCTGGTGGTGGTTTCACGCCCTCCCATATCAGGGGTAAGGATGCCTTTTTCCATAACGCTCAGTACTGCCTTCTGCATAAGAATCCCTGCTTTTCGCAAGCTCTCATCTTGATGTTTATCAGCCATCCACTCAAACATCATCACGGCAGACAGCATAAGTCCCACGGGGTTTGCAATATTTCTTCCTGCAATATCAGGCGCAGATCCGTGAGCTGCCTGAGCCATACATTGTGTTTCGTTGGTATTGATCGCTGGTCCAAGTCCAAGACTTCCTGTAAGTTCTCCTGCAAGATCAGATAGAATATCTCCAAAAAGATTCGTGGTCAGTACCACATCAAAATCACCAAGTCTCTTCACCATATGTGCTGCCATGGCATCGATATGATAATCTTCAATTTCTACTTCAGGATAATATTTCTCTCCAACTTCATAACATACAGACTTAAACAGACCGTAGGACCACTGAAGTACATTTGCCTTGTGGATAATTGCTACCTTTTTTCTCCGCGTCATGGCCATTTTGAAGGCTTCATGAGCAATTCTTTCTGTCGCCTTCCTGGTAAACTTTCCATTGAGGATGACTGTGTTTTCGTCAGGCATAAATTCACCCCAACCTTTGTACATATTCCGATCTGGCATGATCCCCTCGGTATTCTCCCTGAATACGACCACATCTGCTTCGCCAACACGGCTTTTCACACCTGGATAGGATTTAGCTGGTCTGGCATTGGAATACAAGTCAAAATAATGTCGCATCGTGCCGCTGGGATTTGTAAGTTTGCGATACTCCTCAGGATACGCAGCACTGTCATGGGGTGCAAATACCCATGCATCACAGTTCTTTAATCCTTCCTTTGTAATATCAGGTACTGGTGCTCCATATTTTTCAATTCCTTCCCATCCCATGGGATATACAGGGAACTCCACTGAAATGTTGTATTTTTTCACCGCTGCTTTCATCATTTTTTCTGTTGCTTTTGTAATCTCAGGACCGATTCCATCTCCATATAACAGACCAATTTTATAACTCATACCATAACCTCCGATTATAATTGTTTTCGTTTACATCATATCATTTCAAAAGATTGACGAAAAATACCAATGTCTGAATGATCTCCATAACTTATTTGTTATGGAGAATTACTATGCTATGATACAAACATGGAGGATAAAATCGCACCAGAATAACCTCTATATCGCAGGAACTTCGTGATGCATGTCAATATGCAACTTATTTTTTCAGTTGGAGGAATAACATTGGACACAAAACCTTTTGAATACATCATTAAAATTGCTGAAACAGGAAATATCACTAAAGCAGCCCACGCCCTTTTTATTTCCCAGCCATATCTAAGCAGTTATCTTACAAAATTAGAAGAAGAACTGGGCGTAATCCTCTTTAATCGCACCGCAAAGCCATTGAGACTTACTTATGCTGGCGAGAAATATTTACAGATGTCAAAGGAAATCATGAAGATTCGAGAGAATTTTGTGGATGATGTCATTCATCTGGAAAATTATTCAGCTGGAAAGCTCTCTATTGGAATTCCTCGAATGAGATCTACTTTTCTTTTGCCTCATATTCTGCCCGCTTTTTATGAAAGATTCCCTAACGTTGAGATAACTGTGGTGGAGGATAATACAAAAAATCTAGAAGAAATGTTAAAAAAAGGGATGATCTCCTTTGCACTCACCCCCATTCCCATGAACAATATAGAACTGTCCTATGATGTTTTATATGACGAGGAACTGCTCCTCATTTGCAGAAAAGATGGTCTGAAGTATATTGTAGACATAGATCAGCCGCTTTCCTTAGATCTTGTCTCCCACTACCCCTTCTTGCTTTCAACAAAAGGACGTGGACTTCGGACTTTTCTCGATTCCTATTTTTTGCAAAATAAATTTAAACCACAGGTGAAGCTTGAAATCTCGAATAACGAAACTCTTTTACGGCTTGCCTCAAAAGGTATTGGACTCACTATTGTCCCTCACTCTGTTTATCTTTATGCAAGACCTGTAGAGCCCATTGATGTTTATCATCTTGCGCCTCGAGGTCTTTTCTGGCAAATCGGTGTTGTATATAAAGCAAATGCAGAAATTGATTACTTAGGCAGGCAATTCATCGAAATTCTGAGATCCATCCTTCCCGAAGCATTTGGAAGCTTGAAGAAATAATGAAGGCAGCACTCCAAAGTGCTGCCTTTCATAATAGCTGTTCAACTTTACCTAACAAGATGGCAAGCGATAGTAAATCCGCAGCGCCACCTGGAGACAAATTTCTCCGTATGAATTCCTCATTCAACACTTGAAGTTTCTTAAATGCATCCTGCTGACACATTCCACCATCGTGAAGAAACCTTTCCGCACTGCTTCTCACATAGCTCAGACTCTCCATACCACCCCTGGTGACAATGTTGGAATCCTCCACATGCTTCATCAAAAGGAACAGTGTTTCCAGAAGCGTTTCCTCATAGGTCATCTGTTTGTTCCGGCTACGAAGATAGGGCATCACCTCATCCCGAAGTACAGGATATCCTTTTTCCGCTTCTCCACGGATCCCCGTAAACCCATACTTCAGATAGAGCTTTTCGCCATGGGTCAGATTCTCTTTCATTTCTAGATCTCTAAAATCCTTTGACAGAAGACCTTCTGTAATCTCCATGATGATCCTAAAAACCCGTTCCGTATCCTGAGGGGTGAAATCAGGTATCTTAACTTCAAAATATTTCTCCTCACTTAGCTTCCTGCCAAGGGCAGCTAACAGAAGTCCCATGGAAAAGATAATGCCTTTATGAGTATTGATCCCTTTAGTAGCTTCAAACATTTCCTGTTCCATTCGGATTCCGATGGGACGGATAAGTTCTAGAAGTCTATTTTCTGGAACCTCTGAAGTGGCGCCGCTGAGAAACATCTCCTGAAACCCAGATCTGAGACTTACAGCGCTGCGGACAAAGGTAAATATGTCCATATCATGATGAGCCCCAGAGTCTTTGGCGTCTACAAGCCCCGGTTTGGGTGTTAGAAGAGCTTCTGTAAGAATGGCCTCTTCTGCAAGCTTTGCACACTCTTCGGCCAAGCTGCTATATCTTTTTTTTATGTCCATTAAGCTGATCCTTTTCTTCTTTATTTGCTTCAGTCTCTTCCAGTTTTCTCATTTCCTGAAGAATGAACTGTTCTGAATAGCTGAGGTGTTCGTCTGTGATCAGTGCTACAGCATCGTAGTTTTTACTTCTCATATTTTTATAAAGAAGCCAATGTTCATCCAGAGCTTTCCGGCGTCTGTCATTCTCCGTGAGAGATATATCACGGAATCTCATGAGATACTGTCTGAGCTTCTTTACAATGACGTCCAATCTTGGCATCTTGCAGTATGCATAAATCATATCATTAAACTGTCTGGAGAGCTCTACAACTTCCTTATAGTCTCCCCGAGCATCAGCTTCATCTGTTTTTTTGAGCAGCGCCTCCATCTCGTCAAACTGCTCTTCTGTCATGATTCTCATGGCATTTTGCGTTGCTAAGATATCCAGTGCTTTTCTGATCTGGTAAATCTCGATGGCATCATCGATGGTCACCTTTTTTACTACGACCCCATAATGAGGCACATACTCCACCAGCCCTTCTTCCTGGATCCGCCTTAGTGCTTCTCTTACAGGGGTTCTGCTGATGTTCATGCGCTCCGCATAAATGGACTCATTGATGCGTTCGCCTACTGGAATGATTCCTTTGATGATGGCATTTCTCAGTCCTTCAAATACAATTTCATTCAAGGGTTTGTTCTGGCTCAAATCCGCTAATTTGATAACTTCCTTCATGTAATCATCCATTTTTTCGCCTCCAAAATAGTGTCTGCACACTGTATACATTTACATTATAATCAAAATTTCAAGAAGCACCTACAATTATTTTATGAAAAACAGTAAAAAAACAGCACCCATTCCCCTTGATACTTAAGGATTTTACACAATGAAAGGGCGGTGTCTCCACCGCCCCGAATTATGTTTATCCCAAATATTTTACTAAGGTGTTTCTTACAGCATCTTTGCCTGCGATGAGTTCCAGGAACATTCCTTCCACCTTATCGCCAAGACCTACTTCGTAAAGATCTCCCCCAAAAATCACAGCATTGGATAGAATGTTTTTCAGCTGGCCCTTGTAGGAATCTACATCTCCAACCTTGATTCCCGCAAGCTTTTCCTGAAGTTCAGAAAGCATTGGGTCACTGGATAGCTCAAATGCTTCCATTTTGTCGTTCACACCCAGGAGATATCTCATCCAACCTGCCAATGCCAATGGAATGAAAGTCAGATCTTTTGGAGAAAGGTCTTCTCTCTTCACATAAGACTTGATGGTTTCTCCAAAGCGGATGGCTACCTTCTGGCTTGTGTCTGTGGCAATTCTCTGTGGCATATCAGGTATGAATGGATTTGGCAGTCTCTCTTCGATAACTTCCTTGATGAAGCTCTCAGGTTTGATGATCTTTGGATCCACAACCACAGGCATTCCTTCTACATAACCTATTTTTTCCACCAGCGCTTTCAGCTGAGGATCGTTCATTTCCTTGTATATACTGTCGAATCCAAGAACACAACCGTAGACAGCAAGAGCTGTATGAAGTGGATTCAGACATGTCGTAACTTTCATGGTTTCAGTATTGTTTACGGTATCCCTATCGGTGAAGTAAACCCCTGCTTCTTCCAGTGCTGGTCTGCCGTTCGGGAACTTGTCCTCAACCACCAGATATTCTGGCACTTCTGCATTGACATAAGGTGCGATAAAAGTGTTCTTGGAAGTAACGATGGGTGCCATGTTCTCTACGCCCAGTTCATCCAGATTCTTCTTCACTTCTTCAGATGGTCTAGGAGTGATTTTATCAATCATGGACCATGGGAAGCTGATCTTGGACTCATCAGATACATAAGCGACAAATCCTGCATCTACATATCCTCTATCCAGCCATTCTTTTGCGATTCTCTTCACAGCCAGCTCCACTTTTTCTCCATTATGGCTGCAGTTGTCCATGCTGACAACCGCCAGTGGATACTGACCTTTCTTGTAACGAGTAAACAGTAGTGAAGTCACAACGCTCATGGCATGACTTGGGCTTTTGGGTCCATTCTCAAAATCCTTTGCCACAAATGGGAATACCTCTCCGCTGGCATTGGTCAGTGCATATCCTTTTTCAGTGATGGTAAAGCTGATCATCTGAAGAGATGGGTTTTCAAAAATCTCTCTTAATCTTGCAGCACTCATTTCATCAGACAGATTTCCTTTTACACCTTCTGCAATGCTTGCCACCACAGAGTTCTTGGTGGAACCATCTGCATTAAGGCTGACCAGTAGGGTCAGATTGTCGTATGGTGTATAGATTTTGTCGATGATGTCAAAGTCAAAAGTCTCAGCAGCAATGATTCCTTTGTCGCTCAGTCCTTTTTCCAATAATGTGTTTTGAAGATTTGCAATGAATCCTCTAAAAATGTTTCCTGCACCAAAATGCACCCAAACAGGATCCTTCTTTGTCTTTTCTATCATTCCTTCAACATCAAAGGATGGAGTCTTTATGCCTTTTGCTGCCAAGTCTTTTAATTGGTTTAGCTTCAGTTCCATTTTTACACCTCTTATCATATTTCTGTATCTTGTACAGTTTTCTTAACTTCAGTGTATTGTAAACCATTAGAAATATCTATAAAAAAAAGGGAACACGGCAATATTTGCGATAATTACGACCTAAATCGCCATATGTTGTCGGGCAAAAGAAAAGACCAAGATTAACTTGGTCCTGATGTTTATAGTCTAGGTAAGATATAGGTAATCACAAAGTACAGGATAATCAGTAGGATGATAATATACGCGCTATACTTAATAAATGTGGATCCTACTAAGCCTGGCTGTTCATTTCGTGTTACATTCTTTTTCTCAATATTGATATCTTTATTCTCATTCATAGTAAATTCTCCTTTTTCTTTCACGTTTGGTTGATTTAAAAAGATTATACCCAATCAAATTGTAAACTTCAAAAGAGATTCTGTAGCAATTCTTTTAATTGTTTTTAACAAACACCAATAGTACTTTGATGTATTATACTATAACCACTTATTAGCGCAAGAAAGGCTCTCCTTATTTGGAGAGCCTTTCTCAGGATCCTGTACATTCAATTTACGTTCCTCGTATGAAGAGCGACTGGAGTACAGCATTCTTCAAACATCGGGACTTATTTCAATCCACGCTCCTCGTATGAAGAGCGACAGTAGTGTATTATGAACGAACACTACCAAGCAAATCAGCTAACAAACCCGCGAACCCCTAATACTATACTTCAATTGCCTTTCTTTAATGCATAAAGCACTATGTTCACTTATGGTTCGCGCTGACAAAATTAAAGGTAATGAGATGTCACCTCCCTCTCCATATACTCTGCCAAAGTTATTTCCACTTTTGCTATCATCGTTATTGATACCTCATTTTAGTATAGTATATGCGTATATATCGATTTTTTCAAGATACAAATAGTTAATAAATCTGCCACTTACTTTATCTTTACTGATGAGTATTTTCCTGGTGATACAATGTAAAAAGAGTGAGGCTATTTGCTGCTTCACTCTTTTACATCATTCCAATAAGACACTGTTTTGCTCTATTCAATTGTCACGCTCGAATAATGTTGTTTCAAAATACAAATATAGTTCATTTTCCTCCACTCCTCTAACCCCCTATCCACCCCATTCTTGAATTCAAGTTTCCACAATTGTTTATTCAATTCTTGTTTCCGCCTGTTTTTTATCCACATAAAGTTGTTTCAGAACACTTTTATCCACATATTTATCCCACTCATTAACTCACACATTTCTCCTAGTTTTATTCGTTTACCCGATTTTTCTTCAGGATTTTAACTGTCTAAACACAGTTAAATCAATACTTTGAGCAGATTCGTAGCACGCATCAGTTCGGGAAATGATAGGATAAGAGACAATTTCGGATAGATGTATGGGAAAAGGGTGGGAAATGAGCCTGTATCAATGGGTAGAGGCTTGGGAGAAGGAGAAGAATGGGGAAAGGGTTGGGGAAAGGAAGGGGTAAAAAAAGAGCGAGGCAGTTATTGCTGCTTCACTCTTAAGTGGGGTGTTTAAATTTTTGGTATGACTTTATTTTAAATTATCAT
>RCMY010005187.1_pt1 | contig 11098 bp, 1 predicted proteins | sample 2041341 | NCBI WGS metagenome assembly RCMY01 (sample SAMN09708234, study PRJNA481090) | Marine sediment metagenome, whole genome shotgun sequencing project.
CCAAAATTCTTTCGAGAAATTATCAATCGCCTCTGCCTCGACTTTCCCTACAAGTAGATCACGCGAAAGAATATCATAAGCCTCATCATGCGTTAGTTCATCCACCTGAATAATGACAGTCTCCCGGTGTAGTACACGCTCGTCGCGCGTTGTCACCAGAAGGGTGGCCTTCCGTGTAGCCTTCAAGAATGGCTCCAAATCGACGCTCCTCCAAACATCGTCGACGATAAGCAGAACATCCCGGTTGTCAAGTAATCCTGCTAGTTGCTCCGATGCAGAATTTACGTTAGAAAACACTGATGTTTCTCTAGTCATGCGTTGAACTAGAGTACCTATTGCACTACTCAGGTTGCCGATTTCGCGGCCTAAAGTCACCCAAAAGACACCATCTATAAATGCCTCCTTGATCAAGGAGTCTTGCGCAATCATGGCAGCGATAGTCGTTTTGCCAAACCCCCCACGACCGTGCAGAGCTGAGGTTACAGCGATAGGATTACGTTCATTTATATCGAGAAGAGTACGGCGTAATTTATTGATAACTTTTGGTCTCCGCACCATTCCCTCTACGCGTTTGCCATCATCCCAAACAGCGCGCGGTTGACGCCCCGAGCCTTTTAACGTTGCAATAAATTTTTCCAAACGACTCTGTTGAGTGAGGCTATACACTTCACAACGACGGAGCCACCGAGGCAGACTACATCGGTCCATCTCACAACCCAGCACAGGGGAAATAGTGGCGCCCTGTCGCCGAGCTTCGAACCACTCCTTCTTAACATACTCGGATGCCAGGGCTGCGGGAGTAACTATGACAACGAGGTGTTCAGCATCGGCCAGTGCTTTCTCAATCTGAGTCCAGACTGTATCCTCTGATCCTATATTGCGAAGATCCTGCCAATGATCCAGGCCGTTCTTCTGTAGTAATTCAACTATCGACTTAGCCGCGCCCTCACCATCCGATCGGGCATATGAGATGAATATTCGAGTCATCCACTAACCCTCATTCTAACTGGCCATTGTCTATTCTTAAGAGTGCGGTCAGCCGATTGGCACATGAGAACCATGGATCTTGATTCCAAAGGACGGGCCATTCGAGGCTAAATTGTTGTGCATCTCGCCAGTAAAGCTGAGCTAAGGGTACGTTTCCCGATAATGCAGCCTCGACGCCTGCTGAAAGCGTACAGAGGGCTGCTTGAGGCGAATGACTGACGGCAGGAGGTATATAGTGAATAGAAGTGACGTTGATAGGAGCTGTGGAGACAGGCAGCAAATTGTGTGCAGCGTCGTCAACAAGAAAGATCGGCATATCCAAGCTCTCTGATCGAATCAAATCACGAACACGTTCGACCTTGCGAAGGCCGCGTGTACTAGCGAAGTCCAGATCATCAAAGGCATCAAGGATACCCAATTGAGTTAGAATACAGCGTGTGTTCTTTGATTGAGTGGATTCATCACGAGCGGTAAGCGCGACAATTCGAACGGTTTCCAACGTCGGTATTCGTTCTTTTAGACCACGACGCAGAGCAATGGGATCCAAGAGGATTTTCCATCCACTGCTTGCAAGCAAATTTCGTTCTATTTTTATGGCTTCAGTAAACTGCTCATGCCGTGCTTTTTTCTGCCATGGAGGGATTTTGCTGAATCGATCCCTAAACCATTGCTCGGAACCAAGGTGGACCAACGGGCGGAAAACGACATCATCCAAATCCATCAGCACGACTATTTCTCGTGAGTTCTCAGAATGTACCGCAATCTGCTCAATAAGTTCTAAAACATCCGAGACTTTTGGTATTCTGTCCGCAGTACACTGAACCTCGTCAAATGATTGCCAGAATGCAGGTGCCGAAGAATATAAATCCAAACGCATATAATGTTGACCAGTTTGACCGCGGCTTCGAAGATAGCGCTTCGGCAGCGCCTCCAGAAATTCATTTACACCTCCATGCCCCCAACGATCAAATTCGGCGTTTGGAAGCACGGTTCGCAGTGGCTCGACACACCCATAGACGAACGGGGTAGCGGGCGGATCCCACGTGTAAAGCGCGATTGGATCTTCCAGCAGACACTGAAAAAAGCACATCGGATCTTTACCTATTCTCTCAAGCCGTGCAATGATCGTTAACGCTGCGAGCAGTGATACCAGGGAGCCTTTGAACCCTGAGTCGACAAACAGAACTGATTCGTCATCTTGCTCGAGTTCGGTTGAAAGGTTTCGTTCTACAAGCTGGCGCAACGTCATGTTGATATCGGGATCACCTTGCATCTTTATCACCAAATGCTGTGCTATCAGTATCAACCATGCCCGCTGAGCAATGTCAGCGGCTCGCTCACTCCGAACAGCGGAGTGCTTCCGGTCATTGATAACCCAGGTAGCGGCAATATCACGTGCCTTAATCGCCGAGCTGAACAAAACGCCATCCGGTTCAGTAAGCCACTCATAGATCTTGCCATTAGTAGCCGTCAAACTCTTCTGGTAGTCTCCCGCCAGTACGGATTCCCTGCTCATTCGGTCCGCCGCCTCAGGCGCGGTGAGCAGATCCAGACGTGAAATAAAAAGGGGTATTGGATGTGAATAAAACGGACTATCAGATTTGGACAATCGTTCGTATAAAGGCTCTCCATCACGAAATAGAACGTAAACCCGTAGTCCCCGATGCAGCCTGCCCGGTCGTAGAGTTCGCCTGATGTCCAGAAATTCTGCAAATTTGTCCCGAAAAATATCCAGGCACAAAACTGCTTGCTCGACTTTTCGTTCATCTGTTGTAGTGGAGGTGGTCTGCAACAATTTAAGAATATTTCTTGCGATAAGCGCTTCGGAGATATCAGGTCCCATGGACCTGAAGGCGTGTTGGAGTACGACACCACCGAACCGGACACGTATTTCATATCCCAGTGTCGATTGCACAGGAGCGAGCAAAGAACGGCCGATGACAATAATTCGATTTAACACGTTTCTTTCGTTACTGAGCGGAATTCGATTGAAACATTCGCGCGCTCCCGGGCTACTAACTAGTATTTGCCAACAGAGTTCAAAATCTGGACTACTTAAGTCCGCCCCCGACAGAATACGTTCCGGAGAAAACGGTGACGGGAACACCCTGCTTGTGTTGTCGACAAACCAGGAATAGAGAGCAGTATTACCCTCCTTCAATCCGCCCTGTCTGTCTGGTTCGTTAACAATAAAAGGAATACGTTGGAACTGTTCGTGACATCTATACTGCCAAATAGTTGGAAATAGTTCCGGGCAGCGTTGTTGCACTAACGACAATGCGATTGGAACTCTGTTCACGACATAGGTAAGAGTGTCCAGCGCTACATTCAAGTTATGGTTATACTCCGGACAACACTCACAGCGTTGCTCGTAAGCCGGCGAAAAACTCGAAACAAACTTGAGTACGCTGTCATCTGATATTAGCTTTGTTGGGTTCAATTGATCATCACCAATCGATCCCCCACCATCGTAGGCACGATGCTCGCAAGGGTGGAATGTGCCCGCCGGTCCCATAACAGCGCGAAAAAAAGGTACTCTGCAAATTGAGTAATTCTTAGTTTGAACCAGTCCTCCCGTTTTTGATTGCAGATCGCCCGAACCGTGCAAGCGGACAATGCGAACTGATGTTCCCTCTAACTCAATGTCACATAAAATTTGATCAGCAAGTGCGACGGCATCCCTTTCAGGAGCTAGTTTCGGTCTGCGACTGGGGTATCGGAATCTAACGGTATCAACTCCAGCAAGTTCCGATAATCGAATGATCTTGCGGAGTTCACTCTCAGTTAAATTTACATCTTGCATAACAACACTAACATGGACTCCTAGCCCGGAATCTTGCCTATTCGGCAGCCGTCCCAATCGTGTCAGGTTATCTACAATGCGCTCAAACTCCAAATGGGCGTCACGCACAGATACACCCGCTCGTTTCAATGCTCTCCATGTCTCTGATGTTCCAGCATCGAGACTTACATTTACGAAGCCTCTCGCAGAAGGATTAGCAAGTGCATCAAGGACGCTGCTATCTACACCTAACCCATTGGTTGTAAGCCCTATACGAAATCCTGCGGCTGCAGCGGCACGAATCCCGGCGACGGTAGCGCCGTGAGCCATATCTTCAAGCGGATCGCTAAAAATACCTCCAAAACGCACTTCAAATTCCGCTGAGCGTTCTCCTAGAATTTCTGTGAACTCAGAAATTGTCGCCTGTACACGTTCAATTCCCAGGTTCAGATGTCGATTTTTACTCCGTTTTTCACCATACAGGCAGAACTGACACGCAAGGTTGCAATCGCCAGCAGGGTGAAACTCTATGGCCGTTAGCTTGGTGGCTCCAGTAGCAATAAAAGGTTCTATTGAAGGTTCGACCCGTACAATCGCAACCCCGAACGCATTCAATCGATTGTCTTTATAAAGGTTGGTTTCTATTACATTCAGAACCCTTTCATGACTTACTTGTGTGGAGCGAATTGAAAGAGCGGTGCGAGCCGCTGCCCAGCGGTCTTCAAGAAGGCTGATCTCCAATTCTAGACGGGGTCCACCGGGCAATCCGCGCAATTTCCAATACCTGCGCAGGAGAGATCTCACACGTGGTAGAAGCGGATCGTGGAAAAGCGTAGGCGAAGTGAGTGGATCTGGTGGAAGGTGCTTCCAGCGAGTAGTGACTACCCCCCATCCACTGATCCATCTGCCTTCCACTAAATTCGTGCGGTTTACAAGGCAGGCACCAACCAGTGCTACAAGATCTTCCGCTTCCCTGGCGTTTAGACGTGACGCACAAAGATTAAATGCCCCGAGCATACGGTAACAGCCTTCCACTAATACCTCGAAGAGCAAGCAGTACTGAAAGCGCATTGGTCTTGAGGGCGACAATTGCCCAAACGCGGAAGTATGCCGTGAATTCACGAGATCCTTGCATCGATTGGCTACACCGGCCCACCGTCCAGTTTCAAGCCATGAGCGGACTTGTTGGTCTGAAAAACATGCAAGATTATTCTCGGACTCCCTATGTGCGTAAGATAATTCTGCGATATCACGACTTGCAGCCTTCCCCAACCAGGAGATAAGTGCAAAAATTCGGTCCTGTCGAGCCAAACCCAATACATCGTTCCAGGCGGAATCACTCAGTTCTCTTAACGCGACAACCCGAGGTGAAGTACCCCTACTACAACATTCAACAAGTGCTCGCGGAACACCAGGGTTTGAGAGCAGCGCAGCTTTCACAGAATTGTCCCCGCTGGAAAGTAACCGCCATGCAAGATCGCCAGAGAGACGAGGATTCGCTGCCGCGGCATGGAGCACTTGGTTTCGCTCCTGATCATTAAGACGGTCGTTTTTCGATACAGCTGATATTAGCGAACGTAATATCGCCTGTGATGATGCGCCACGGGAAGCGAGTGCAATTGATGTTGGATAGTCCAAATCAATCCGACCAGAAAGCTGCTGTTGTCTTGTCGGGTTGCCAAAGGGATTGGTCGCCGCCATTATGTCATACACCCATTGGCGGTTTTGCTTCTTAGGCATCACTTTCAGGTCAGACTCGAGTATTCGTTCAAGACTACAGATGATTCGCAACAACGCAAACTTCCACCGAATAGTTCCTTTAAGAATCAGCCAAGTTTCCGTTCGATTATCAAAGTAGGATTTCTTCCCCCATTGCTCTCTAAGTGCTTCCAACCGGCGAAGCTCGCAGCAAAATACTTCGGGTGATTCTCCAAGACCCGTACGTAGTTCAGCTTGCACTACATCCAAATTATTTTTGTCGATTAAAGCGATGTTTGGTGATTCACTTAAAATATCACTTGCAGTTACGGACAATAATGCTGCTTGTGCCAAAAGTACCTGCAACTCCATGCACCGTCGAATAAGTTGATCGAAGTTATCATCATGCACTACACACAGAATCAAATTAGCGTAGAAAGATGCCATTTTTAAGCGCTCGACGATAGGCACAGGTGCTTCCTGAAATACCGGACCATACAATACCAACCCTCTTGCCGCATTGTAAGATACGTCGATATCTATAGCATTAGTAGTGGACGAATTTAAACGATCATCCGAAATTACCCAAGCGTTAATGGTACGTGGATTTTGTCCTTGATTATCAAGCACGATTCCAAAATCAAAATCTGATAAGTAGTGTGCAGCGTCTCGAAGCCCGGGATTAGCGACCCTAATCTCAAAATCGATGTCTGCTGGTGGGATTACCTCCGAGAGCGAATATGCGAAACTTCCGCAGATAGTTATTGAACGAATATTTAGGGTTATATTGTGCCGCTCACCAATCTCTTCTTGGAGCCATTTCAGCAATGGATCAAGGTTCTTGAAGCGGTGTAACCGATCAATCATCTGTGAGCGCTCAATGCTGTTCCTAGAATCCCACCATGGGTTTCCGAACGACAAAGCATGATTCCTTTCTTCAGTCGATAGCTCTAGAAGACTTACCGAAAGTGCATCCACTTGGGGGGGGCGAAGCCCCCAGTTTCGTCGACGCTCCTGTTCCCACTTGGTACTATGATCAACCGCGAGCACAAACTTCGCGATCTCAGGCGGTTTGGCGTCACCAAGTCCCAGATCGACCATTGCTCTTCGAAGCAATTTACCCGCACCCAGTCTATTAGCACCGCAAAGAACTAAAAATAACACTAGCGACGGTTTTTCCGCAATGCGCGCAACAAGCTCGCTGGCGAGGCCGCATCCTGACGCCAAACTTTTTAGATCTGTTTCCTGAGATACCCAGGAGATGATCTCCGGCATGGGGACGCGACAAAGCAGCTCAAGCCAGGCTGACGATGCAACTGCTTCAACGATATCTCGAAATGAATCCTCAATCGTACCAAGGGGAACCGAGGCGTAGTACCTTCCCAGCGAAACGGCACCGTCGAATGAAACGAATAGCTTTTCGAAATCGTCTTGCAGCGGTCGCTTCCGAATCTGTGCTAAAAGAGCTGGCACCACCTCCTGATTGACGCGACGATCATAAGCGTTATAGCTAACAAGAATCGAGAATCCATTCTTGAACAACGCGTACCGATCAGATCGTATTGGCTTTACACTCCAGCCAGCTGGTAAGAACACCTCCCGAATTTGATCATTTTCGGGAGAACACCCATCAGGCGACAGTGTACGCAAGTGCAAGCTAACCGAATTGAGTTCACCTCGCTGTCGATGCGCGATATATTCCTCGACAAGCTGCGGAAGAAAATGAGGGTTGTGGGGTAGAATTTTCTTTAAATGGGGGCGGTCTACACTTACATTTAACTCGACAATCGTACCTTCACTGCACCGTCGGGTGACCAGGTTAAGCCACGTAAAAAATTTTTCAACACCTTTTGCTTCGACTCCCCAGGTACCGCCAGTTATAATGGATATCTCCGCTACATCTACTCCCGCGAGCAGTTGCTCAATTGTGCCACGCTCATCGGTTGGTTCGCCCCCGCCACCAATGGAAAGCTTTCTTACATCGGGTAAATTCGTTACCAGATCAACTAATTGTCGGACTTGTGTCTGATTTAAACGCCGGGGTGGAACGTCTCGTTCCGCTGGTTGAGCTGCAAATCGACAATGTGCACACCCAAGATTACAATGCGCAGTAGGGAAAACGATTACCTCGCGAACCGTGGATACACACTTGTTTGAATGACTTGCGCGGCTAAGCATGTTCATGATTAGGTCAGATCGCTTTGGCGCTTTAAGCAAGTACCGTTGATCAGGATCGTCTTGATCGTGATACAAGAAGTGTGATCCCTCTACCTTGAATCCGTAGTCAAGCATATGCGGCGTCCACTCAAACCTATCGGCAAAAGGTACATCGCCTTCTGGGAACAAAGACTGAACCTCGTCATGCTGGAAAACAGGCCTCAACGTGGAAATGAATTGTGGCACAGCACTCGCAGGTTGAAGGTGTTTGATCTGATGGAGTTGAGCTCTGAGCAGAACTCTCAACCGGTAGTGTTCAACCGTTGCGTCGTTGAGTGGGGGATTGGAGAACAGTGTGTTGAGCAATTCCTGGCATTCTGGACGACTTACCTGCCAAGTGCCATTTGGTTTTTTATCCAAATTGTCCAGTACAATGCAATTAAACGGATCAGAGCCTGATCCCTCAACTTTAATGACTTTATCGCCTGTAAGTGCATAACGGTTTCCACATGACTGGAGAATTGGTTCGCACTCAGATACCGATTGAGCAGGGAGAGTCCAAGAGGTCTGATCCCAATTAGGAAGTTCCAACTTACCGAAAAGTTGCCTGCCGAGACTGGCAAAGATTTCATCGTCCTCCTCGCTCATGTAAAGGTAATCTACTACCTGAGGTAGAAGCCCGGACCCGCCTAAACATTCAATGGCGTTAGCTTGGCGCCTCTCCCAACCGTCACGACGCTTACCAAGCCAGGCGGCGACATGGCCGGCGAGTTGTGTGCCATCCGCGATAATTTCTCGCAAGGCTACAAGGAATGGGGAACCTTCAATTTCATTCAAATAAGTGAAAGTTGGATTGTCATCAAGCATTCGACCAAAATTTGCGGCGCGTTGGTGCAGGTCTAGCACTTCGAAGGCACCGCTGGATTCCCTAAGGCACAGTTCCGCCAGAATTTCACCTAAAGGACTCCGAGGATTGGATAAGTACAGGAGCACCACCATTGTCGCGTAAGGAAATGGCATATCTGTTGATTGAGGCTGGGTAGACTCTATTGTGCGCGCAAGCTCTGAGTTGGTAGTAAGGAGTTGCGAGGTGATTGCAATTGCTTGTGCGGCAAGTTCAGGATTCTCGCGTCGAGGAATCGATGCGATCTTCGTGAATACAGCAGAATCACCCTCATGAAGTTCAAAGTGATCAGGTGCGAGTTCAATGAGTGTTTCTGGATAATCTATCCAATCGAAGAGATGAAAGTCAATCAGTGAAGTCGGGGATCCAATCACAGGTGCCCCAAGACGCTTGATTACGCCTACCTTAAACTCCCTATGTGGACACAACGCCTGGAGTGAAAGACATATGACAATCTTGGTGTTTGCGTCGGCAATAGTGTCATCAATAGCGATCCATTTTTTTTTACTAATTTCAACACCGACGAGGATCGAAGACGCTAGCTTCACACCGATCGAATGTCTGTCAGCTAGGGTACGTTCAATACCCAGGTAATCACGGACCAATTCATTGGCAGATACCGCCCACTGATAGAATAACGCCATTGGTTGAACGGGCGCGTTTCCTGGGAGGTTAGTGTTCAGCAGTATTTCCAGTTTATTGACGAACTGCACGTCACTGGGGAAGCGATGACGGGTCGTATCAAACCAAGTACGGATCCTGTCGCGACTGATTGAGCCAACCGCCTCAAATACGAGGCTGTTTGGCGATAGTTCCTTATAGCGCTGGGCGTACTCAGGAAGACGTGGGTCAAGGCCAGCGTCCGCGATAATCGCGATGGCTGAAGCAAGTTTGAGATTCTGTGTGCCTACAAATTTATTCCAGTTGGTTGCCCAAGCAATCCGCAGATAGGCCTCAACATCAACACGCTGGGTCGAGCTGAGTGCATCAAACACTGCTGCGAGTTGTGCTCGGTCGCCATCATGCAAGATTCTCTCACGCTCCCTCGGCTCAAGCAGAGAGAGAATTGCGTTGCTTACTACACGAAAGCGACGCTTTCCGTCATACGATGCCAGTCCCGTCCTTTCTTCACCTTCACTGTGTGCGCCGAATTTGCGAGGCTTCCAGATCCGCATCTCTCGTGACGCGCGGGGAAATCGAACACCTGCTGTTTCGAGAGTTGCCACTAATCCCCCCCAACCTGTGGCAAAAGGTGCGGCTCCTCGAGCAATGAATATCGGGGCCGTCTTCTCAGAGATAATTTTTCGTAGCAACCGGAGTTGTAGGAGAGGTAACTCCTCCGGCAAAATCATGTAACGCGCCATTGGCAGTTCGGGCCGAATTCGCAATGCATCTGCAAGTGTGTCGAGTAGCGAACTACCAGAGGCACGAGATCGCTCACCCAACCACGACAACGCGAGCCTTTTACTATTATACAAGTGATAACGCGAGGTAATCTCAGCAAGTTGTATCGGAAATATTTTGGTTGCGACAGATTCTTCAAGCCGCTCGGTATCGAGGTGCTCAAGAAGGTCACCCCCATGTGTCCGGAAAGAACTTGAAAGTGTGGAGTCAAAAACCTCATCCAACTCATTAGCGTCTAGAGTAGCAAGCGCGTCCCGTATGACGAAGTGGCGAGCTTCACTAGCGTGGACCCCATTCTGGAATACGCTGCCCAGCTGACTGACAACTTTTGTCACACCTAGCAGATTTCGGATAGTGCCGGATTGACACCCCGCAAGATGCCCAATACAAGCCCGAACAGTTCTACATCCATTTCCCTTGGCAACAAGACCAACCACAGGTAAACAGTCTCCTGCGATGAGATACTGAGTAGTTGCTTCATACCACGGAGCGATACGGTCGGGAAATAGCATCTTCTGTGCGCTTTCAAGCTTGAGCGATCTAGGAGAGCCAATCCATGTTGGACTAAAGCCAACTTTTGCTAATTCACTCAAAACAACTGAAAGTTGTTCATCGCTGAAGCCAGGCTTTAGCAATAAAAACGCCACACGATCTTCGAGTAGATCAGCCGTTTTAATCCGAACACCGGGCGCATAGAGAAACTGGCTATGTTCTTTTCTTAGTTCCGCGTTGGCACGATCGCTAGCTGCACAACCCGGACGATTATTGGAAATATTAAGTAACGCGCTTCTACGCGCGATTACATCAGGCGTGCAACTGATCAAAGCCACTGCCGCCGATGCAATTGAGTCATTTGAGAATATCGCAAATTTTCCAAGGGCTTCGGGATCAATTAAGTCCGTGATAAAAGCATCTTCTCTAAGGGGAAGATTAGTGATTTCAGAAAGTAACTCCACCAACTCAGAGGCGAGTACCTCGTCAGCATGTAGAGAAAATTCGCCGAGTGTTATGCCTGATCCGATTGAATCGATGGCAGCCTCAAGCGATGAATGGATCATCAAGATCTACGTCCGCATGACCTTTGAGAACGATACATAATTCCCAAAAAATTACGAACCTCATTCCAAGCTGATCGAGCATTGTCAGGTCTGAGGGAAAATACTCTA
>RCMY010015807.1_pt1 | contig 11098 bp, 9 predicted proteins | sample 2041341 | NCBI WGS metagenome assembly RCMY01 (sample SAMN09708234, study PRJNA481090) | Marine sediment metagenome, whole genome shotgun sequencing project.
ACCGAGGTGTTGTCGGAAAAGCAGTCATGCTCCTCTTCCGGATCGTGCAGCATCAGACCCAGCTGCATACGCTCACCACTCAGCTCACCATAGCTCAACGAGCCCATGCCAGTGAGCATGGCTGAAACCGCTCCTGCATCCCCCATGGATTCGAGCGCCGCGCGAGCATCACCGCCAGCTTCCCAGGCCTGCGCCATGAATGTCAGGTCGGACACCAGCAGTTCAGTGACAGCTTTCAGGTACTCGGCACGGCGATCACAGTTGCCATGGGTGCAGTTGCTCACATCATAATCGGTATAGGGGCGTTGCCCCGCACCCGGTCCACCACCATTCAGGTCTTGCCCCCACAACAGGAACTCGATGGCGTGGTAACCAATAGCCACATTGGACTCGATACCACCTGCTTCATGCAACTCCTCACTAAGCAGTGATGGCGTAATTCTACTGGCATCAACGGTTTGTCCATTGATCGCCATGGTCGCATTGGCCACAATATTGGCCGTGTAAAATTCGTTAGCCTCGGACTCGTTGCCATAGCTTGCATCAACGTAATCGATCAGCCCCTCATCCAGCGGCCACAGGTTGACCTTGCTTTCCCAGTCGTCCACAAAAGGATTGCCGAAGCGATAGACCTCTGTCTGCTGATAGGGGACACGCGCTGCATGCCAGGCCTCACGCGCATTGGTCAATGCCTTTTCCGACGGCGCCTCTGTCAGCTGAACCACCGAATCACGCAACTTCATCGCCGTGGTCAGGGCATCGGAATAGCCGGCCTGGGCAATGTTGCCGTAGGTGTCGATCACGGCCGATGGGGTGATTGTATCCGCCTGGGCCACACTCGCAGCAGCCAGCAGGAAACCGGGAACTATCTGTCTGGAGAAGACCATGGGCAAAGTCCTTACGATTTGTAATGGTAATAAGAATTATTCGTATTTGGATGTTATCAGATTACACGCTATGTTGGCTGGAGCATCGGACTATTTGCTCACAGCTCCATTGCATACTGCTCACGACGCCTGCACTACGGCACAAAGGTCGCCGCTGCCGCACTGATCAGTTGTGGATCGACGTTGCCACCGGTTACGACACAAATAACCGCATCGCCCTCAACGTTCGTTGGATCCAGCGCTGCTGCAAGGGCAACAGCACCACCTGGCTCCACCACAAGTTTCAACCGCATGAGAGCCTGCCCCATGGCAACCAGCACAGCCCGGTCATCCACAGTCAGGCCGGGGCCTGCCAATTGCTGCAGCACCGGAAATGTCAGCTCCCCGGGTATGGGGGTGACGATGGCATCGCAGAAGGAATTCGGGTTGCCCTCATTGGCCAGCCGTTTACCGGCAAGCAGTGAGCGGCAGGTATCGTCTGCTGCGGTGGGTTCAACCGGACGCACCCGCAAGCCCGGCGCGACCGAGTGCAATGCGATGGCAACACCGGATGTCAGCCCACCACCTCCGCAACACACCAGCACGTCGGCCTCTGACACGCCAACGGCGGCGGCCTGTTCGGCAATTTCCAGTCCAACGGTGCCCTGACCGGCAATCACCATGGGCTCATCATACGGGCGTATCAGCGTCAGCCCGCGTTCTGCAGCCAGGGCTTCGCCGACCGCTTCGCGGGATTCGCCGCCCGCCCGATCGTAGGTCACCACACTCGCGCCCAGAGCCTGCGTGTTGGCCAGTTTAAGCGCGGGAGAGTCCGCCGGCATGACGATAATCGAAGGCACACCAAAAAGGCTGGCAGCATGCGCTATCCCCTGTGCATGGTTGCCCGAGGAATACGCAATGACACCACGCGCCCTGATCGTGTCATCCAAGGCACTGATAGCCGTCCATGCCCCGCGGAATTTGAAGGACCCTGTGCGTTGCAGCACTTCGGCCTTTATGAGCACGCGCCGACCGGCAATGTCATTCAGGTAGGGACTCTCCAGCAGCGGTGTCACCGGTGCCAGATACTTGGCAGCACGGCGTATATCCGTGATGCTCACAGGAAAGGTAGAAGTATCGATGCTCATGAAACGGGATCCGGTACAAGTTGACGAAAATCGCAACAGGTGGTACTACGAATACACACAGCTTGCAGGCTGCGTGAACAATGAGCCTGTATTGTTTTTCCAACGACTTCAGAACAGGCAATATACCAGCGCACCACTCGCCTTTTGTAATGGACAACAGCCCTATGGAGAATACAGTCGACACTGGTATTGAAACGCTGATTTTTTCGCCCCACGTGGATGATGAAGTCCTCGGTTGCTTTGCTTTTCTGAACGAGCACTGCCACGTACTCTATGGTGGCGTGGAAGAGCGCCTGAACATATCGCGCGCGCAACGACTGGAAGAATTGGCAGACTCAACCCAGCACCTGGGATTCAGCTGGACGCTGCTGGAGAATTCGGTCAATCAATTCAACGCCGCCTCACTCATCGGCCCGATGGAAGCGCTGATCACACAATACAAGCCGCGCACGGTACTTCTGCCAGAACCCAGTTACAACCAGGATCACCGAGCGTTCTATGATGCCGCCATGGTCGCCTGCCGCCCACATGACACCTTGCCGCTGATACCTGAGGTGTTGATCTACGAGCAACCGCACAGCGTCATATGGCCGCATACACAGCAACCCGAGCCAACGCTTTTCATCGCCATAGACATCGATGCGAAACTGGCAGCCTATGCACGGTATTCCTCGCAGATACGCGGCCATCGCTCCCCGGCAACCGTTGCCGCACTGGCAGCCCTGCGAGGCGCACAGATAATGACGCCACACGCCGAAGCTTATCAAACCAGACGACTGGTCAGGTACACTGGCAGAACAGCAAAAACCGGTTCAATTCAACACGAGAGCACATTATGAGCAAACGTATCCTGGTTACCGGCGGTTTGGGATTCATCGGCCTGCAACTGTGCCGTCAGTTACTGGCAGATGATTCGCATACCGACCTCACGGTCGTCGACAACCTCAGCTCGACACGCCTCGACTACAGCGAACTATTGGGCCGCGCGACGATCAACGTGACAGACATGCGAAATTTGAAGGAATCCGATGCGCTCTATGATCAAATCTATCACTTGGCAAGCCCTGTAGGTTCTCTGGGCATCCTGGCCAAGAATGGTCATATTGCGACCGATATCATCGAACTGGCCAACAAGGCTGCGTCCCTGGCCAGGAGCTCTGGAGCAAGATTGCTGTATCTGTCGTCTTCTGAAGTATACGGTCGCGATGGGCAGCACGCTGAATCGGTAGAATTGATCGTGCCGGCCAGACGAGGAGCACGAATGGAGTATTCGCTGGGTAAACTCACCGCCGAACACGTCCTGTTCAATCTTGCCATGGAAGAACAGTTCGAGGTTCGTGTGGTCCGGCCATTCAACGTCGCCGGTGAATGGCAAAGCGCCCAGCTTGGCTTCGTGATACCCAAGTTCTTTGATGCCGCACTCAATGGCAACCCCCTGCAGATCTACGGAGATGGTTCGCAGCGTCGATCCTTCTGTCATGTCAGTGATCTGGCCAGAGGTGTCATTGCCGTGCAGAATGCAACTTCCGCCGACAGGATCTACAACGTAGGCAACCCGAATAACATCACAAGCATCGAAGCTCTGGCCCATACCATCCGATCGCTCTGCCGGTCCACGTCCAGTATCGAGCATGTCGATCCCTGCAAATTGCATGGCAAACGCTTTATCGAAGCCTTTGACAAGATCCCTGATATCACCCGATTGACAAGTTGCAGTCAGTGGACACCCGGAACAACGTTGAATGAAACTCTGTCACTCATCCATCAGTTTTATCTGGCCCGTTCCTCCGCACCTGTACAGATTCCCCGTCACGGGCATAGCCCGGACGACGCAGAAGCGGGCAGACAAGGCATGCCTCACTCCGCGATCATTTGAGTCATCGACGATGCCCGGCAAACATGCCTCTCTGACTACACATGAATTAGGCCCGCTGGTATTCAACAGCGCGAGCCGGTCAGCAATGGCAGGTTGCATTCTGGAACAGAGTGAAACGGCACATTCAGGTTTCTGTATCGGGTATGTGAACCCTCATGTCTGCAACATGGCCGAGACAGAGCCGGTTGTCCGCCGCTTTATCAATCAATGTGATCTCGTTTGCATCGATGGGTTGGGCACAGCACTGGCCTTGAGGGGAAAACGAAACAGCCACTGTCGCAAACCCGTGTACCGTGTTGTCGCATTGAACCTGTTTGATGAACTACTCAAGCAAGTATCCCAACGTCACACAGCAGTGCTGATCGGCGTGGAGCCAGAACAGGTGCGCTTGAGCGCTGTCAACATCAATGCCCATTACCAGCGATTCGAGATCGTTGATACGCTGGACGGGTTCCGCACGCAGGCAGAGTACCAGGAGTTCCTGACTCATCACTCCAACGTGCAATGGGTTTTGATTGGCGCAGGCTCTCCCAAATCGGAAGCCATTGCGCTGCAAGCAAGGCTCTACTGTCCCCGCGCCATCGTGTTTCACCTGGGAGCCGGCACCATCAAGGTCTACGCAGGTAGTAAACGACGTGCCCCCGCGTGGGTGTCACGTTATGGACTCGAATGGGCGCATCGCATGATATTCGAACCCCATACCCGGGCGCGCTACACGAAGGGCGGCTGGCAGTTTCTGAAATCACAGTTGCGCCACCGCCATGGTCGAAGAGGTCTTCATAATGAGAGTTCTTATCGGAAATCCGGCCTGCCGTCGCAAGATGGACAATGGTCTGGAACGTTACATGATGGGCTCGGGCATACGCTTTCCCTGGTCATTGTTGAAGCCTGTGAACAGTCGTCCACGGTTCTCCATGTTTCCGATGTTTCTTGGCTACGCCGCCGCCCTGCTGGAAAGGGAGGGCTTTGAAGTCGGTGTGATCGACGGCGTGCCACTCAATCTGTCCGATGCCGACTACGAGACTCGTGCACTGGCATTCCAACCCGATGTCATTGTCGTGGAACCCAACTCGGCAGTCATTGACGATGTCCTTGCCCAGCTCTCGCGACTTCGACGTCAGTGTGATGCGATTATCGTGGTCATTGGCTCTCATGTGACTGCCGAGTTCGCATCAACGTTCAGGGACTGCCCCGATGTCGACTATGCGGTATCTGGCGAATACGAGTACGGTCTGTTGAATCTGCTGCAGCATCTGCGCATGGGTACTTCGGTCAACGAACTGCCGGGGATTGTGTACCGAGCTCCAGATGGTAGCCCCCGGAGCAATGGTATTTCCCCTGCTGTGGAAAATCTGGATGATCTGCCCGTGCCAGCGCGACATCTGTTTCCAGCCTATTTCGACGACGACATCAATGCCTATCACGATGGTTTCAATCAACTATCGCCAGCCATAGACATGCATGCCACGCGCGGTTGCCCCTACCGCTGTAACTTCTGTGTCTGGGTGCAGGTGTTGTACCGCAACGGCAATCAACGCCTGCGCTCACCCTCGGCTGTCGTCGACGAAATGCTGCTGCTCGAAAAGAATCATGGCGCACGTGAGATCTACTTTGACGATGACAATTTCACCGCCAATAAAAAGTACGTAGACCAGCTTTGCGATGAAATTCTGGCTCGCCAGATCAACTTGAAATGGTCGGCACTGGCTGATGCCATCGCACTGAATGAAAATATGCTCGAAAAAATGGCCAGTGCCGGCTGCATCGGGCTCAAATTCGGCCTGGACAGCGCTGACTCCGAAGTACTGAGAAAAAGCAACAAACCACTGAAGGTATCCCGCGTGGATGGCCTGGTGCGGAAGGCAAAGTCGCTAGGCATCAAGACGCATATGACCGTGGTACTGGGCCTCAGTGGTGAAACGCGAGAAACGCTGCAACGAACCTTCGACTTTTCCTGCAAGCTCGATATCGACTCCATTCAATACAGTCTGGCCACACCGATACCGGGCACTACCTTGTATGAAGGGCTCAAGAGCGAGCACAAACTGACCTTCAATCGCTGGGATGAGCTGGATGGCTACAGCTCTTCAGTCATTGTCTACGAGGACTTTGATCGTCAATATATCGAGGAATTCATGATGGATGTTCATACCCGCTGGTTGCGCGCCAGGCTGAAACATCCGCTGTGGGTCCTGCGACAAACCAGATACCTGGCAAGACTGACGCGTGTTCAGGGATGGAGTGGATTTACCCGCAGACTTGCTCGAGGGGCACGGTTGTTGGTAGGGGATACTGCACGGGTCAACCGGATCCTGCCAGGCGGTGAAAATCAGAAAAGAGTGCTGAGATACTGACCAGACTGCCACCTTTGAACGCCAACGATACCGCAACGTTGTAAAATGCAGAACTACAGACTCAGTTGGCCAGCAAACATGATCAGGCACATAGTGCTCTTTACCGCACGAGAAGAACAACACCGAAAGACGATTGAGGATGGTCTATCGTTGTTGAAGGGTATCCCTGATTGCCTGCATCTGGAGGTCGGGACCAATTCGCGACACGACCCCGTCTCCGAAATTTCACCAGACTTCATTGTCTACGCAGAATTCGAATCCGATGAACAATTGGCAGCCTTCAAACATCATGAACTGTACCAGGCGTCCATCGATATCGTCCGACCGCTTCGGGACAAGCGCATAGCAGCCGACTTTGATTCACCGGCCGCACCCACAGCCACAATGCCCCCAACAATGTGAGATTTGACGATCATTGACCTGCTCAGCCTATCCGGATTCTCCGTTCTCGACATCGTCGCGCTGGGCTTGTTTTTCTTCGTCTGGATCAGTCACTTCTATGTGGTCAATCATTCGCGTTTCTGCCGTTATACGATAACCACCGCCATGGTCAGCATGCGCGAACAATGGATGCTCAACGTCATCAGGCGCGATGGTTCACCGTTCGATGCACTGATCCAGAATGGGCTCCAACAAGGCGTACTGTTCTTTGGCTCTACCTGTGTTCTGTTGATCGGTGGTCTGGTAGCAGGCCTGGGGGCCTCAGAGCGGGCAATCGCCGTACTGCAAGAACTGCCGCTTTCCACAACCCACTCCGCTTTTCAATGGGAGCTCAAGATCTTGCTGGTGGTATTCATTTTCGTTTTTGCGTTCTTCAAGTTCGCCTGGAGCTACAGACTCTACAACTACATACTGATCATGATTGGTGCAGCTCCTCGCAAAGACGAGGACGAAAATGTTCTGCGGCAATACGCCATGAAACTGTCACTGCTGCACGCCCTGGCCGCCCGACACTTTACAACCGGCTTGAATTCATATTTCTTTGCCCTGTCCGCATTCACCTGGTTTCTCAATGCCTGGTTCTTCATGGCCTCGACGCTGTGGGTCGTCTTTGTACTTTACCGCCGTGCATTCCGTTCAGATTTTCTGAAATTATTCAAAATCAAGGAACACCCGTTGAGCCCTGACTGACAACCAGATCACGCGCGCCGAAACAGGATGCCGGGGGAAGACTGAAACAGAGAATCTTGTCACACTTTAACCGCCTGTTTTGATTCACCACCTGACCCGTTTATCAATGGGTTCATTCAATGGCAATATAGACGAGAATTTTGTCAGGAAAACAAGCTGGCTGTCGATAGATAGGTCATGACATCCACGCCTGAAACCGATAGCCCTGCTCAGGGAGGGGCCAGCTTTGACCTTGATTTACTCAAGGCACAGCAAGCCAAATTGCGTCACACCGCAAGGCTGCACTGGGCTCACTGGTTGATCATCAGCCTGTCGCTGGTGATCACTGTCTTCGCCTGGAAAACGTCCGAAACGGCTTTGGTCAAGCGTGATCATATCCGGTTTGACCGCGAAGCCGAACGCTCAGTCAATCTGATGAAGGAACGGATCACTCACTACGAAGATGCCTTACTCTCCGGCGTCGCCGCCATGCAGTCCCATGGCGGCGACATGACTCGCGAAGAATGGCGCCGTTACAGTGAATTCCTGCAGCTGAACAAACGCTATCCAGGCGTCAATGGCATCGGTGTCATCCACTATTTGAACACCTCGGACGTGCCCGTATTTATCGCCAGAATCAGGGATAGCGTGCCGGATTTCAAGATATTTCCGGCTCACGGCTACAATCTGTCGCTGCCCATCACCTATATCGAACCAGAGGCGACCAATAAATCTGCCCTCGGCCTGGATGTGGCTTTTGAGAAAAAACGGCGAACGGCGGCCCTGCTTGCCCGTTTGACCGGAGAAACTCAAATCAGCGGCCCGATCGTACTGGTGCAGGATGAAACCAAGACCCCCGGTTTCCTTTTCTACGCGCCTTACTACCGAGGCAGCGACCTCGACGCATCCGAGTGGAGTGCCGTGCAGCGAGAAGAGAATTTTCGCGGTCTGATCTATGCACCACTGGTCGTCGGCAACCTGGTGGAAGGTGTGCTGCACACAGAGAATCCGCTGGTTCGGGTAACCCTGCTTGACGACGAAAGTGTGCTCTATGAAGACGAGACGCTGGAACGCAAGGACACACCGGCATTCACTGTTGAAGAAAACATCAGGATGCACGGCCGGGTCTGGACATTCAGGATTGCCAGTACTGTCGAGTTTGAACTGGGCTCCGGCGCCGACCAACCTATCATGGTTCTGCTCAGTGGGCTGTGTCTGGATGCCATGCTCTTCGTCATGTTCTGGATAATGAGCAGCTCCAACAAGCAGGTTCTTTCACTGGCAGAGGAGATGACCGGCAACCTCTCCAGTCAGGCCCAGCAACTGCAGGAAAACAATCGGGATCTTGAGAGCTTCGCCCATATTGTCTCGCACGACCTGAAAACGCCGATTCGAAACATATACAGCCTGACGCAGATACTGGAAGAGGATCTGAGTGACTACATGGCCAGTAACGAACAGTCTATCCACATTCAAAGTCGGCTTGATGGCTTGAGAGATCAAGCCACTCGGAGCCAGAGCCTGATTGCCGGTATTCTGGAGTACTCGGTGCTGGATGGTCGGGAAGCACCGACCACTCAGTTGGACACTTACACACTGGTCACCGGCATCGGCAAGCAACTGGAGCTGAGCCCACGCCAACTGACCCTCTCGGGTGACTTCCCGACACTGTTTACCAACGCAACACGACTTGAACAGGTACTGACCAACTTGATGGAGAATGCGATCAAATACAACCCGGTCAAGGATTCAGCGACTGTCGGTGTTTCAGTCACTAAAGAGGACGGGTTTTACCGCTTTGCTGTAACGGACAATGGACCCGGCATCGCCAAACGATTCCATCAGAGAATTTTCCAACCATTTACCACCCTGGAATCCATCACGGATATTCACAGTAGCGGTATCGGTCTGTCTATCGTTCAACGTGCTATTGAACGCCAGGGCGGACAAATAGAAGTCATTTCGCAAGAGAACGCAGGCACCACCTTCGAATTCACCTGGCCAATTCCCGATGAACAATCCAACAACCGCCGAGTCAAACGATATGCCTGATCCTAATCTGAAGCTCTTGCTGGTCGAGGACAATGATCTGGATGTTTTCATGGTGCAACGTCTGATGCGCCGCCTGAACCTTGACTTCCCGATCATCCATGCAAAAAACGGCGAGGAGGCACTCAAGATCCTGCGCCCCAATGATGCGGACCCCACACTGGTGCCGCCGTTCATCATGATTCTGGATATCAACATGCCTCGCATGAGCGGCTTCGAGCTGCTGGACGAACTGGTTGAGGATCCCATGTATTCACAGATCCCCATTTACATCGTGTCGACATCCAATCGCCAGAAAGACAGGGACAAGGCGATGACCTACCGGGTTCGAGGGTACGTCGTCAAACCAGTCACCCAGACGGTATTGCTGGAAATGCTGGATATTGAGGACGAATCCTCCGATGAGGAGCAAGCCAGCGAGGGATAGTGAGCAACGAGCATCCTGCCCTGCTGCGTTGTTCGTCAGTTGAATAGCATATTCACCCTGGCCACACTGGCTGCCGCCCTGCTGTTCTCACCCGAACTCATCAGCCAGTGGACCAGTTCGGCAGAGGATTCAATTCCCGCCATCACCCCCATCAGCTACCTGAAAATGGCAACCTTCTGCGCCTCCCAGGGAACAGACTCAATTCCAGCATTTGATTTTCGTCGACGATAAGCTGTAATGCGCCACGCCGACGCAGTAGAATGCTCATTGAGCCTATCGATATTCAATGGAATCCCAGTGACCTTCATTCTGACTGTTCTGGCACTGCTACTGGTGCTTGCCACCGTACTGCCGTTGTCCATCCATGGTGGATTCGCGCACTGGATTTTCCCAGGCTCCAGATAGCTATTCTGGCCGTCCTGTGGCTGCTGGTCTGGGGGATGAGCGTGCCTTCCGGCGGAATCTGGCTGAACGCTCTGGCTTTGGCGATGGGTATCGTGGCCCTGTACCAGTTCTACTGGATATACCCGAATACCGAGATGCATCGTCAGGAAGTCGAACGTTACCATCCGACGACGGACGGCGTATGCCCAGGCTTCAAGATGATCACCAGCAACGTACTGATGACCAATCGCGACAGCGCCCCCCTGATATCACTGATCCATACTCATAAACCGGACATCGTCATTACGCTGGAGTCCGACCAATGGTGGCAGGACAGGCTGGATGCGCTGGACGGGTACACCTATCGTATCGCCTGTCCTCTTGACAACCTCTACGGCATGCATGTGTACTCGCGACTGTCCTTGAGCAACACCCGGATCAACTATCTGGTGGAAGACGACAAACCATCCATGAGCGCCACCGTTGAAGTCAGCTCGGGCATGGAGTTTCAACTGCATGTCGTTCATCCTGCCCCGCCGGCTCCGGATGAGAACGATGAATCCACCGAGCGGGATGTCGAGTTGCTGCTGCTGGCAAAGGCCGTTGCCGGAAGCCAGGAACATATCGTTGTGGCGGGGGATCTGAACGATGTCGCCTGGTCTGCCACAACACGGCTTTTCAGACAATTGAGCGGCATGCTGGATCCACGTATCGGACGTGGTCTGTTCAATACCTTCAGTGCCGATCACTGGTATGCCCGCTGGCCGCTGGACCATGTCTTCGTTTCCCGACACTTCAAGGTAGTGGACATCCAGCGATTGCCCAACATCGGCTCGGATCATTTTCCGCTCATGGTAGAACTGGCCATCACCGATGACAAACAG
>RCMY010005188.1_pt1 | contig 11097 bp, 9 predicted proteins | sample 2041341 | NCBI WGS metagenome assembly RCMY01 (sample SAMN09708234, study PRJNA481090) | Marine sediment metagenome, whole genome shotgun sequencing project.
CAAGGTCGGGATCCTGAATGGCAAAGTGAGAGGCGCCGCGCTGGCGGAAAGCCAGATTATCCTTTGGGGCATGGTTGCCGTCAAACTCGAACAATTCGAAGCCGATCCGATCCGCGCCAGACTTTTTCAGCAGCCTGTTAGCTGGCCTTGGGCAGGCAAATTGATGCCAATGTATTGGATAGTGTAGGTCACCTGAAAAGGTGAGTGTGGCGGCGGCGCCGGTTTCGCCGCTCATTGCCTTGGCATTGAGCGGATTAAACTTAGCACGTCAGCGGGCCACATAGAGCGACGCATACGCACTTATGAACAACTTCAAACATCTCAACCTGCCAATCACACATCATGAGATTATGGCCGCTGAGTAAGAGTTGCCAAGGGACTGCGCAATTATGTTGCGTAGGTTCGAAGCTGGTTGCGGGGGCCTGATTCCATCGAAATCTTAGCTTCCATCTGCAAGTGGACACACTCGGCGATGACAACTGATATTAGTATGGCTTGATCAAAAAAGAGAATGGCGGCAATTACAAGAAAGGTGATGATTGGGCGTCTGTCGTGGTGGTAGACGGCAAGCTGGTCACCGGCCAGTATCTGGCCTCGTCCGAAGAAGCGGCGCACAAACTGGCGCTTCTCTAAATTTGTGGATCACATGAGATGACGCGAGAACCAGCATCACCAAGCCATGCCGATGATGAGGTATCGGTCGACATCCGCGCTCTGGCCCCAAATGAGTTGCGCGCGGCGGCCACCATACTGACCCATGGCATGCTAAACAATCCGCTGCATGTGAAAGTGTTCGGTGCCGACCCAGAACATCGGCGTAGACGCTTGTCGCGGTTCCTTGGTCCTCTGGTTAGCTATGTCCATTCGAATGGCGTGATACTGTGCGCTTTTGTGCAAGGCGAATTGATCGGCGTGCTGGGCATGATCAGGCCCGGCCGCTGTCGCCCCAAGCTGGCTGACCGGCTGCGTTTTGCCCCCACGATCCTGACCGGCGCACCGCCAACCACCCTGTTGCGCATCCATCGCTGGCTGTCCGCCTGGGCGCGCAACGATCTGGAGGCGCCGCATTGGCATATCGGCCCGCTGGCTGTGCTGCCGGAATACCAGCGTCGCGGTATCGGACGCCGTTTGATGCTGCAGTGTTGCCAACGTATGGACGCGCTCGAAGCGACAGCCTGGTTGGAAACCGATCTGGAAATCAACGCGGGCTTCTACCGGACCCTCGGCTTTGATCTGGTCATGAAGAAACCTGTGCTCGGCGTGCCAACCTGGTTCATGAGCCGCGCGCCGATAGGTGCAGAAGATTGATCATATCAATGACTGGTCGAAGTTTTGTTCCTGCCCTTGCCGGACCGATTGAGCCAGATGTGGTGTCGGCTTTCCGATAAAAGGCTTCCGAGCGGAGCGGAGCATAGTCAGATCTCGGAGTGACTGTGGCAGTACATGATGCTACGCAAGAGGGTGGTATCTGATTTTATTATGGGAGACAGGCAATGAGCTCACTCGAGGAAGACTACAGGTCAGTGTTGCTGGCCAATCATGAACCTCCCTGTATTTCTCTGTACCAGCCGACGCACCGCTCTTTCCCAGACAGGCAGCAGGATCCGATCCGGTTTCGAAACCTTCTGAAGGAGTTAGAGCTGTCGCTGGGGCGGAAATACGTCAACCGGGAAAGCGCGGCGATCCTGCGCCCATTTCACAAGCTGGCCGAGGACAGCCAGTTTTGGAATCACACTCTCGACGGGCTCGCGATCTTTGCCACCTCGGATCTCTTCAAGGTTTATCCGCTCCAGCGGCCTGTGCGGGAATTGGCGATCGTTGCCGACAGCTTTCACATCAAACCGCTGATGCGCATTCTTCAATCGGCGGATCGCTATCATGTGCTCGGGCTCAATCGGCAGGAGGCGACCGTTTTCGTAGGCAATCGATTTGCTATAGATGAGGTTGCGCCGGCTGCCGGGTTTCCACAGACGAGTGCCGAGGTCGCAGGCGTCGAGGATAGTGATCCGCAACGGACGAAAAAAGCGTATGGCCGAGAAGGGTCAGGTCAAACGACACGTCACGGAACCGATGTGCGGCAACAGGCGATGGACAACGAGACCGAGCAATTTTTCCGGGCGGTGGACGAGGCTGTTCTCGATCAATACTCCCGGCCATCCGGCATGCCCCTTCTGTTGGCTTCGCTGCCAGAGCATCATCACCTTTTCCGAGAGGTCAGCCGCAATCCGTCTCTGATGTCCGCGGCAATTGACGTTGATCCCGCGGCATTGTCGGCCGACGAATTGCGGAAGCGCGCCTGGGAACTTGTGCTTCCCTTGTACCTTGAGCGTCTTGGCGGGTTCATCGAGCAGTTTGGCGCATCGAAGACAGAAGGCGGTAGCAGCGCCGATCTGGCCGAAATCGCCAAGGCGGCCGTTGCCGGTCGCATCGCCACATTGCTCGTTGACGCTGATCGCGTGGTCCCTGGCCGCTTCGATCCTGAAACCGGTGTCATCGAATACGCCCGGCTCGACGATCCCGGCGTCGACGATTTGCTCGATGATCTCTGCGAGCATACGCTCAAGACGGGCGGCGAAGTGGTTATTGTCCCGCCTGAGCGTATGCCCTCAGATACAGGCATCGCCGCGATTTATCGCTTTTGAGCGCAGAGTAGCCGATTGCCGCCGGTGCCGGTTCTCGGCGCGTCCCTTCTTTTGCGTGCGCTGTTGTCGCATCACTGCTCTTTCAAGTCATAAGCAACAGGGACCAGCAACCGGCAGCATGGCAAGTTGGGGGGCAGCGCCAATATTCTGGAGAGCCCAATCTATCCGGACGATATCGGTTAAAAGGAAAGCCCTACATGAAAAAGATCGTGATTGTAGGTGACGCGGAAGAGGGGGCGATCAAGCAGGCCAAGAACTGTCTTGTCGAGGCCGAAGCCATGTTGCTCATGGCGGACAACCACAAAGGCTACGGCATGCCGGTGGGCGGCGTGGCTGTCTACAACGACAGGATACCCCCGGCCGGAGTCGGGTTTGATATCGGTTGCGGCAACAAGGCGGTCAGGACCAATCTGAAACTCGAGGATATCAAAGGTCGGCTGGAACCTTTAGCCGACGAAATTTTTGAAACATTGGCCTTCGGGGTCGGTCAAGGCAACAAGATCAGGGTCGACCATGCGCTGTTCGACGATCCGATCTGGGAAGAGTCGGAGTTTCTCAAGGGATCGCGCGATCTGAAGAAGACCGCGCAGGCGCAACTGGGCTCGATCGGGGCAGGCAATCACTATGTGGATGTGTTCGCGGACGAGGAGGACCGGATCTGGGTCGGCGTGCATTTCGGCTCGCGGAATCTGGGCCACTCGATTGCGTCACACTTCATGAAACAGGCCGGCGACAATCTGAACATCATGGATTCAACGCCCAAGACCCTGGATGTGAATTCGCCAAAAGGTCAGGATTATATCGCCTGCATGCAATTGGCGGGAAGATACGCTTATGCCGGCCGCGATTGGGTCTGCGACACCGTGGTCGATATCCTTGGCGGCGAAATCCTCGATGAGGTCCATAACCATCACAACTATGCTTGGCACGAAGAGCATGGGGGCAAGAAATACTGGGTCGTGCGCAAGGGCGCAACGCCAGCGTTTCCGGAACAACGCGGGTTTGTCGGATCTTCCATGGGCGACGACTCCGTGATCCTGCAAGGCGTGGACAGCGAAGAGTCGCGCGCGCTTTTCTACTCCACCGTACACGGAGCAGGGCGCGTCATGTCACGCACCCAGGCGGCCGGCAGACGGCGCAAGGTCACGACCCAAAGGAAACGAAGAGACGGAACCACATATGATTTTGACGAATGGATGCACGTCGGGGGCGTGGTGGACTTTCCGGATGTGAAGGAAAAGCTGGCGAAGAAAGGCGTTGTCTTGCGGGGCGCAAGTGCCGATGAGGCCCCCGAGGTCTACAAGGATCTGCAGGACGTTCTGGAAGCCCATGAGGGCACGGTGAAAATCCTGCACAAGCTGCGCCCGGTGATCGTGTGCATGGCAGAATAGCCGGACCTGTCGGGAAATATTCAGCCCTATATTTTGGGGAGGATGACCATCGTGCCATCGCCCTGAAGGACTACGAAACGATGTTACGTAGGTTCGAAACTGGTTGCGGGAGCCTGACACCACCGAAGTCTTAGCTCGTGTCAGCGATTTCCTTCATATGCATTGATGGCCGTTGGGTCCACATATTGGCTTGAGATATGCAATGGACGCGTAGGCCATGCCGATACTCGCCAACGCCGGACCGTGTAATTGTTGAGGACGAGACGACGAGCGAGCTTTTCCCTATGATTGCGGCGCGGAGGTGTCCAGCATCTCCTGAAGAACGACCATGCACAGGTCCGTGCGATGGATACGCCCGATGATATCTTTCTATTTCACCCTGCGCGCATCCAAGGGAACATGATCGAAACTACCCGCAAAGCTGATGTCGTCCTTTCCTGATGCGGTGACGTCGAAGCTGCCGCTGAAATGGCCGCCGTCGTCTTTGATGGTGATCTCGCCCTCAACGATGTCAAAGCTGTAATTCGGCAGGTTCAGAACAACGTCGGACTCGTCCCTGCGCTTGGCTGTTCATACTTATCAGGCATCATTTCAGTCTATGCGTTTTACGCCATCCAAAAGACGGTCCTGCAGGTGGTCACCGTGCAGAACCGAGATATCGCCGGTGGTTTCCAAAACCACGGCGCGCACCTGGGACAGGTCGAGGACATTCGCTTCGCGCAGTTTGGCGATCAGATCGTCTTCTTCCACCCGCGTGGCTTCCATCGCCGCGTTCAGGATCACGCCGTCACGCATCAAAAGAACGGGCGCATTCTGGATGGCGGTCTCGAACCGGTCGGATGCCCGACGCATCCGAGCAACGACGTATTGAACGCCCAGAAGGCTGGCCATGCCCACGGCGGCCTGCAAGAATCCTGACCAAGACGTTGATTGGCTTGCTCCGGCCAAAAGCGATCCGATGGCGACAGTCGAGACGAAATCGAAAGCGGTCATTTTGGAAAAGGCCCGCAATCCCACCACCCGCACGACCATGACGACCCAGCAGACGCCAATCGACGACAGGACCATCGCCCTCAGGATTGCATCGAGCGGTTCAGGTGAAATGAACATTGCGTGGTCTCCCGGATTTGTCCGTCTGCGTTCCACCAGTCGCCGGCCAGATCGTCATGCGCTGGTTTTACCCAGACGATCCGCTTTTTCAGCACCACGGGCGCCCATGGGCGTATCGGGCCCGGTGGTCGTGTCGCGGGCGGTCTGCGCTTCGATCTCGGAATTCAGTGCGGCGCCCATCAGCACGACATAGGCCGACAACCACAGCCACATCAGCAGGACGATAACCCCGGCCATTGCGCCGAACGTTTCATTGTAGCTGCCAAAGTTTCCGACATAGATTGAAAACCCCAGCGAGCCGACCAGCCAAAGCGCGCAGGCCACCACTGTCCCTGGAGTAAGCCATCGCCAGCGGGCGTTCTCACGTGATGGCCCCCAGCGATAAAGAGCCGCCAGACCGCCGAGGGCCAGACCGCCCAAAATGACCCAGCGCACCAGCCCCAGAACCGTCTCCAAACCGCCGGGAAGTTCGACGAACGACAGGACAGCCGGCACCGCCAAAGTGCCGCCCAGCCCCGTCACCAGTCCGATGATCAGCAACAGCGTCAATCCCAGCCTGGCCAATGTCAGCTTGATAAACCCACGCTTCTCATCTTCGTCATAGGCAATGTTCAGCCCTTCCATCAGGCTGCCCACCCCCTTGGATGCGGAATAAAGCGCCAACCCAAAGCCGAGGATCATGGTCAACCCAAGGCCGCCCTTTTGCGTTCCGACCACCGCGACGCCCTGCGTCATGATGATGTCGGCGGCCTGTTCCGGGATCAGGGTGGCCAGAGATTCGATCTGTGCGATGACCTCGGGGGGCTCCAACACCAGACCGGCCAGCGCCATCAGTGCGGTTATCGCGGGAAACAACGCCAGCAGGCCGTAAAAAGCGACGCCCGCAGCGATCAGTCCAACGTGATTCTTGCCGATCCGGTCTTTGACGCGTCGCAGAACATCCTTCCAGCCAGATGTCGGAATGTCAGTCGGCCTGTCAGCGTGGCGTCCGCGTGTCATGAAATGGGATATCTCCGGTTGGTTGCATAACGGCCCGCCCTCGAGTCAGAAGGCGGGCCGCTTGAAGTTGACGGGCATCGAGCTTCAGAAGCTGGTCTTGCCCAACTCCTGCTTGTCGGCCTCATCCCGAGCGGCGTCGGCTATCCGCTGTCCGGCATGTTTCGCCCTATCGGCCACGGCCTGTGCCGCTGTATCGGCCGGGGCCCTGGCGTCGGCGTCAGCTTTGGCCTTGGCAGCCCTGTCCTTGATTTCGGCGGTCGTCTCGTCCACCACATCTTTCGCCTCGTCCATGGCGGCATGGGCGACCTTGGAAACCTTTTCGCGCTCTTCCGCGAAGATGCGTTCGGCCTCGTGGAACAGATCGTCGCTCTGCTCTCCGAAATAGCTGTCTTCGGCGCGGGTGCGGGGTATGGCGGCTCCGATGGCGGCACCGACGGCGAGAGCCAGAGCGCCTGTGATCAGCGGTTGTTCCTCGAACAGATCCACTGCGCGGTCACGGCCTTGACGGGCATAACCGGAGGCGGCGTCCCGGACCTCCAAAGCGCGCTGGCGGGCGGCGATGACCCGTTCGCGGGCTTGTTCACCCAAGGTTTCGGTGCCTTCGGACAGGCGCGCACGCAGATCTGCGGCACGGTCTGCGGCTTGGCTGGCGGCGTCGCTTGCCCGGTCACGGACGCCCCGCATTCCGGCGGCGACCGACGCTCCGGCATCACGGGCCCGGTCTGCTGCATCCGAGGCCGCCCCGGAAACGGCATCCGCCGCGCGCGAGGCCTTGTCCGATACCGTGCTGCCCATGCCCGATGCCCTATCCGACGCCGCTCCAAGGTCGGCAGAAAAGCGGTTCCGGGAGGCATCGTGGGTGGCGTGCGCCCGATCATATCCGTCCCGGTCATGACCATCGTGGCCGTCTTGAGCCCAAGCGGGCGTGTTCCCCGGCCCCGCGATGCCGCGCGCCCGACCGGGACGGCTGTCATAGCTGTCATGGCTGCGGGCGTCCGCATCGTGGCGAGACGGGTCGCAGTAATCGCGGCTGGATCGGGAGCGGCGGGACAGGCGACGGGTGGAATCGTGTCCGTTGTCCCTGTCGTCACCATTCCGGTTGCCGAAAATCATCCATGCCAGGCCGATGCCGGTCAGTGCGAGGGCCATGGGATTGTCCCGCACGGATCGCGATACCGATGCTCCGATATCGCCGCCATGTTCGCGGAATTGGTCGCCGATCTGACGGACGATTCCGTCAATCGAAAACCGTTCCTGAAGATTGTCCAGCGTATCTGTCAGACCGGCGCGCTCACGCTCGATCTCACGTTCGATGTCCTTGGGGGAGCGGTGGTCAGTCATTGTAAACCTCCTTTACGGCGTTGGCGTCACGCTTCACGTTCTTTGCGGTGCGGGTGGGCGCGAGTGAGCTGAGCTTGAGATCGTTGGTGCCTTTCTTCAGCATCCCATAACCGATGGCGGCAAAGACCACGCCGACGATCAGCGCCGACCAGCCGCCAGGTATGCCCGCGTTGGTCAGCGCGGCAACGAGGGCCGCGGACAGCACGTTAAGCGCCGTGAGGAAAACCACGACTGCACCCACGATCAATCCCAGCGCCACGGCGGCACTGTTGAGGTTCTCGTTGATCTCGGCACGGGCCAGATCGACCTCGCTGCGCACAAGGCTGCTGACATGGCTCAGAGCATCGCCCAAAAGGTTGCCAGTGGATTTCTCGGTGTTCATGTTCAGGCTCCCGTCTTGTTTCTGCTGGTGGTGCCGGGGTTCTGCGCCGGATCAGTGGCCCGGAACGCAGCCGATGAGGGCGCGGCCGACGGTGTTGCGGTGACTCCTGCGGGGGCGGGGCGCGCCGGGGTGGAGGCGCCAACGTCGCTCGTGCCGCGATACGCATGATTTGACCCTGTCGCGGATGATCCGGATGCGCCCGTCGTGCTGGCCTTGGCGAACCGCGTCGCGGCAAATCCAAGCAGCGCTGCACCACCAAGGAAGACCATCGGATTGCGACGTGCAAAGGTATTGATTTCACCCATCAATTCGCCCAGGTCCTTGTCACGTAGCGATTCCGAGACGTCGGCAAGACCGTCGGCAAGCTGGCTGAACGTCCTCTCTTGGGGCGATCCGCTGCGCAATTCGTCAGCAGCCGTGCGCAAGGCAGAGGCAACGCTCTGAACTTCATCGGCGGCGCTTCCCTGGGCCTGATGCGCGGCGCGCGTGGCCTCGCCCGACACCTTGCCGATCATGTCCTGGGCACCGGATTTCAGTGTCTCGGCCACATCTTCTGCGGCGTCTCTGGTTTCGGCGATTGCTTTGTCCGCCGTCGATCCTGAAGTTATATTGGAAGAGTTCATCTGATCGGTCCTTTCGGTTAAGCTACGAAGTTAAGGATGGCGACGACGATCACGACGAGGCCGATAAGATAGATAATGCCGTTCATGGAGCAGTCCTTTCGCGATATTTGAAACCTGCGTCGCATGCAGTTAACTTCAGCGATTGGGGTAAGGTTCCGATCTTTGGTTGCTCGAAGCGATTTATCGCTTCACATCTTTAAGATTCCGGCCTGCTGAAATCGGTGAGTGCAATTACAAAGTTCCGGTGCGGATAGTCGCGATCGAAGTGCACCCATCACCGCCATTCTTGCCTTGCGGTCCTGGCTGGATCGGTTTTGCCCTCAGGCCAGGGGAGGGGTTTTATGATCTCGGTTTCCCGACCATTACTTCGAAACCCATCTACCGCAGGTGAAAACAAAAAATCCGGCCTGAGTTATCTGTCGAATTTTTCGGCCCGCCAATCTGGGGAAGGATGTCTTTAATCAGTATGTTATGGAGAGTTTTTTCAACCATTTTGTCCGCGCGGACGCGCGTCAACATTGCCTCCATGATCGCGCGCAAAGTTCAGGCTCGATATGGGCAGCGCCGCGACCTTTGACCCAAGCCCGGGGAAACCGCCGACATCGACAATCACTTCTGGCTGCATACTGATCATAGCCCATATGCAATATGAAAGATTCGGCGCAATCGGTGAATATAAATTCTGACCCGGCTTCTGACAGTTGAAGTTTGATGGCCGACAGCTGAGCCTATATTGAAAAAGGCCCATCCGTTGGGATGGGCCTGATCGTGAACGTTCATATCAGGGGATGGGTTCAATTGACCTGATATTCCGGTTGTGCTTTCAGGTTTTCCTCTGTGCTATCGATATAGATTCGATAGTCGTCACCGCCTTCTTCCCTCAGGATCTGCAGCTCGTCAAACGTGACGGCGACCGGCTTTTCGCCAAGTCCGAGAAAGCCCCCGACATTGATGACAACCTTCTGAATTTTGCCGTCATCGCCCAAAACCAGAGAGTCGATTTCGCCGACATTCTCGTCGTTGGCACCGTAGACCGTGGTGCCTTCCAGATCATCGGATGTCATCTGCGTCACGGTCGCCATGTCCGCCTCGGCATAACCGTCGCGGGTGACAGCGGGACGTGTCAGCATCGTCCGTTCGTTGGGCGTCTCGACGGTCTTGTCCATGTCGAGCCGGGTATCGGCAGCCCGTTCACCGGTCATGACGGTCCGTTCGTAGGCAGGTGTTGTCTCCAGGGCCTCTTTGCTGGTGGATACGACCAGGAACCGATCATCACTGTCGCCATCTTCGCGCACGACGGTGATTGCATCCATCGGGACGGCGACATCGCGTTCGCCCACTCCGAGGAACCCGCCCACGCCCAGGATCACGGCGCTGACCCTGCCATCCGCGGTGACGATGATGTCGTTGATTTCACCGATGTCGTCCCACTCAGCCTCGCCGCCGTCTGCGATCCGGGCGTCTGCTTCCAGTCTGCTTTCTGAATTGTAGATGCGCATACCGATCAGATCAGAGGCGTAAAAGTCACCCTGCTGCATCTGAACTTCACCAAAGCCAACGGTTTCGGTTTGCGCCTGCGCGGCACCCGACATGGCCAGAACAAGTGCGGTCGTGGTTAGAAAACGTTTCATGGTAACCTCTTGTGTTGTTTGAGTGCAGTGCACGTTCGGAGTTACAACACAGCATGCATCTTCAGGTTCCAAACTTTGATGTGGTCGTGTGCGCGCCACCCGGACGCTCAAGAATCAGTGCGATCATCGCCACCGCTTCTTAGGCATACAGTAGGCGTCCGGTGTCGTTGGTGACTGGATCAACTTCTACAACAACCGTCGCCCTCATCAGGGCTATGCCATGGACACGTCGGTCGGGGCATCCAGATCGCAGGAAACCGGGGAACCTGCGTGCTGTTAGGGTCCTGCCAGGACACACGAAGATGGACAGCGCCGAATCCCCAAGATCATCATCGATCCTTCGACTATCCTTCGGAGCCATAGCTGTGGCTTGGGGTTTCGCGTCCAAAAGCTGGCGGGTGATGTCCGGCGGCATGACGGAAGTTGGATTGAGTCGGAAACAGTTGAACACGTCGAGACTCTCAAATCGGTCACGGCAAGTAGTTCTCGGGGCGAAGTTACAGGACTGGACAGCCCCCAGAGCCCAGCCTGTTTTCGAAGCCGGGACGAATATCTGACCCGGCTTCGAGTGCGTCATTTCGCCAGACGATCCCAGAAGCGCAAGGCGGCGCAGGACTTGATGAAGGCTTTGGTATGCTGAGCGGTTTCAAGGATCATCACACCGCCGTCTACGTTGATACCAGCGCGTTTCAAAAGGATCTGCGCGCCTTTCGAGACGCCAATGAACTTGGCGTGCGCATGGGCATCGGCCACGAAACTGCGGACCGGGTGCATCTTCACCAGTTCCTCTGCTCCTTCGTCTGTCGCGAGGATTGCGACCGCGTCGTAAAGAACTGAAGGTGCGCCATCGATCTTCTGATCTGCGGGGACCCTTGTGCCAGCCTCGGTCAGGACGCCGCCGACTTTGGCTGCCACTATCTCGACCGTGCCGCCCGCTGCCTTGACCGCATCGGTAAGGGCCGTCAGCATCTTGTCGTC
>RCMY010005189.1_pt1 | contig 11096 bp, 5 predicted proteins | sample 2041341 | NCBI WGS metagenome assembly RCMY01 (sample SAMN09708234, study PRJNA481090) | Marine sediment metagenome, whole genome shotgun sequencing project.
GATTGAACACTACCGCCGATTGTCGTTTCATCACCGGCAGCTTCATTACCGCGAACCTCGCCGGAACCCAACCACCGCGCACGAAATCAGCCGATTCGAACGGCAACAGCCTCGGTTGGAACGAGCTCGGCCTCGCGCTCGAGAGTCCGCTGGCGGCGGATACGGCGTCGTTCCCGCTCGCTCATCCCGCCCCAGATGCCGAACTTCTCACCATTCGCCAGGGCGAACTCCAGGCAATCGTTGCGAACAATGCACCCACGGCACACTTCTTTCGCCTCGCGAGTGGATGCACCCCGCTCGGGAAAGAAGAGGTCTGGGTCAACCCCAAGGCAATTGGAAAATTCCTGCCAGGTGGTGTCCAGCACCAATTGATTTCGCCCATTACGCATGACTGCCTACTCCTCCGCTACGCCGGCCCTCGGTGCGGGATGTCGAGTGAGTGCGGGGCCGGGATCTGATCTGCTGCGCCAGTGCAGAGGGGGAAACCTTGCCGGGCTGGATCACCCGCTTGGTATTCCCCACCCGATGCCGCTTCAGGGGTACAATGTAATTACAACGATGCGATTCTGCCGCGCCGGCAGCCTTTTGACAAGGTGAATCTCGGCTTTTGCGTGCCCGCACTGTGGATTTCTGCGTCATCTCGACACACCGTCGGACTCCTTGACGCGACCAGTGGCCGGTCCACCACGTGCGGTGCGCAGTACGCATCACAGGGTCAGACGGTCACACGATCAAGCAGTCACGGGGTCAAGCCGAGCCGCGCCCCTTGAGCAACTTGCGTTTGTTCTCGATGAAATCGACCAACACGTAATCGCCGAGATTCTGCGGCGTCGTGAAGAAGGCTCGACCCCGATTGATCTCGGTGAGCCGCTCGACGAAACCGCGCAGTCCGGAGTCGGGGTCGAGCATGAACGTATTGATCGTGATCCCGGCCTTGGTGCAGCGCATCACCTCGGCGAAGGTGGCCTCGACCGTTTCGCGCAGCGGCGGATAACTGAAGAGCGGCGAACCATCGGGCAACAGGTGAGCGGTCGGTTCACCATCGGTGATCATGATGATCTGCTTGGTGCCCGATTCCTTGGCCAGCATCCGTTGCGACAACTTGAATGCGTGATGCATGTTGGTGCCGTAGACGAAGTCCCAACTGACCTCAGGGAGATCGGCAGGCTTGAGCTCGTGGGCCATCTCGGAGAAGGTGACGATCCCCAGGTAGTCGTTGGGGTACTGACTCGAGATCAACGAATAAAGCGCCATGGCGACCTTCTTGGCCGGCAGGAAGTTGTCTCGCATCGGCATCGACAGCGAGAGGTCGAGCATCAGCACGGTGGCGGAACGCACCTGCCGCTCGGTCCGTTCGATCTCGAAGTCTTCCGGGGTGAGCTTCACCGGCGTTCCACCGCCGGTCCGGCGAATGGCATTGCTCACCGTCTTTTCGATATTCAGGTTGAACGGGTCGCCGAACTCATAGGCCTTGGTGTCGAAGTTGCGCTCGTGCCCGATGCCCGACCGGTCGGTGTCGTGCCTACCGATGCGGTTCGGGTCCATCTTCGAGAACAGATCGCCGAGCGCCTGCTGGCCGAGGCGCCTCAGTCCACGCGGGGTGAGTTCGAGTCGGCCCTCTTTGTTCTGCACCAGACCGGCATCTTCGAGCATCTTGGCCAGTTCGGAGATGCGTTCGAGGCTTGCTGCCTCTTCTTTGCCCATGAGACGGCGCACCTGTTCGAGATCGACTTCGGCGAGCGCGGCCGGTGACGACGGGTTCTGGAGAAACTGCTCGAGCTGATCGAGTTGGCCGAGTTCGGCCAGCATCTGTGATGCATCGGCCATGCCGAGAGGATCGAACCCGGAGAAGTCGTAGCTCTTTTGCCAGCCGGCATCGGGGAACATGCCCTGGAGGTTCTGGCTCAACCGGCTCATCTCGAAGTTGAGATCCATGTCTTCGAGAAGCTGATTGGACAGGTCCATGAGCTGTTGACGCTGCTCGGGCGTCATCGAGTTCATCAGCGCCTGCATGGCCGCCATCTGCTGCGCCATCTGCTCGAGGAGCTCGTCGAGCGACTGCGGATTGTTCGGGAAGAAATCGCCGTAGTCCTCCATGAACTTGTCGAAGTCTGGCTCTTCGCCATTGGCTCGCTGCTCGAGCATCTTGTTGAGCTCGGCCATCATGTCTTTCATGCGGGCCATGTCTTCGGGCGAAAGGTTCTCCATGCCCTCGGCCATGGAGTTGAACTGTTGCTTCACCAACTCGTTGCGGAGTTGGTCGACCAGCTCATCGAACTTCTGCTGTGCCTCGGCCGAGTCGAAGTCGTATTTCTGGAGGGAACGGACCTTGCCTGCGAGGTCGTCGGGCAACATGCCGAGTTCCATCTGCTTCGATGCAGTCGAGTCCTTGGCCAGCTCTGCGTTGCGCTTGTCGGCCTCAGAAGTATCGGGATCGGCCAACTGCATGTCGGCCAGAGACTCCCGGTCGGCCAGCCCCTGACGTTCGAGATCCATCACTTCGTTCAGCGCATCATTGATTTCGTCGTAGACGCCCCCGAGATCATGATTCTCGAGTCGCTCCTGGCGTTCACGGCGGAGTTTCTCCATGATCTCTCGTAGGCCTTGGATCCGCTCACCATTGCGATCGTCGAACCCTTCCTGCATGAGCTTGCGCAGCGCTGCCATGGGATCGCCGTGGTAGAGAAGGTCGTCGGTGAGCTGCTCCATGACATCGAAGGCATCGAGCTCGAACCCCTTCTGCGAACCATCCCAACGCGAATACCGAAACCGGTTGCCGATCATGCTCACCGACCCTACTCGTGGGCTCCGGTCGGTACCCGGTCGGGGGATATCCCCGATGCGGCGGGCACCTCACCCCAACGAGACTGACCTCGCACCCTCAACCGCGCTGCAGTAGCGTTGTTTCTCCGGGTGACGAGTCACCTGGAAATGCCGATTCGTCGGGATTTCATCGGAGGAGGGCCGATGTCCATCAATCGCTGGTTCACCGCTTTGCGAATCCAACTATCCAATCTCACGTCGTTGCATGTGACGCGAACCGCACTGGCCTCGGTTGGCGTCGTTGCGGTCGTCCTTGCCTCGTGGATGATCACGACGAGCAGCCCCCGTTCCGAGGTACTGGTTCGCCTGTCCGACGGTGCGGTGTGGCTTCCTTCCCAGGTGTTGGGCGGTGTCAGTCTGCTCGACGGTGGCTCGGGATCCATCGCCACCTCGCTCGGCGTTGCCGAGAACAATGACGACTTCGACGTCGTCCAATGGGGCTCCGACGCCATCATCGTCAACCAGACCGACGGCACCGTTGCTCGCCTCGATGGTTCGTCCTGGTCGATCGACACCGGCCGGGTCCAGTTCGCGAAGCCCGGCGAATCGGTGGCCGTGGTCGCAGGACATGACGTCGGCTGGCTCGTGAAGGCCGGGGCTGTCGCTCCGCTCGATCTCGATTCGCTGGCCCAACGAGACGCCGTTCCCGTCGGTTCGGAATTCAACGACGGACTCGTCACCGACTCCGGCAATCTGCTCTACGCCAGCACTGATCCTTCGACACCGGTACGCGAGTTTCACATCGACGGCTCACCAACCACCAATGTTGCCGACCTCAGCGGACCAACCGCCCTTGCCGACCTCGGATCCACCGATGCCGCCATCGACCTCGACGACCACTCGGTCTGGCTTGCCAGCCACGGCCGCGTCTGCGATCGTCTCGAGGTGGCTCCCGGTGCCCGCCTCCAGGCCGGTGGCGCCGATGAGCACCTCTTCGTCATTGCCGACGACGGCAATGCGTTCCTGTGGAACCCCCGCCAGTCCGGCTGCCCAGACGCCGACAATTTCCTGACACTGGGCTCGAGCAACTATGGACGACCCGTTCTCACCTTCGGGTGGGCCGTTGTCCAAGACATCGATTCCGGCGAGGTCATCGTTGTCGACTTCGACGCCCTCGGCGACGCCAAGCGGCGCTCACTCGAAGGTGTCGACCCGGGCACCCCGGTCCAGCTCGTCGCCGAGAATGGTGCGGTTTGGTACAACGATCCGATGTCATCACGGGCCGGACTGATCCATCGCGATGGTTCGGTCGAACCCATCTCGAAGTACGACGACGAAACCGGCGACGGCTTCGTTGCTGCACCGCTCGGCGACACCACCAGCGACGACATCGCGGTCGCCGGCACCCAAACCACGCCCGACGAACAGCTCGAAGAGGCCAACACCGCGGCGGCAACCGACACCAGCCCGCCAACCACCACTCAGGACGAGACGTCCCCACCAACGAGCGACCGCGACGGCAACGGCGGCTCCCAGAACGGGCCGCCAACCACGTCGCCCGAGAACCCGGGCACTGGTTCGACCGACACTGGTTCGACCGACACCACCGATGACACCGATCCAACGGGCGGGACTCTTCCGCTGCCGGGCCAGACCACCGAACCAACGACACCGCCCTCGAGCGGCACAACGAGCACCACCGAGAACCCGGGGCCCCTCGCCATCCAGATCGGCGCCAGCGGCAAACAGGTCGTTGCCGGCAACAGCTTGCGGTTCACCGCCATCACCGTGAAGGGCAAACCCAACTTCTGGGAACTCAGAGTCTCACCGAACTCCGGCCAGCAAGCAAAGTTCCAAACCTTCGGAACGTTCGACTACACCTTCTACGACCCAGGTCAATATTCGGTCGCCATCAAGGCGTGCGATGCCGACAACAATTGTGTCTCCCCCGCCATCAGCGTGAGCGTGGTTGCCAACCCCGATCTGATCCCGATCGAGGCGTCATTCACCAGCCCAACCGATGCCGAGGTCTCGGCGAACGTGACCTTCCAGAGCACCTCGCAGGGTGATCCGGCAACCTATCGCTGGACGTTCCCCGGTGGCAGCCCGGACTTCTCGGTGTCCCCCAATGCCACCACCAGCTGGACAGAGCCGGGACGAAAGACGGTCACGCTCGAAGTCACCCGGGGCAGCGAGACCGACACGTTCACTCGTGAGATCACCGTTTTGCGTACCGCCCCCGGCGGCGACGATTCACCATTCGGGCTGAACTGCACACCGTCGTCGATGAGCACCGGCGACACCGCCACCTGCTCGCTCGTCGGCGACCCCGACAACTTCTGGGATCTCGCCTTCTCCTCCGCGGTACCCAACCCGGCGCAAGCCACCAGAGGGCCGAGCGGACCATCCAGCTACTCGGTGTCATCGGGCGTCGAGGGCACGATCACCGTCACCCTCACCGGCCGAGACAAGGTCAGTGGCAATGACCGCTCCGACACGTTCTCGGTCAGCGTCACCAACACCGTCGTCGAGGTTCCGCCCCAGGGAACCCTCGGTGGACCCAACTCGATCGAGGCGGGCAAGACCGCGGCCTTCACGGCCTCGGGCACCAACATTGCTTCTTGGAGCTGGAGCGGCCAGGGCTCCCCCACCTTCAGCAATGCCAGCGGCGAGAGCACCACCGTCCGCTGGGCGAACCCGGGCACCTATCGACTCGATGTCGTGCTCGGCGGGTCCGGTACGACCACGATCTCCAAGACCGTCACGGTCACGGCGGCAACACCGGTGTTCTCGTTCAACCCGACATGTGCCCCGGCCACCCGCCCGGCCAACACCACGAGCGCGGCAACATGCAAGCTGGCCGACGGCAACCACGCCGACTTCACCAATCTGACCTACAACGTTGCCAATCCGAGCGGCCTCAGCCTGAACCGCTGGGGTTCGCCCGGCGAGTCCTACATCGCATCGTCGGATCCCGGACAGGTGACGGTGACCGTCACCGGCACCCACACCGCCACCGGCACACCGGTCAGCGGCGGGCCGTTCACCATCACGTTCACGGCGGTCGGCACAACGACCACCTCGACCCCTACCCCATCGGCATTCGGCATGTCGTGCAGTACGTACAGCGTGCCGGCCAACGGGGGCGATATCGCCTGGTGCACCCTCGACGGCGATCTGGCCGACTTCTCGGGTCTGACCTACTCGCTGAGCGCTCCCAACCCAGGCGCACTCAACTCCTGGGGCGACTATCGGGGCTACAACGTCGGCTACAGCCAGCCCGGCAACGTGACGATCACGCTGACCGGCACCGACCTCGCCACCGGCAACCCGGTGTCCGCCAGCCGCACCGTCAACTTCTACGCTCCGGGCACCACAACGACAACGCCGACGACGACCTCGACCACTACATCCACGACGACCGCTTCCACCACCACGTCGATCAGTACGACGACCACCACCATCCCCTCGACCACCATCCCTTCGACGACATCGACAACGACCCCCTCGTCGTCGAGCACCTCGACATGACCTTCCGGCGCACCTCTGACGGTGGCGCCGCTCAGTGGAACAGGGCTCGGGGATCGAGGGCGGCGGCGAGGCGCTGCTTCATCCCGGCGTTCCTGTGTGCCGCTTTGATCGCCGTGCGGCTCAGCATCCACGCCTGAGCGGCCTGTTCACCCGACACCGGGCTCGGCGCATACAGCGCATCATCGATCACCGGAGCGAGATCGGTGACCGGATCGGCCAGGTCTCGTAGGTCGATCACCTCGAGATGCTCAGCCAAATCGAGCGCCGAGGACGACGACGACGCCGGAAGACCCAATTCACCGAAACGGTCTCGTACTTCGCGCCAGGCGCCGACCACTTGACGATTGGGGTCTGCGCTGCGTCGACGACGGGTCTTGCGCAGCCGTTTGGCTCCGATCACGATCGCTGCGTACGCCAGCGGGAGGAGCGGAAGCAGCAGGAGCCACCAGAGCTTCGATCGGCTCGAGAGGTCGCCTTCCGGCGGGAGGAGTACGGGCTCTTGGAAGTCGGGTAACTGGCCTTGCGCCGCGTCTTGGCCCGACGAACTGACCGCGGGTGTTCGGGCCGACAGATCATCTGATCGGTTCGCGCGGTTCGTCGGGTCGAACCCCACCCAACCCAGACCGTCGAACCACACCTCGGGCCACGCGTAGATCTGCCCCTCGTTGACCGTCTGGTTTGGAGCAGCGGCGGTCAAGGGTTCGTCGAGCCGATAGCCAACGACCACCCGAGACGCCAGCCCCATCTCGCGGGCCAAGACGGCAAACGCGCTCGCCGACTGCTCCGAGAATCCGATCCTGGGGACCGCAGCACCGGGATCGTCGCTGTCGACATCGGGCCGCAGATAGCTGGCCAGGGCGGCGAGGCTGTGACCCGCCGGTGCCTCCTCGTTGTAGCCAAATGCATCGCTGCGAAGGTTGCTCTCGAAGTCGGCGAGGCGACCCTCGACGCTCTCGCTGGTCACCACCGAAGCGGCGTAAGCCGAGAACACCTCGGCCTGCGCGTCGGTGGTCTCGGGACGATCGGAGGCGTAGCGCAACGAACTCGGGACTTCGCCTGGCTCGGGCAACTGCTCTGGTCGCAGCGGAGCGAGTTCGATACGACCCCGGTAACTCGAAGCATCGGTCTCGACCGAGGCCACCGTTCCCGAACGCGGGTCCCAGGCCAGTCCGTCGCCGGCGAGGTTGCGGATCGTTCCCGCTCTGGGAAGGAAGCGGAACGGATAGGCCGACGTCAACTCGATATTCTGGGTGACCTGACCTGGCCCCACGCTCACCGCTTGCTCGGGCGACGGAAGCCGAGCGCCCGCCGGCTCGAACTGTGCCGTTGTCGACCACACGCTGCCGTCGTATGCGTCGAGTGTTGCCACCGGCAGGAGGAAGATTTCCGCGTCGGGAGGGAGCGACTCGAGGCGAATGGTGAAGACGTCGTTTGGAACGTCGGCGACCAATCCCGCTTTCACGCTGGCCAACGGTGTTGCTGCCTCGTAGATGTCGAGCGGGCGGACCAGCGCCGACCGAAGATCGAAGGCGTCGTCACCAACATCACCGACGAACGAGGTGACCAGCCCGGCACCTGCGGCGAGCAGCCCGACCATTGCGACACCGACCACCACCTGCCGCAGCGAGAATCCCGAGGTGCCGTCGACATACTCTGCTCCGCCGGGTCGGCGCAGTCCGCCGATCAGGAGCGCAACGCCGACGATGCCAACCATTGCTGGCATGTACCACGGGGGCAGACTGCCGAGCGAGACGGTGTAGGCCAGTGCCACCGCCGTCGCCAGGAACAGTGGCACGGCAACGAGCACGGACGAACGTCGGCGAAGGATCACCGAGGCGCCGGCGAACGAGACCGCCGCGGTCACCACGATCGGGGGGACCAGGAAGGTTCGGCTCGTTGGAATGAGGAGACCGGTCGATGCCAGCGACTTCCACGAGTCGATGAGGTCATCGGGCAACGCAGCGATCGCGGTGTTGTATCGGGCGGCCAATCCAACGACCAGCACGATGAGCAACGTCACGAACGACAGGGGCGTCGACTGTCGGAACACCGCCGCCGCCAACGCCACCAATGCGCCGCCAAGACTGGCGACGACGATGGGAAGCACGTGTCCGCTGTCGGCGAACACCCGCCCCCACAGCACGAGCGGAAGTGCAGCTCCAATGGCGATGGCAACGACCCCGACGAGGTCGAGAACAGCGGGAACCGCGAGTGGCCGTCGGGCCCCGGCCTCGATCCCGAAGTTCTCGTCGAGGTGCGCTGGACGAACCGTCGGATCCGACATCTGATCGAGCGGCGATTGCGGCGCAGCACCGTCGAGCAGTGTCATCCGAACTTCGCCTTCCAGCGGGCGGCGACCTCGTTGCTGTCGGCACCGTTCAGAGTGACAGCCCCGGGGATCCGCATCGGCGGTCGATCGAACGTTTCGCCGACCTGGACCACCGTGACCATGTCGAACCGTGGCCGGACCCGGGTGATACCGGCAGTGCGCTCGACCGGGGGCTGTCCGGTGATCGCGCCGAGCGAGACGCCCTCGGCCCCTTCGGCAAACCGGATCACACCGTTGAGACCGGGGTCGGCGTCGCTCGGCTGGATACCGGCCAAAATCCGCATGATGGCAACCCGGCCTTCGCCCGATGCTGCCGCGTCGGCGGCCAGCCCTCCCGTGGTGCGGAACATCACCGGGTAGTGGCTACTGCACCCGGCGTGCACCAGTGATGCGGCAATACGAACCGCGTCTTCGAACGAGTCGCCGCCATAGGAACCCGACCATGTGTCGAGGACGATCATCAGTCGTGGCTCACTGGTGATGATGTTCTTGCGCACCATCAGCGTTCCGGTCTTGGCGACCGATCGCCAATGCACCAGGCGCAGGTCATCGCCGAGTTCATAATCACGAAGACTGTGGAACGAGATGCCGCCCTCGTGCGGCTGTTCGGCCGCCGCCCCCTCGAACTCTCGACGGTGGCCGGTTGGCAGCGGCGACATCGGGTGTACCGCGGGGTACACGATCAACGATGAGGTCGACCCGCGGTGTGTCGCGGTACGGAAGAAGCCGAACGGGTCGACCCGTTCGATCTCGAGCGGGCCGACCTCGAAGTGGCCTCGCCTGTCGGTTGGGAGCGTGAGTGACGACACATGGGTCTCGCCGGGGCTCACCGCCGGGAGAGCGATCGAATGCTGGCGCCCCGCGATCCAGTCGGCGGCAACGATCGGCGCACTACGACGCCGCCCGGTGTTCGTCACCGACACCTTTGCCGATGCCAGCTCACCCGAACCAACGATCGGCGGCGACACCTGCTGCCGGGCAACCAGCGAGGGACGCCAGGCAACGAACAGGGCAGCGACGGCAACGGCCAGAGCCAACAGTCCAGCCAGCACGACAAGGAACGTGTAGCCCGCGGCAAGGCCGATCAGCAGACTGACCGCCCCCACAACGAGTGCCCAGCGTCCGTTCGCCGTCATCAGATTCGGATCTCGGGTAGCGGCACGGCATCAAGGGTGCGCTTGATCAGGTCGGAGCTGGTGAAACCCTGGAGTTCGGCCTCTGGCGACAGCAGCATGCGGTGACCGAGCACAAACGGCGCGAGCTCACGCAGATCGTCGGCGGAGACGAAGGTGCGACCCTTTGCCGCCGCCCACGCCTGCCCCGCCTTGACCAGCGCAAGGCTGCCGCGGGGCGAAACGCCGAGGCGAAGTTCGTCCATTCGACGAGTGGCGGCGGCAACCGTCACCGCGTACTGCTGGAGTGTCTCGGCAACGTGAATCGAACCGGCGACACCGATCATCCACTCGAACGCCTCGGCGGTGACCGCAGGGGTGAGTTCCTCGGGCCGCTGCCCGTGGAGACGGTTGGCGATGGCCTCGACCTCGGCCTCGTGGCTCGGGTAACCCATCGCCATGCGCATCATGAACCGGTCGATCTGCGCTTCGGGCAGGTGGTAGGTCCCGTCGAACTCGACCGGGTTCTGCGTTGCGATCACAACGAACGGACGGGGAACCAGATGACGAACGCTGTCGACGGTGACCTGTCGCTCTTCCATGACCTCGAGCAGAGCCGATTGGGTCTTCGGCGAGGCGCGGTTGATCTCGTCGGCCAGCACGACATTGGCGAAGACGCCACCCGGATGGAATCGGAACGAACCTGAACTCGCATCGTAGATCTGTGACCCGGTGACATCGGTAGGAAGGAGATCGGGCGTGAACTGGATGCGCTGCATCGTCGATCCCAGCGACGCGGCGATTGCCTTGGCGAGCGTGGTCTTGCCGGTACCCGGTACGTCATCGATCAAGAGATGGCCCTCGGCGAGCATGCATGTCAACGCCAGCCGGATCTCACCCGGCTTGCCCCGGATCGCCCGAGACACGTTCTGGTGGATGGATTCGAAACGCTCACGGAACGCTTCGACCTGACTCGGCTCGACTTGGACACTCATCTGGTTTCCCTCCTTGACTTGCGTACTCTCTTGCTTGCTGACGTGCCTGGCTAACCGTTCAGCATGATGAACGCTCCGACACCGATCACTGCGACGATGAGAACGACCGCAACGATCAACAGTGCATTCGATCCGCCAACCGGCTGCGCCTGCGCCGGAACGGTCTCGAACTCGGCGATTGTCGGGGTATCGAACGAGACCGGTGTCCGGACGCGGTGGCGAGATTCGGTCGACACCGACGACAGCTCACCGTCGCTGTTTGCCGAAGTCGCAGAAGTGATCGGGGGTTGGTCTGCGGCCGAGTGCGACAGTGGTGCGGCGCCGGCCGCCGGGGCTGATCCGGTCGGGCGCGCCGGCGGCTTCGGC
>RCMY010005190.1_pt1 | contig 11095 bp, 9 predicted proteins | sample 2041341 | NCBI WGS metagenome assembly RCMY01 (sample SAMN09708234, study PRJNA481090) | Marine sediment metagenome, whole genome shotgun sequencing project.
CATGAAGAAGCTCCGTTTAAAACAGGAAGAGTTACTTCGGTAGAAGAATGTAGAGTTTTATTGCAATGGGCGAAAGAGCTGGGTTGTAATTTTGTGCGACTTGCACATTATCCGCATAGTGAGGCGATGGTGAAGGAAGCAGAAAAAATGGGTTTCTTAATTTGGTCAGAAATACCGGTGTATTGGACTATTTTATACGATAACCCCGATACTTATGCCAATGCCGAGCAACAGCTTGTCACCATGATAGCAAGAGATAAAAATAGGGCAGGTGTTATTTTATGGTCTATTGCCAACGAAACGCCTGTAAGTGAAAGCCGCAATTTATTTTTACAAAACTTAGCGAAGAAAGTAAGAGAAATGGATGATAGCAGATTGATTACGGCAGCGCTAGACACACAATCAGGAAGCGATGGAGAAAGAATTATTGACGATGTATTAGGTGGATTTGTCGATGTTATCGGAATTAATAATTATTGTGGTTGGTATTATGGAAAACCTGGAGATTGCGGTACAATTCGATGGAAAAATACTTTTGATAAACCAATGATTATGAGTGAAGTAGGGGCTGGGGCCTTGCAAGGCTTTCATGGTGAACCAAATGAGCGTTGGACGGAAGAATTTCAAGAGGAAGTGTTTAAAAACAATATTGAAATGTTGCGTCATATCGACTTTTTAAGTGGTGTTTCTCCATGGATTTTGATGGATTTTCGTTCGCCAAGAAGACATTTAAAAAAGATTCAAAAAGATTTTAACCGAAAAGGGCTATTATCGGAGCAAGGGCAGCGTAAAAAAGCATTTTTTATTTTACAGGATTATTATACAAAGGAAAATTTGGGTCAATAGATTCTTTTAAGAAATCAATAGTCCTAATACAATAACATTGTACGGATGCAACGTTATATGACCTATAAATTTCTAGTTAAAATTTTATATAAAAGCCCATCAATGGATGGGTTTTTTTATTTTTTCAAATTACATGTGATAACAATTAAATAGCTAACCACATTGATATCAGTAGTATAAAAACAAATAACAGATAACCAATACTACGTTACAATTCTTGTCGTTACTATAAGACACTACATAAATAAGCGGAAATATGTTTGAAGACCACGATGATGATTACAAGTCACACGAGGAAATAGAAAAAATGCCCATCTATAAAAAAGCATGGGAAATAATGTTACTAGGTAGTAAAATTGGCAGTTTAGTTTCAAAAGAGGATCTTGAAACTGCCGATGAAGCTGAAGGTGAAATGCTTAAAAACTATGCTGCTTACATCATAGAAAACGCGTTGATTATTCCCGCAAAAATTGCAGGAGCAGAAGGAGCTAACCTATATGATATTCGCATGGAAAATGCAGCTATTATAAGAACGTCAGCTCGTGAAATTCTAACAAGTTGCTCTGGTATGCAACTTTGTGGCTACCAAGACAATGACTACATAGAATTACTAAGAAACGAAATTGAAGAATTCCGTGTCATCTTTGTCGATTGGGTCACAAATTTTGATCCAAATAATTATATGATAGACCGTTGGGGGTTGTTTAATCCTCCTGGCGTAAATTATAATGATAATGATCCAGATGACGATTAGTCATTTGATTCGGATGACTTTTTTGAATAGAATTAATCAAATGAAAATTTAAAAATATGGCCAGAATTCGTTTAGGATTTAGGAGTATCAGAACTAAAGTATATATCATTGACAATTTCGACTTCATAAAAGATAACGTAGATAAATTTAGTTTTCCTTATGAAGGTTTGGATATTTGGCATAATAAAGAATCAGACACAAAAACACTTCAAGTTGAAAAAAGAGTGGTTTACTTCCATTTTATGTTTATTCCAGTTTTTCCTGTTGAAAAAGTTTGGACACTCAGAAAAGAAGATGGTAAGCTGTATAGCTTAGCAGGCTCTAAATATAAGATTGAAAACCTAATAAAGAAAACGTATTATCCTTGGTATTCTTTTTTACTTCCATTAATTATTGTTGCAGTATTTGGTACGTATACTTTAAATATATATGCTCAAAGGCATATTCGAAAGTATCAATACGGCAATAAGCTTAAAGCCAATAAAGAAAAACTTATCAGTCAACTAGACAGTATGTCGCCACCATATTATCTCGTAATCCAAAAACCCAGATATGGCGCAAAAAGCTTTAAAAGAGTTGATTCAATTAAAGGCAACATTTTTTTTACCAGTTTTTTACCAACAAAACTGGACACTTTCAAGTCGTATACGGAAGATTATTTTTACCATAAGGCGTTAAAAAAATATAAATTAGAAAATTCTACAATTACGAAGGATTCACTTATTTCACTTATTCCAAATAATCCAGAAGATAATTCATATTTAAATAAGCATCCTAAATTCCAAAAAATAATTTCAATTAAATCAATGGAAATACCTCAATTAGAGATCAGCTTTAATGTTGGAGGTTTTAGAATTACAAATTCTGGCAAACCGGTTACCCTTTTAGATTTTGAAGATTTAAGCCCTAAAAAGAATCATTGGACAATTGAATCACATGCTTATATCGATACGGACAAAAAACTTCAAGCTAATTTTGACCCAAAAAGCAGTAATCAACAAATTGAGCAGCAATCTTATTTAATTCTAACGTTCACGGATGATGAAAATATCTATGATTATGAAATCAAAGGAACCTATTACAGAAGCGGTGGGTCCATAGGTTTTATTAATAAGAGCGTAAAACAATTAAATAATAATTAATAAAACACCCTATATTCTAATTTTGATCCGGATGATTTTTTTGAAAAGAGAAAGTTATTATTCTTCAAATAGGTCTGAAGAATATTGAGACTTACCAACATTATTATTTTGGGTAATTTTTTGAATATCGACGTTAATTTCAATCTCGATTCCAAAAATGGAATTTAGCACAGTAGTTACATCTTTAGTGATTTTTTCATTAGAATAACCAGTAAACTGAATCATTTTATCATTTGCTTGATGTGTTTTAAATCCAGCCAAGGGCAAATGTGATAAAGCATTGGAGATATCAATATTGTTGATTTTTTTACCTGATTTTGTAAAAAATACAATTGGATTTCGAGCTTCTAAATCCACCAAAAAAGGAATTCCATTTTCAATTTTCAAACTACAAAAATCGCCTGTTCTATAACGTACTAATGGCAAAAAAGGATTACTACCTCCGGTAATTACCAATTCGCCTCTTTCGCCATAGGGTAGTAGTTCCTCTTTATGAGCATCAAAAATTTCCAAATACAAATCAGGTCTGATAGTTTTATATCCGCTTTCGGTGGCATAGGCTATATTTCTGCATTCCGTCAAGGAATAAAGATCTATTACGGGACATTTAAAATAATTTTCTAATTGTTTTTTTGTGCCTTTTGTTAATTTCATAGCCGATGAAATCATGGCTCGTGGTGATAGGTTGGGTTTTAAATTTAATAATGCCATAAATGCAATGGGATCACCCGTAAGGATTTGCGGATTGTATTTTTCCAAATAGTTATTAGCATCTTTAGGTCGATTCCATTCCGTAGTATTAAGGTTGATTTTTAAGACTCCTGCGCCTTGCAAATACGTTGACAGCGAAGCATAGGTCAATGTTTTTTCTTGAGCACAGATCAATGCAATTGCTGTGGTATTTTTACCTCCTTCTATGGAAATGTTAAAATCCTTTAAAACGGATTCTATTTGTGGTAACCAGCTGGCTTGCGAAACGGGGTCAAAAAGCACATCTAATTTTGGGCCCGTAGAACCGGAAGTATAATATACCAACAACTCATCCAAATTGGCATCATTAGCAACAAATAAATGAGGATTTTCTCTTATATCTTTCCTTGAAATGGTTGGATAAGATTCTAATTTAGAACCTTTATCCATATAATTTGGCACGTTTTTATTGCACCATTTTAAATAATTAGTTAACCAAATTGGTTTCTGTTCTTTTGTCCAAAAAATCTTAGTATCGCAATTCTCTTTTTTATATTGCTGAACTTTTGAAAGTTGTGCTTTGTTTAATCTATCACCACTTTTAAAATTAAATTTTGGGGCAAACTCATCTTGTCTCAGCGTATTTAAAAAACTTAAATCTTTGAGTAACGGAAAACGTTCCGAGTCTGTCAATGCTATTTGTGGATTGCTATTCTCTTCCATAGGTGTTTGCCGCTTCACGGGCCTTCTTTGCTGCCATCTCTCGTTTAATTTTCATTATTCTCTCATGGGCTTGGTAAGATTCTTTTAAAACTTGATGACGATCTACACTGCTTAAGGATGAGAATTTATCCGCTGCTTCTTCTAAGGTTTCTCCATTAGGTAAAATTTCACAACATTTTAATAATATTCTCACCATTTCTTCTGCTCGCTCTTCATCATGAATCCATTTTTTAAACTTTACATATTCGGAAGCATATAATAATTCTTCGAACCAAAATTTATATAATTTATCTTCTATTGCGGGATTATTTACAAAATCTTGATGGTACAGTAACCAGGTAGAAATATGAATCGCCCGCCAATGATTATCATCTATAGATTTTAAATCGGCAGTAGTTGGAATTTTAAATTCATTTTCTAAAAAATCATTACTTACAGTCCTTAACGTATCGCAGATCAAGGCTATAGAATCTAATCCCGTCTTATTAATAAAAATAGATGGTTTAAAAAAAGCATCTGGACATTTTCTCAAATGCATAACCAATTCAAAAACATCATATTTAGGCATAAGCATAGTTTTGTTGTGAAAATTCAGAAGCAAATTTTAATAGTTCTGCTTCGTTTCTAACATAATAAATATTCCAGCCCATTTTTTCTAAACGAATTACTAAATCTTTTTGATAATCGGGATTAGAATGTAGTACCATAGTTCCATGTCCACCAGCATTTTTTAACGCTATTTCAGCCAACTGCCAGTGTGTTTGTTCGGTATGTGTTTCTGAACTTAACATACTAAAAATATCATTATCTGTAACTATTACAATATGCGACTTTTTCTTTGGCTTTTCTTCAAATGGTTTTCGCAATCGCTCAATTCCATAAGCATAACCTGTACCTAAATAGGACGTTAATGTTGTTAATAAATCAGGTTCATCAGCAATAAAACCATCGGTTTCTAAATATTTTCCAGGCTCTCCGGAAAGACATCCCATAACAGATGCTCCTGCACGTAAAGCGGACAATCCGATAATCGTAGCTGCCAGTACTGGCCATGAAAAATTTTCTTTCGGATTTACCATAGAACCCGAACAATCAATACCAATATATACATTTAATGGACTTTCAGAAATATCGGTATCCGAATCTGAACCATAGGTTCTTTTTTTAGTGGTCATTCCAGGAAAAATGTGAGGAGATAAAATGGCAGTTTGCAGCCAATCGAGTTCTTCCATGGGGTCTCCAATATCCCAAGTATCCAAACCTTCGGGAAGATTTAAAGACACATTTTTAGAAATTTCCACAGGAAAATCTATCAAATGTGGTAAAGCAATTTCTTTATAATAGGCATTGACCAAACGCTGCTCATCCGCTTTTGGGTTAACTTGTTTCATCAAATCAATATAATTTCCAGGCCCCATATAGCCATTCTTTGGCCCTTGACCTCCCAATTTATTTACATCAATCCCTAAAGTACTTTTATCGGTATTATTACCTTCTTCATCTGTTAGATTTAATGCCTCTTTTCTCATATCGATAATTCCTGCAATCCCTTCCAAATCGAGTTCAGTCATCCCTGAAATAGCACTCGCTCCATTACCCGCATCCACCGCATCCAATAAAATCACTATTTTTTTGCGAGCATCTTCATAGGCTTTCTCATCCATTAAATAGGGGTATAGCAATACGGCAAATCGTCCGCCACCTAGAATCCAGTTCTTAGAAAAACTCCTAACCAAAGAAGCTAACAAGGAAGCATCAGCATCTATCTTTTTACTATGAAATGATAAATTTGTAGCCAATTCTCCACGATTCAATCTCCATAAATACTCATACGTTCGCATCATTAGCGTCCACAATTCGGAAAAATTATCGTCAGAATTAACTGTTTTATAAACTTCCGACATTCGTAATTTATTGATGCGTTGTAATTTATCATTGATTAAAAAATCAGAATATAGATTGGAAACCATAGGAGCTCTATTTTCTATTCCTGGTAATCCATACCGAATACGATTCAATAAAATAGCATTGTCATGTAAGTTGGCTGGCGTAAAAATATGATGTCCTATTTCGTGTGCCAACACTTCAAGAGCATAAGCATCAATACCCTGCTCAACAATACTTTCCATATTAATAACAATGCGATGATCGGTCAATCGAATCATGGCAAAACTTCCTGTAAGTCCTTCTTTTTCGGCTTCTTGATGTGTTAAACACCAAATGGGTTCTTGCAATCGAAGAAAAGGATTCCATTCTAACTTGGCTTGTTGCCAATGAGATTGCCATAACTCCAGCGTAGTTTCTATGTTCGTTATATTAGGCATTGCTAAGACTATATAGATATAAAAAATAAGAGTCTTTCAAGGTAAATACCAAGGTGTTTTTTGTAATAACAGCAGAGGATACCTTACTTGTAGGAATTTTCAAGTTTTCATCTCTGGCCCATTTTTGTAAAGACGCATTTTCGGAATTTTCTAAAATATTAACAGCATTCATCATATTTGCAGGTAGTAATATTTTGCCAAACTGATCAGCAAAAAGAACATAACAACTTTCGGTATCGGTCACTAAAATAAGATCATCTATAAGTGCCAATTTTGGAGGGTGTTCAAAAAAACCAGTTGTTCCTTCAAAGCCACCTTCCACTCCTTGATATTTTGTACCACTATTTACCCAAGGTTTTTCAAAAAATTGGCTTGTATTTTTATCTATGCTTAATGTATTAATGATTTTTTCTTGCAGATTATCGGATAGTAGGTCGAAATCATCTTTTAATCTAGTTCTTAAATGTGCCAAACCACATTTCCATGCATACATACGACCAACAATTTTAAAATCTTCTATAGTTTTAATCTCTGCACTGGTAGCTTCCATAAGGCCGCACCATTCAACTATTTTTTCAGGAACATAAGTCCTTAGTTTTAGAATTACATCATTGAGCAAAGAAATTGTCTTTACTGGAAATTTTAATAGTAAATTAGGGTTTTTAGCCATTAACAACCAAACCGATTTATATTCATTTTTGTAGCTGATCGCCAATCCGCTACCTATTAATTTTAGAGATTCTAGATACAATGGTTTAACCAATTCATGTACTTTCTCTGGAGCCGAATTAAGCCCAACGGCCGATTTTACAACGGGCTCAACAACTTCTACCATCCAACTAGAAATAATTTCAGCTGGTAAATTGCCATATTTCATTGTACTTTCGTTGTTCCATTGGTTGTATAACGCACTGTTCAAGCTAAATTCTTCAATAAGTGGCTTTAAACTTATTTTTTCCATTGCAACCATCGTTTGTAATTCGCATATCGTTGATGCAGATACTTTAATTTTAAAATATCATCGGCTCTGTAACCGTACAATTTTTTCTCTTCAGACCATTGCTGCAATTGCTTTTCAATATGTAAAAGCCTTTTATCAACTTCTTTGGAAGATACATTTTCAAGTCCATTATTAAAATCCTTTTCAAATCTATCAACTGGATCGTTTCTATCTAAATCTTGGCTAACATATTCATCACAAGATAAATCGAATAATTTCCGCAACCAAACAATTCTATCCACTCTATACACTTCATTACCTGCTTGATCAAAAAATGGCGATTCTAAATGTGGTGTTAATGAATCGTGCAATACAAATGGCAATACTTGTCTGATATCTTCTAGTTCCACATGTTTATTACCCCTAAAATAGGCTAATGCCTTTGAAAACATCAATAAGGTCATAATTTTCCTTACCGACAATCCATTAGTAACTTGTGAGCCCAAATCTTTAATTGGGTCTTTGCCTGTTTCCTTTCTAAAAAGTGAACGCATATCCATACCCGACAATTTAGCGGTGTCTTTGGTCATATATTCCAATTGGTTGGATGCTGGCTCAAAAAATTCAAATTGACGACAAAAAAACTCAATGCGTTTTCGTAAAGGGGGTGATATTAGTACACTTCTAATCTGTTTATTGATGGTAGTTAATTCTTCTTCCGTAAAAATAATTTCTTCCGGAATGATTGCTTCTGGTTTAAAATTGAGTTCTATACGTTTTAAAAGATCGTCAATAAATCGAGTATTAAAATGTAAAGCTCTAATTACAATATCAATCCTATCCTTTAAGGCTTCAATGACTTGATAAGTACCTCCACCTGCATCATCATTAGCAGTAAGATACCATGCCCCATCAGGACATTCATAAATTTGATCGAAAATTTCAGCGTAATTATCTGCCAATACAGTTAATAAAGCCGATTGCGTTCTGGTGGGAATTCTATTGTATTCATCAATAATTTTTACCCGCATGCCCAACCATTTTCGCCATGCAATTCTAATATCTGAAGTTTTTTCGGCTTTTACCATATCAGAAGGTAAAGGGTGCCCTAATAAATCAGAAATCGTCATTTGAGGCTGGCCGTGTTGAATGGCACGCATAACGTCTTTTTTATCATATCCGGCCAATAAGCCCATCAACACAGAAGTTGCGGTTTTTCCACGACCAGGACCACCAACAATCAGGCATTTGCCTCTAGCTGCTAAATTCAATAAAGGCATTAATACAAAACTGGAATAACTTTGGTCAGAGGGTAAATAAACAGGTACTTTACTATCACCAAAAACAAATTTTTTAGGTTCGCCATCATTGAATTCTATATCGTAATAAGGGCTGATAATAGCAGTATTGGTTATCCAGAAATAGGCTTGACGCAATTTTTCATCCAGAGCGGTTGCACTAGTAGATTCTTTTTCTACAGATTCACTTTCATAAAGATCTTCTATTTGAAATTTTTCATTGCTTTTAACATTTTTTGGATTGGTAGGAGACTCAGGGACTTTCTTAAAAAACCCCATAGTTTTATTTATTAAATCGGACATGGTTTTATTTTGTTCTAAGATAATTAAAAATTAGTATTTTCTATAGTCATTCAATACTTTTGACACTTGTACTATTCTTTGCTCAATAGTCCCATTTAGTAAATAATATTTTAAATTTCTCGATTTCAAATCTTTAATGATTTTTTGTTGAAATACTTTTCTTTTAACATCGCCAGATCTATCCCAAGTATCATCATAAGGGATATCGGTATCGCAGAGAAATATAATATCATGTCTGTTCTCTGCAACTTCCGCCAATTTTTCCAACTTTTTTAAAGCAGTTCCGTGATAATCCAATGAAAATAAATACGTAGTAATAGCATTGGTGTCAGAAAACAAAAACTCATTTGATTTTATCACAAAGGCATCTTCTTTTTCGATATGCGTTTCCGCAATTTTCAAAAGATCATTCTTGGTAAGTCTTTTATTTACCTGATGTTTTTCCCAATATTCTCTTCCATATTCAGGCATCCATTGGGTATTAAAATGTTCCGCCAATTTTTCTGCCAAGGTAGATTTTCCTGTTGATGGTGCACCAAGTAACACCACTTTTGTAATTAAATCTTCATACACCGTAGGATGGATATATTCTTTGTATTTAAAAGCATTTTGCCTGATTTTTGTTGCAGAAACAGGAATGATATTTCTACTTAAATCCACCTGTCTGTTTATTGCATTTAGTGCTTTACTTATATGCTCACCATACGGCTCGCTAGAATAAAAATGTGATACTTTTCTACCATCCAAAACACGTAGAACATAATCATCTTGAATTTTCATAATTTCAGGTGTATAACCAGTATCGTTAGGCGAATTTACACCTTCAATAACCGTAAGTTCTGGGTATATTTCACGAATCCAACCTGCTCTAGTTGCTAAAGGAATATTTATTATAGGGTCGTCATAAATTAACACAATCAACTCATCCATCTCATCCATTGCAGTTTCTATCAATAACTGATGCCCTTTATGAAAAGGGGCAAATTTGCCTAAAGTGAGTCCAACTCTAGTTTTATTTTGCATATTCATGTTCTTTTTTATATGCTTTTTTCCATTCAAAATAACCAATTGTAGCCATGATTAAAAAGGCAACATATAATAAGGTTGTAAAATACAAACCTTTATACCAGTATATACCAATGGCAACAATATCAACAACTATCCAAAATAGCCATGAACCTAATTTTTTCTTAATCATTAAATATTGGGCAATGAGACTGGCAATGGTTGTAAAAGCATCAGGATAAGGATAGGAAGCATCGGTTTTCGCTTGCATAATATATCCTAAAGACAGTGTTCCTAAAATGGTTAATGCAATCCAAACAGTGACTTTAGATATCAACGTTATGTGTAATTGACTTTGGTTTGCACCACCATACTTCCAACTATACCACCCATATATTTGCAGAAATATATAAATAATATGGAGTATCATATCGGAATACAATTTCGATGTATAAAAAATATAGCTGAATATTATTACTTGAATTAAACCAAAAAGCCAGCACCAAATATTTTCTTTTATGGTTAAGTAAACAGCCAAAAAGCCGAAAATTGTACCAAATATTTCTAAAGTTGTATCCATAATAGTGGTGATAAAGATAGAATAGTCAATTAACTTTTAATAAATAACTAGAAACATTTGAATAATTATTTTTTGTTGATGAACAGCGAAGGCGCTAGTCTTAAAAATTAAAACTGGAAAACTGCTGCGCGGAGCTTTGTGGAAAAAGGTTTTGTCATAAAATACGAACGAACTAATCCGTTTTCTGGCTTTTTGGATAATTTGAAAACAACTAAAAATAAAAGATAGGCTATACCACTGTAGTTAAAAACACTTTCAGACCTATGCTTTTGGTCTTATTTAATTTGTAGCAGTTTGCTATTATTTGATGATTTCAAATGTTAAAAAATGGTGCTGTTTTACCTGTGTTGTACCTAAACAAAAAAAGACAGCAACGAATTAACGCAACTGTCTATTAATAAGTAGCGAGATCGGGAATTGAACCCGAGACCTCCGGGTTATGAATCCGACGCTCTAACCAACTGAGCTACCTCGCCATTTTTAGCATTAT
>RCMY010005192.1_pt1 | contig 11094 bp, 9 predicted proteins | sample 2041341 | NCBI WGS metagenome assembly RCMY01 (sample SAMN09708234, study PRJNA481090) | Marine sediment metagenome, whole genome shotgun sequencing project.
TACAGGATGTCCCTTTCTTCATGTTCAGGGTAGCCAAAATCTTTGGGTAGTTGGTTGGCACCTATCCACGGACTTTTGCAACTGAGCCGCATTTAGTTGGTTTAGAGATATTTCATTCCCAGCCTTGTGGAATAGTTTTATTGAAAAATTCTCTAAACTATCCGATAGTTCCACTCTTGATATATATCCCTTATATGAAATAAGTAATTTGTTCAACTGTTCCTTCATCTCAGTCTCTATCTGAGCACGTTTACGTTTTAGAAGAGAGTTAGCAACTTCATCGAAGAATGCTTTCAACTTAACCAATGTGTCGTATTTCACATCTGGCTCCTGCTGAATAGCTATATCATATTGATGAATACGTTTCTCCAGTATTTGTATCTTTGATTTCTGTTCGCTTAGCAAAGTGATGATATTCTTTTGTCTTGATTCTGCATTTTCGTAAGCTTTTATTAGCTCTTCGTCACCTCCTATAAGCTGCTTTTCCAATGTTTCTAGCTGCATTTGAAGATTTGGCAGATTCGCTATTTTTGCCTCGCAGTCCTGGCGATTGGTTTCCAGGCGAGTATAGCCGTTTTGACCATTGCCTTGTAGTAATGAAGTCAATGCCATCACGTCGCTTTCATCAAGAAAACTATATGGATCATCTTTCACCTGTTCTTGTTTCGACAGAATGTAGTTGACTACGACCTCTTCTTTGATATCGCTTGTCACTACAGATATTTCTTGCAGGTAATCAATGATGATTTTGGTAATCTCTTTTACTTTCTCTGGTGAATATGAATCACTTTGGCGTAACTCATCCTTTGCTCTAATGATGTTGTTTATTTGGTTAGCCAAATCCGAAGCCATGCGTGGTAAAATGATGTTTGTTTCCATATTCTCAACCACATTTTTCAAGTCTTCGCTATATGCTAAAGCACTCTTCTTTATATCCTCAATCTGGCTCTTAATATCAGTCACCTTCATCTGAGTTTGCTGTAGGCTACGGGCGCCCAACTTAGCCTGCTCATAATCCTCTCTCACCGACAGCATATATTTTGACAATTGTTCTTGCTCTTCTATCAATGATTCTTTTTCATTGACAAGAAACAGCTTGTCAGAACAAAGTTTCTCATATTCTACCTTCTCTTTCTCAACTGCAAGACGTTCGGCAGCTTTTGCTTGTTGCAGTTTCTCGGCGGCTCGCTTCATCTGAACATATTTATTAAAGCCCATCACATTCTCTATGTTGTCTTTAATGATATGTGCAAAGACGTTCTCTTTCAACAGTTCACTAGACTGCATGGCATCAAACAAAAAATACTTACTCAACTCTTGTGGCAGGTTTGCCTTGATTATCTTATTTACTTGTTGCTCACTGCTTATTCGTTGAGCCGTAGGGGTTGCCGTGCCATAAACAAACACATTGCCGTTCATGTTGAGTGATACGCTCTCTACTGTATTATCTGATGGATTGAGTTTATATGTACGACGAAGTATATACTTTTGCTCATTACCAAGTACTCTGCCGACAAAAGTAACTTCTAGTGATATTTCTGGTTTCTGAATGTTGTTGGCTCCATTGTTAAGTAACTCTTCAAATTGGTTCTTGTTTTTTATCTTCAAACCATAGAGTGCTCCTGTGATAGCTTCAAACAAAGTAGTCTTACCGCCACCATTCATACCGCCAATCAATATAATCGGACGATTCTCTTGCACTGATAAATCTAAATCGAGATCAAGATATGTCTTGTAATTCGATATTTTCACTCTTTTGATTATCATATCATCTTAGCATTTGAATAGCAGTAGCTATCACTTGTTCCACATCACTATCTTGCATCTCTATCGCATCCACTTTCTTGGCATGATAGGCACGCAATATCTTCTCGGTTACCCACTCTGCATCAAGATCATATTTGGTGCAGAGTGACTTTATCAACTCTAAATCTTCCTGGCGTATGCCATAGTGAAGAAATTTTCCATCTAATCCTTTGTTCATGGTTCTATCCTTTATAGTTGTTTGGATGGAATACATCCCAATTCTGCAAGTCTTGTGTGTTGTCTATTGGTAGCGAAGAATAACGCCATAACTCATTCTCTTCGATGATGATTCCACCTTTCAGATTTTGTCCGTTCTCATTTTCTGCCTTCATATATTCAATCAGTGCATTGTGCTTGTTTGGAGCTTCTATATCACTACTTGGGCTCTTTGTGTCAAACAGGAAGATGGTACCATCATTCATTCTTATCACAAAGTCAACATAGAACAGTCCTTGACCTTCGCCTATAGTGGCATAGGCAATAGAATAATGCTGCTTACCTTCATCGCCATTCTTATACCACCAGTCAATGCTATCCTTGTAACTTTCCAAGAATTTCTCAAATCGTTTCTCTGGTGATGACGCATTCTTCAACTGGATGAATGGCATCAATGCGTGTTCTTTTACCCCAGGAACCTCTTCGTTAGAGGTTTCGCTATACTCTCTGTTTGCCGGTACTTCCCAGTTGTAAGTCTTGAATGCACGTTGCTTGGCAGCATGTTGACGGACTTCAATCGCTTTGATATATAAATTTATAGCTATGGTTACCAGCTCTGCAAACTTCGGCTTGTTGGTATGGTATAGAATAATTCGAGGAGACTCTGTTTCAAAGAATCCCAAATAATTTTCCATTAGTTGTAGTAGATAACCACGAAGTGTAGGCGTGCTGAGTTTCTCGAACTTCGACATGAATGTAGCACAGAACTGCATCAACGCTTTGTTGAGTTCCACTGACGTACGGGCAAATTTTCTCATGTTATTTTCGTCAACATAAGTTATATCCGCCTCGCCAGTAACTTCTACATCTGTTACTAATGACACCTGAATGTTATGAAGGTTTAAGTCTATGTTACCATTCAGTTCTGCATTGTGCCTGTTTCTTGCATAATCTGTCATAAAATCATCTGCCGATGACTCCATTGATTGTTTTTCTTCTTCATCATCATCCAAGAATGGCGAGTAGTGAAACAAATCTTGTTGTATTATAGCTTTAAACCAGTGTCTATTGAAAACATCTACCAATACTGGCCAGAAGTCTGGACCTAAACGGTTACGGTCGGCACTCAATCGCTCACTATACACACAAGGTAACGATACATTGGCAAGATTTTCTTTTCTATATGCCACCAGTGCTTTGGTGATATAGTTAATATCGTCAGCCACAATCTCAATGCGGTCTTTGGCAAGATTGGTGTATACATATCCGTGGTTAAGTAATCCATTTGGATAATATTTCTGCTCTGGCATTCGCATAATGCGTCCTACAGTCTGCACTCCAAAAGTAGTGCTCTGAATGTCGCGGAAAATCAATAGCACTGCAGCACGAGGACAGTCCCAGCCAAGTGCTATAGCCTGTTTGAACAGAAGTACTTCGGTAGTATTATAGTCATTCTCCAGCCCATCAAGGTTTTGCTTTTCACTCGATAGCCATATAGCCAATTTGTTATTCCCTATATTTATATCATGCTCTAAATCCAAGCGAGCCTTCACCATTTCCATGATGGTTCGTTCATTGTCGTCGAGTACTTCGCTACTATCATTAGGCAATTGAATGAGCAGTAATGGGTTTATCCTTACACCAAGTTTCTCGTAAGCAGCCTTCACTTCATTTCGCTTCTCAAGTGCCAGTTCCAACAAATATTCGTTTTCGCTCATACCACTATTGGGGTCGCTCACCGATGGATTGATGCTGATACCATCCTTTATCATCTGTTCTTTAATGACTGCATCACGTTGTATGCTTACCATTTCGTCGGGCGGAGTGATAGGAGTAGCAGAGATACGAATTTCCACTTTGGGGTTGATATTGCGCAACACCTTTTCCGATTGCTTAGCTGCACGACCACTAAACATGTGCTCTTCGTCTATCACAACTACGATAGGAATATTCCTCTCCTTTGTGCGACGAGTAATATCATAGAGTGACGATGAGTTTTCGGTCTCTCTCACCATCACATTTTTGTCTTTATTGATACTCTCCCAGTTTACAAAGAATATTTCGCCAGGTTTGATATAACCATCTATAGAGTGGTCTAGTTCATCATACATTACAGGAGTGAGCACACGAGTTTCGGTGAAGAAGTTCTTCATCTTCATATAGCTCTGCTGGTGCAGTTTGTTTGGTGCAATCCAAATTACAGCCACTTCACGCCCTTCATCAGCAAGTTCGGTAGTAAGTCGGTCGAGCATCTCGCTTGCCATCACCGTTTTACCAGCACCAGTTGGAGCTTTAAACACAAGTTTCTTGCGGTCGCCGCTGCATCGGAGCAATGAAATTGTTTTTTCTATCAATTCGTTTACAGCTTTGGTCTGATAGTCTTTTTCTTTTATCATTGTTCGCCTCCTTTCTTTCTGTTTATTCTTTTCTGCTCTTTTTCAAAAGCTTCAAGGAAATGTATTTCCACTGGTGATAATGTGGTTTTGCTTCGTTCCTTGAACTTGTCAAACTCAGTGTCCGCTTTTTGTTTTGCTATTTCAGCCGATATGGTGCCAGCATGTGTCAGCAGTTCTTTGCCCGATAGTTTCAAGAAGTCATCAAGTTTCTGTATCCAGTCTTTCATATACATTGGCTGGTGCGACTTAGCCTGAAGTTCGGCGAAATCAAGATAAAGGCTGACTATTCGGTTCAGCATATCTACTTCATATGCCGACAAGTAGTTTTTTGCCACTTCGGCATCTGTACGCCTTGGCATCCCTCCAGTCCATGCGGTTAGTCCCATAAAGTCTTTTTCTGCATCGGCACGCTCGTAGATCACCTCGGCAGCTGTATGTCCATGAGCCGAGAAGTGCATCTTGTTTTGCACGGTTTTGAAGAATAGTTGTGTGGTTTCTACTCGTGGGTCGTAGTCAATGCTGAGAGCATATATCTCCAGTATCTTGCGATAGAACACTTTCTCTGACGAACGAATGTCTCTGATACGTGCCAGTAGCTCATCAAAATAATTGCCCCCACCTGCATTTTTAAGCAGGTCATCGTTCATAGCAAATCCTTTCACTATATATTCATGCAGCACATTTGTAGCCCACATTCTGAATTGCACGCCACGGAACGATTTTACACGATAACCTATACTGATTATCATATCAAGATTATAGTAAGCTACATTGTGTATTTGACTTTTATCCTTTAGTGCACCGTGCTGAGTGGTTGTTGCAAAAAACGCAACCACCACTTCTTGCTTCAACTCTCCATCATCAAACACATTCTTAATGTGGCGAGAAATGGTCGATTTATTCCTTTGAAATAGTTCAGCCATTTGGTCAGCGGTTAGCCAAACAGTATTATCGTTAAGCGTAACTTCTATTTTAGATTGCCCATCAGCTGTCTGATAAAGCAGAATGTTGCCTTTATTGTTGCTTTCCATTATGCTTTACCTCCTTCTTCGTTATCGTTTGTAGCTGAGAATAAATCCATTTCTTTTTGACTATCTTCAGATTCTGTATTTTCTGTCGCTGGTACAACCTCGACATCAGCCTTCTTTGGTTTAATCACCTTTTTATAAGCATCATAGATGGCAGCTGGCAAAGCACATGGCGTTACTTTGTCTGCTACTTCTTCAAAGTTGTCGGCATAAGCATAGCGTGTGTTTGAGAATACATAAACTAGTATCTTGTAGTCTATCTCTATGGTCCGAATCAGTTCAGCAATGGCAGGCACAGCAAGCTCGTTATAGATGATGAGCATACGTGTCTTTCCATCGTCAAAATAGCGAACATCACTCTTGCGTAGTTTCTTTCCGTCAAAATCAGGTTGCTCCACATACACGTTATTCTTTATGCAGAGCAGGTCGGTAGCAGCCGTTACCAATGCTCGTTTATTCTTGTTGGTCTGCTCGCTTGGCACAAAGTCTGTCTTATAATAACGGAGATTGTTCTTCTTTAGTCCTTCCACCTCTTCACCTTTAGGAGTAGTGTAGCCATTTATCACTCGCTTGTTGCGCTCGTAGGTTACATTCTCACATATTCCATTTTCGTTATTGGTAACAAGAATACACTGGCGATGTCCGCCATCTTCTGCATTTAGCTGCATAGTGGCGTGAAGAGTGGTGCCACTGCCAGCAAAGAAGTCGAGGATGGTGGAATATTTATTTGTACCAATATATTCTAATAGTTTTATAAACCCTGTAGGCTTAGGATACTCAAAAGTTCCCTTATCGCCAAATATTTCTTTAATTTCAAGAGAAGCCTTCTTGTTTCCATCTATATCTAGAAGTAAATTTGAAATTTGTTTGGTTCTTCCCTCTGCGTAATATTTTACATATGGAGTCCATTTTGACTTAGAAATACCATCAATTACGATAGGAACCGTTGTCTCTGATTCTTTCCATACAATCATATTCTTTTTTAAAAGTTTTTCATATGATGATTTTGCTACACGCCATCGACTAAGATAATTAGACGGACCAAAAGGAAAAACTTCCGTCCCATCAGGAGCTATGACTGGATAGAACATATTTGGTCTATCTGCCCGCCTATCAGCATTTCCTGTTTTTCTAAGTTGAAGGGTCGAATATGCTCCCCCTTCGTCTTTATTTTTAAATCTTTTCAGATCTTTTTCGGTTAGATTAACGCCTTTTAATTGAAAATTTTCATTTGAATAAATAAGACAATAATCAAATGAACTTCCTAATTTGTTGGCATCTTGTCCAGTAGTAGTTCCTGTTGCTCTGCACATGATGCCAACATTATTCTTTTCATCGAAGATCTCATCGCACAGTAATTTTAGTTGTGCTTGTTCATGATCATCAATTGAAATAAAGATAACGCCTTTGTCAGAAAGCAGATGATGGGCAAGGTTGAGACGTTTCTTCATAAACGATAGCCATTTACTATGACGATAACCATCTTCTTTATCAACAAAACTATCGTTGTAAACAAAATCTTTGTTACCTGTGTTATAAGGTGGATCGATATAGATAACATCAATCTTACCTGCATGAGTATAGCTTAACGCCGTAAGCGCATGCAGATTGTCGCCTTCAATGAGAATATGGTTGGGTGCATCGGCATCGTCGCTGATAATGGCACGCTCTGTAACCTCTGTAAACACAGGCAGTTGCTCTTGAAGTTGTGCTTCCACCTCTTCGGGCTTGTCTTCCCACACCAGTCCATATTTCTTTTGTTCATTGACGAGAGAAAGCAACTGCGACTTCATTTCGTTGTCAATGTCCAATTCTTGAATCTTCTGGCGTAAAGCCTGTTTATCTAATTTTGTAGTCATATTGTCTTAATCTTTAGTTGACCATAAAAGGTCTATAACATCCACTTCGAGCAGACTCGCTATTTTAGTTAATGTGCGTAAATCAGATTGCTTTTAGTCGATTAATATCCATTTTTATATTGATATTTGATTAGGTATTGTGCAAATTTACTGAATATTGACGAAAATTAATGATGAAAATACAGTTATTTGATGTTTAAGACCTTAGAAATAGAAAAAAGAGCTATTATTAGCATAGATCTATGTGAAAAAACACTGAAAATAAAGTCTAAGCATCTAAAATATCAAAAAAGCTAGAAATCAGTTTGAGAAGAATAAAAACAGATAGACTTAACTTGAAAAAAATAATATTGAAACAACAAGAGAGGTGACAAAGAAGCCTTTTATACCTCACACTTGTTGGTGAATGTAAAGTGTATGATGTTGCTCCCGATAGTTGGCTGACAGATGGAGTAAGTATTTATATGGAATACGATTCCTAGAGAAGGGATAAATAGGTTATATCTTTACTGTTCAGTATTGATATCATCGAGCATTGATTGCAACCATTAATTCTTATACATGACGAGAGACCAAAGTGGGAGAGAGTAGTTACTATTCATCTTGTTAAACAGATGATGATAGAATATCAAGTGCTATACAAAGCAGACTCCCGACAATTCAATGATGAAGTGCCGGGAGGTTGACTTTATATGTTATGTTTTGTAAGTTAGCGTGCTTTTTATCGAGTTGAAGCAACAGCTATTGCCTCGAAGATGATACCTGCAGCGGTAACGACTGGGTTAAATTCATATCCTTCATAAACATAGCATGCGCGATGATCGCGATAGATTCTGCGTGCTCCACGTGGCATTTCGCTGATGCGATAGCCGATGAATGGATGTGCGTGATGTGCAAACCTAGCACGGGGTGGCTCATGGCGAACCATGTAGCAATCCCTGTCACGTCTACCGTAATTATTGATGATCACCACTTTGTCGCCTCTGTGGTGTCTGCCACCGTTATAAACTCTGTCACCATCGTTATGACGATCATAGTCATTATTCATCATTGCAACATTGTCATTATTGTGACGACCATTATTATCATCATGCTTTGAAGAAGCGTTTGCTGTAATAGTGCTTGCTGCAATTAAGATTGCGAGTGTTGCCATCATCTTTTTCATAACTTATTCCTTTCTTTAATGCTCTTTCGAGCGGTTAATATTTTTTTGTTATGATGCAAAGATACGGTGAAAGACAAGCATTTCAAAAGGATAAATCCTAAAGGATGATTCTGTTTTCCCTATTGTTTAGAGGGAAATCCATATCCATTCATCATGTGATAAATCTTAATATTGCTATTCCTTTCTTATAAAATAGAACATTCAAATTTGTATTTTCTGTTAAATAGTATTATCTTTGTGCTTAATATTACACATAGTTTAATTAACACGAAGCACAAAATGACAAGCGATATACAGGAAATAATAGAAACCCTACGCAAATTTAATGATGATCGTGATTGGGAACAATTTCATAATGCGAAAGACTTGGCGATAGCTCTTTCTATTGAAGCTGCCGAATTGAGTGAGGCGTATCTCTGGAAAACAGCCAAGGATGCAAAGATAGAGAAGGTGAGGGAAGAACTTGCCGACATATTTAACTACGCCTTCATGATAGCAGATAAATACAATCTTGATGTTAGGGACATTTGCCTTAGCAAGATTGCACGCAATGCCGAGAAATACCCTGTGGAAAAGGCTAAAGGTAATGCCAAGAAATACAACGAACTATAAAACAAGATGGAGTTTAACTCAAGAATCATATACAGCGCACCCCAATCCCAGTTCTTTAAGGATGTAATGCTCAACAAGGTAGTAGGGAAAATGGTTGAATAATTCTTTTTATAATGTTCGTAACTACACTGTTTTTAGCCAATTCATTTTGCTTTCTCAGAAGTTTTTATTAACTTTGTAATATAAATATAAACGCTGTTTATGGATCAGAAGAAGCAAAATATCCTCGATTTTGACGAATACATTCGTCAAGGCGAACCAAGCAAGAAGGAGAAAGCCAGCATTTGGCAGACTGCTATCGGACTGCAGGCTGTGGATGGTTTGAAGACTTCTGATTATCTAAAAGAGACTGCTCGTAAGCATATCGAAGGTGAGATTGACATTGATGAAGTTAGACAGTTGGTCAAAACTTATTATCAATCGAAGACTCAGAGAGAGCCAGATGATGATGGCAAGCAAGAGGCTGATAAGGTTTCTGCCAATATTACCAAGATATTGTCTTCGCAAACTGTTGATTTTAGTACAGGTGGCTATATTGCTATACATCGTCGTGTATTTGAAGGTGTATTCAAACATGCTGGTAAGCTTTGTGATTATGATATTACCAAACGTGAATGGATACTTGATGGAGATACAGTGAACTATCTGAATTGGGAGGATTTACATAGAGCCATTGATTATGATATAGAGCAGGAAAGAGCTTTTAGTTATCGTGGTATTTCTTCTGATGATATGGTGATACACATTTCTCATTTCGTGTCGGGATTGTGGCAGATTCATCCATTTGCAGAAGGCAACACTCGAACTACAGCTGTATTTGTGATTTTGTATTTGAGATCTATAGGCTTTGAGGTGAATAATGATCTTTTTGCTCGTCATTCTTGGTATTTCAGAAATGCGTTGGTTCGTGCTAACTACAAGAATGCTCTTCTTGGTATTGATTACACGCCTATATACCTTGAGCGATTCTTCCGTAATTTATTGTTAGCTGAGCAATGGGACCTTAGAAATCGCTATTTACATATACACGCTACTGATGAATGGAAGGAACAGCCAAATTTGGCTGAACCGACAAGCATAGAAAGTTTACCCGATAAGTACCCGACAAGTACCCGACAAGTAGGCAATGGAATTAATACGGATAATTTGAATATTATAAAAATAGTAAAGGCTATTAGAGAAAAACAAATGTCAGTCAAGGAGATGTTAGTTACATTGGGGTTGAAAGACCGTGAAAATTTCCTAGCAAATTATTTGAATCCAGCTATAAGTGAAGGATATATTCGTTTGCTGTATCCTGATTCTCCTCGTCATCCTCGTCAAAAGTATTTATTGACTACAAAAGGAATGGAGCTATATAATGCTCATAATGATTAGTATTTAATTATCCAAAGCAGTAGCCTTTTTGCATTTTAAGACCTAAAGAACAATGAAGAAGAAACCATGGAAAAACAAAGGATAAGAACCATAAAACGCAGTAAGAGATACTAACTAAATATAATTTAATCATAACAAATGAAGAAAATACATTTCATATTTATATTGTTGTCCTTCATAGTTATAAAAGGACATGCAACAGGTCAAGTAGCAGAACTTTTATCTTTTGATGATAAAAGTTGGTCGATGTTCTATTGTCCTCTTGACATGGTTGAACAGGCTGATGAGTGGCACAAGACTAATGATTTCGAAAAGAATTGTTGGAGTACTGGATGTTGGAGAGGCTATATAGGTCATTGGAGCATTATAAATAATAAATTAATTTTGACTGAGGTTGTAAGGGAAAAGTTTACGACTGATTCACGGAACCGAAGTAGGTCTGTATATGTGAAATTGCCACACGTATTTAAATGCTATTCTAAATATGTAACACCTCAAGGGATCTTTGCTTCATGGGTTAATGATACTATTCGCATTGGTAGAGGCGAACTTATTAGATATAATCATATGGCTTTTGACCGTAATCAGGAGGAAGAAGCATTACTTACTAAAGTTTCCCACCCCTTAAAACACTGATTTTTCTCATTCATCTTTTCTTGTCGTCCCCATATCCATTGAGTTTTAACACATGGCTA
>RCMY010005193.1_pt1 | contig 11094 bp, 10 predicted proteins | sample 2041341 | NCBI WGS metagenome assembly RCMY01 (sample SAMN09708234, study PRJNA481090) | Marine sediment metagenome, whole genome shotgun sequencing project.
TTACTTTTTTTCAAGGGGAATGGTTCATGGGACGACCCACCTTTCGGTAGGGGAAGAAGCATCATCCGTTGCAGCGGCCATGGCCATGAAAGAAGGAGACCTATCTACCAGTACCCACAGGGGGCATAGTCAGATAATCGGCTGGGGAGCAGACCTGAACAAGATGATGGCAGAGCTTTTGGGCAAATCCACGGGATATTGTAAGGGTAAAGGGGGATCCATGCACATAGCCGATGTGGCAACTGGAAACCTTGGGGCCAACGGCATCGTAGGTGGAGGCCATAGCATCGCAGTCGGGGCAGCCCTGACCCAGCAATACAACAATACGGGTAATATTGTCCTGTGCTTTTTTGGGGATGGGGCATCCAACGAAGGCTCTTTTCACGAAGCGATCAATCTGGCCTCCGTATGGAAATTACCGGTGATTTTTTATTGTGAAAACAACCTATATGGAATGTCCACCCATGTGGAAGAATCCATGAATATAGTCAATATAGCAGATAGGTCTATTGCCTATGGCATTCCAGGACACATATTAGATGGCAACAATGCCATAGAAGTTTATACCAAAATGACTGAAATTGCAGAATATGTTCGTGAAGGCAATGGTCCTGTCCTGGTGGAGAGCAAGACCTACAGGTATTTGGGTCATTCCAAGAGCGACGCCAATGCCTACAGGACCAAAGAAGAAATAGAAGAGTGGAAAGAAAAAGATCCAATTCTTCATATGAGAGAGTATCTACTGGATAACAAGATCGCCACAAAAGAAGAGCTGAATAATCTGGAAAGCCTTGCAAAGGAAGAAATAGAGGCAGCAGTAGAATTTGCTAACAACTCGCCCATGCCAGACATAAGCACAGTACTGGAAGATATATATGCATAGATTGGAGAAGGATATGAGAGAAATAACATATGCTCAGGCCATCCGTGAAGCTATGGTTGAGGAAATGCGAAGGGATGACAGCGTCATATTTATAGGCGAAGATATAGGTCTGTATGGTGGTGCATTTGGGGTTTCTGTTGGAATGTTTGAAGAATTTGGACCAAGAAGAGTAAAGGATACACCCATATCAGAGGCTGCTATTGCAGGAGCCGCAGTTGGAGCTGCAGCCACGGGGCTTAGACCCATAGCCGAAATCATGTTTATGGACTTTGTAACCCTCACCATGGATCAGGTGGTGAACCAGGCGGCAAAGATGAGATATATGTATGGTGGAAAGGCTACTGTACCAATGGTAATGAGGTTTCCAGCGGGATCAGGAACGGGAGCGGCGGCCCAGCATTCACAGAGCCTAGAAGCTTGGCTCTGTCATGTGCCAGGCCTAAAGGTAGTGGCGCCTTCCACACCTGAGGATGCCAAAGGCCTCCTAAAATCTGCCATCAGGGATGATAACCCGGTCATGTTTATAGAACAAAAACTATTATATAGAAAAAAAGGACCCGTAAGAGATGGGGAGTTTACCATCCCTTTAGGCGTTGCAGATATCAAAAGAGAAGGCACAGATGTGACCATTATCACCTATGGAAGAATGCTGGAGAGAGTACTCAATGTAGCCGAAGAACTAAAGGATGAAATCTCAGTGGAAGTAGTTGATCCTATGACTTTGGCGCCTTTGGACAAGGATACCATCATCAAGTCCGTAAAGAAAACCGGAAGGGCCATTGTGGTCCATGAAGCCTGCAAGACAGGGGGCTTTGGCGGAGAGATAGCGGCCATGATAGGAGAGAGCGAAGCCTTTGATTACCTAGATGCACCCATCCTGCGCATTGCAGGGCTAGACACACCCGTACCCTATAGTCCGGAGCTGGAAAAGGCCATTGTTCCTGATGAGAATCAGATCAAACAAGCTGTTTATAAGGTCATGAACCGTCAGGAGGCGCTATGGCATCAGAAGTAATCATGCCCAAAGCTGGGATGGCAATGGAAGAAGGAACCATCGTAAAATGGTACAAGCAGGAGGGGGACACCGTAACAGTGGGTGAACCTTTGCTAGAAATCATAACCGACAAGGTCAATATGGAAGTCGAAGCAGAAGTATCCGGCACCTTGTTAGAAATTATTGGAAAAGAAGGAGATGTCCTGCCTGTCCTATCTGTCATTGCATATATTGGTGAAAAAGACGAAAAAAATAAAGACCAAGAAAATAAAGACCAAGAAAATGAAGCTGAAAAAAATCAAGAAAAGCTAAGGGCCACACCTGCCGCAAGATTTGAAGCAAGAAAAAGGGGCATCGACCTTAGGGATATAAAGGGAACGGGCCCTGAAGGCAGAATTCAAAAGCAGGATATACCTGATGGCGCAGATAAGCTGAAAATTTCACCCCTGGCCCAAAAAATTGCCAAAGACCACAATATTGAGCTGGACAAAATAAAAGGAACAGGACACCAAGGCAAAATCATGAAAGAAGATGTCCTAGCCTATGAAAATAATAGTGAACCTGCCGATACAAATAATAATGGACCTGCCTATGCTGAAAACTATGAGGCAAAAATAGAAACTCCAGATGTAGACCCAAGCGATGCTCAAGCAAAATCCAAGCACACAAAGACAGTGACATCCCTGGAAGCTCAAGATATAGACTCAAGCGATAGCCAAGAACTAGACTATACAGACACTCCAATGAGCCCAGTCCACAAAACCATTGCAAGAAGAATGAGCGAAAGCTACTTTACCAGTCCAGTTTTTAATCTGGAAATAGAAGTAGATATGAAAAAAGCCCAAGAGGCCATCACAGAGCTAAAAGATAAGGTCATCGAAAAATCACAAGTAAAGCTGACCATCACAGATCTGATCATACTGGCTTCTACCAAGGCCCTCATGGAGCATAGGGGGATCAATGCGGTTATTGAAGGCGACTTTATCAGAAAGTATAACAAAAGTCACATAGGCCTAGCCGTGGGAGCCAAGGACGGTCTTATAGTCCCTGTAATAAAAAATGCCCAGCAGCTTTCCCTAAACGCCATTGCCAGCCAAAGAAAAAAGCTAGTAGAAAAGGCCATGGAAGGCAAGCTCAAATCTGATGAAATAGAGGGCAGCACTTTTACCATCAGCAACCTTGGCATGTACGGTGTCACCTCCTTTACCTCCATCATCAACCAACCCAACTCAGCTATTTTGAGCGTGGGCGCTATCAAGGACACAGTAGTAGCCTATAAGGGAGAAATCACCATAAGACCTGTTATGAACATGACGCTGACACTGGATCACCGGGTAGTGGATGGGGTCACTGGAGCAAAATTTTTACAAACATTGAAGGGAAACCTAGAAAATCCTTTGAAATTGTTAATAGGATAATAAGGGGTAATAATGTCGATAAATTTATCACAAAAACAAAGTAAGTATGATATAATAGTAGTAGGCGGAGGACCCTCAGGATACATGGCAGCCATAAGAGCTGCACAAGACGGGGCATCCGTTGCCATTGTAGAAAAATCAAACCTTGGCGGGACCTGCCTCAACAAAGGCTGCATCCCATCAAAGTCCTACTTAAAGACCGCTCAGATGATTGAGCAAATATCTGTTTATAGCAAGCGAGGAATCAATCTAAAAAACCTAGAGTTTGATATAGATATAGAAAAGGTAGTTGCTGAAAAGGATTCAGTGGTAAAGAAGCTTAGGACAGGACTTGCGGCCATACTGGAAAGCTACAAGATAACAGTATACACCGGTGAAGCAAAGGTCAATCCAGACAGGACTGTTTTTACAGGAGAAGCCTTGCTGGAAGCCAAGAAGGTCATCCTTGCCACGGGATCTCGCCCTAAGAAATTAGAGTTGCCAGGTTCAGAAAGTAAGCGTATACTAAATAGTGATGACATATTTGAGCTTAAGGAGATTCCAAAGGAGCTTATTATTGTTGGAGCAGGACCCATCAGTCTTGAAATAGCCACCATATACAGGGCCTTTGGCTCTAAAGTAACCATGGTCAGCCACTCTCCAAAAATACTAAAAAAGCTGGACGGCGACATCTCAAAAGAAGTAGAAAGAATAATCAAAAGAAAAGGAATCAAGCTGATAAAATCTGCAAAATTAGAGTCCTTTGAAGAAAAAGAAAACACGATTCAGCTCCACCTAGAAGGCCAGACCGTGGAAGGCGAATATATACTCGTCGCCATAGGTCAAGAGCCTGTAACACAAGCAGTCAAAGAGCTAAATCTAGCAACAAAAAACAGCACAATAAAAGTGAATGAATTTTTGGAAACATCCCTAGACTGGATTTATGCGCCTGGAGACATTAACGGAATCAGTATGTCAGCCCATGCAGCCTATATGATGGGACAGCTGGCAGCAGAAAATGCGGTAAGAGGAGCAAAGAAAAAATTTGACAAAAGATGTGTACCCAGCTGTATATTCACAAGCCCGGAAATTGCAACCATTGGAATGACAGAGGAAGAAGCTGCAAAGACCACAGAAATAGCAACAGGTAAATTTTATTTTTCAGCCAACGGCAGGGCCCTGGCCTATGGAGAATCCCATGGATTTGTAAAGATAATCGCCGGCAAAAAATACGGTGAAATTCTGGGAGCCCATATTGTAGGCGTCAAAGCAACAGAGCTAATCAATGAAATTTCCATCATCATGCAAAATGAACTGACTGCCTACGAAGTTGTAAGCACCATACATGCCCATCCGACCTACTCAGAAGCAATCGCAGAAGCATGTGCAGATGCAATAGAAAGAAGAATCCATCTTCTAAAAAAATAATATCTAAGGAGTTTTTTTATGGTAAAAAAAGAAGTCAGCGTACAGAACAAAACGGGTCTGCATGCCAGGCCTGCCTCAGAATTTGTAAAAAAGGCAAGTACATTCAAATCCAGTATATTTATTGAATTCAAGGACAGGTCCATCAATGCCAAAAGCATCGTAGGCATCCTATCTGCAGGGATAGGCTATGGGAGCAAGCTAGTTTTGACAGCTGAAGGCGAAGATGAAGAAGAAGCTCTAAGAGTGCTGGCGGATCTTGTAGATAATAAATTTGGCGAAGAATAAAAAAATCCCCCAGCCTTGTTTGCGGGGGGATAATAAAGGCAAATCTGCTTAAGATTGTTGGTCCTGTTTGTAAATGCAAATGGGATCACTTTTTTTTATCCGCATGGCGCTGACAATGTACTCAATATACTCCATGACATGAAGCTTGGCCTTTTCAGCGCTTACCTTCTTGCGAAGAACCTGCACCAGCATGCCTTCATAGATTAAAACCGTTATATCATTGAGCTTGGAAGCGTCCTTGGCAGCGACAAAACCTTCTACCACGCAATCCTGGACCGCAGTCATGTTGCGGTCGCTGATATCAGCCTTTTGTAGCATAGAAGACACGGTTTGGTGGTGGACGCCTAAGTCCTCAGGAAACAAGGAATAATATTGCGCAATATAATGGCTCATATCCTTAGATAGCTTTGGAAAAAAAATCGCATTATATACCTCTGGCTTTGCAAAGGAATAATCACAAAAGCACTCCCAAATCCTTAGGAAGCGATCCATGGCATCAGAAGTATCTTTGAGGTACTCCTCAAGGGAGAGGGAATAATCCCTGACATTTCTCATGGCGCCAAAAAAAATCAGATGGTCCAGGTTTTCAAAATAATTGTAAAGGGTGGCACTGTTATATCTACTTTTAATCGCAATATTTCTAATGGTAATATTCTCAATTCCGACTTCGTCAATGAGTTCGACGGCAGCTTTTATAAATCGGTTCATAATTTTTTTCTTTTTGTCATCAATCATTTGTCCTACATCCTTTATTAAATAATAACCAATTATAACATTAATACATTCGAAATTCCAACCTTTAAAAATTATCAACGAAAATTTAATCACTTCGATCCAAGCTCGAATTCATTTTGGAAACAAGCTCGTTTTAAAAATAAATTTTGGTAAATTCTGTCAATTAACCCCTGGCAGAAAAAGTTTGCTAATTAAAAATTCAAAAAATTAGGAAGAAAACGATTGCAAAGTAATCATGATTGTGATAATATAAAACATAACAAAGGTAATCGCGATTGCAATAAATATAAAACATAACAAATGCAGGCGATATTACACAAAAAACTATCAGGGAGGAATACAAATGAAACTAGAAATTGGAAACTTTTTTATCAAAGATGTTGTCTTTGGAGCCAAAACTCAATTTGAAAATGGCGTTTTAACCATTAACAAAGAAGAAGCTTTAGCTTTTATCAAAGAGGACAAACACATCAGTGAAGTAGACATCGAAATAGCAAAGCCAGGTGAAAACACCCGAATTGTACCTATAAAAGAAGCAGCAGAACCCCGAATTAGACCAGACGGAAGAGCTGTATTTCCAGGAGTTACAGGAGATTTAGACAGCGCAGGAAGCGGAAGAGTCCACGCCCTTAAAGGTTGCAGCGTCCTAGGCGTTGGCAAGCACTACGGCAGCTTCGGAGACGGACTGATTGATATGGGTGGAGAAGGTGCCAAGTACACCATGTACTCCCAGCTTATCAATATCTGTATCGTTGCCGACACAGACGAAGTAAAGGAAAGATTTGAACAGCAAAAGAAAAACACGGCCATCAGAATGGCTACCCACAAATTTGCTGAGTACTTAGGAAGTACTGTAAAGGATATGGAGCCAGAAGAAATTGAAACTTTTGAGCTGGAGCCTATTACCAAAAGAAGTGCAGAATTAAATAAATTGCCATCAGTGGTATTGGTAATGCAGCCACAATCTCAGATGGAAGAGCTAGGCTACAATGACCAAGTATACGGCTGGGATATGAACAAGTATGTACCAAGCTTTATGAATCCCAATGAAGTCTTAGACGGAGCCATGATCTCAGGTAGCTTTATGCCTTGTTCCTCAAAATGGTCAACCTATGACTTCCAAAACTTCCCAACCATTAAGGAGCTTTACAAGGAGCACGGCAAGAGCCTGAACTTCTTAGGAATTATCATGTCCAACCTGAATGTATCCTTGGAGCAAAAAAAGAGATCCGCCATATTTGTAGCTCAGATGGCAAAATCCCTAGGTGCTGATGGTGCCATTGTAACAGAAGAAGGATACGGAAATCCAGATGCTGACTACATCATGTGTTTGGCAGCCCTAGAAGATGTTGGCGTTAAAACCGTAGGAATCAGTAATGAGTGTACCGGTCGAGATGGAGCTTCTCAGCCACTGGTAACTTTAGACAAGAAGGCAGACGCCCTAGTGTCTACGGGTAACGTGTCCCAGCTAATCAAACTGCCACCGGCTGACAAAGTAATTGGAGAGCTTGAATCTCTGGCTAGAGACGGACTTTCTGGCGGTTGGTCATATGACGAAATCTTAGGATCTTCTGTAAAAGAAGATGGTTCAATCATAATGGAAAACAATGCGATATTCTGTGGAGATATGATCGCAGGATGGTCAACAAAAACAATGAAGGAATTTTAGGAGGTATCAACGATGAAAAAAGCGATTCATTATATTAATCAGTTCTTCGGTGGTATTGGTGGCGAGGACACAGCTGACTTTAAACCAGAAATCAGAGAAGGCGTAGTAGGACCAGGCCTAGCACTAAATGAGGCCCTAGATGCAGAAGTAACCCACACGATTATTTGCGGTGACAACTACATGGGCAGTAACACAGACGAAGCAATCAAAGAAATCCTGGGGATGCTAGAAGACAAGGAATTTGATATATTTATAGCTGGACCAGCCTTCCAAGCAGGTAGATACGGAGTTGCCTGCGGAAGTATTTGTAAGGCAGTCAAAGAAAAATTTGGGGTTCCAGTTCTGACTTCTATGAACGTGGAAAACCCTGGAGTAGAAATGTTCAAAGCCGATATGTATATTTTTGAAGGCGGAAATTCTGCAGCAAAAATGAAGGCCGATATTGAAAAAATGGCAAAATTTGCCAACAAACTTTTAAATGGAGAGCCAACAGGACCGGCTGACGAAGAAGGATTTTTCAAAAGAGGAATCAGAGCCCAGGTATGGCTTGAGTCAGGCAAGACAGCAGCCGAAAGAGGAGTAGAAATGCTCATCAAAAAGCTAAACGGAGAGCCTTTTGAAACAGAGCTTCCAATTCCAGAACAAGATTTTGTAGCAGTGGCAGAGCCAATCAAAGACCTATCAAAAGCAAAAATTGCCCTAGTAACAACCGGTGGAATCGTACCAGTAGACAACCCAGACAGAATCCAGTCCGCTTCAGCCACTAGATGGGGCCGTTATGATATATCTCAGATGGACAGGTTAAAGGCTGGCGAATTTAAGACCATCCACGCAGGATTTGACCCGGCGGCGGCTGACGCAGATCCAAACGTAATCATGCCTGTAGACGTGATGAAGGACTACCTAAAAGAAGGCAAATATGGAAGTCTTCACAAGTACTTCTATAGTACCGTAGGAACCGGAACCACCCAAGCTGAGGCAGCACGAATGGCCAGGGAAATTGTTGAAAAGCTTAAGGAAGACAATGTGGACGGCGTTATTATGACATCGACCTGAGGTACCTGTACACGTTGCGGCGCAACGATGGTTAAGGAAATCGAAAAAGCAGGATTCCCAATTGTACAAATGTGTAACCTAATACCGGTAGCAACAACAGTTGGCGCAAACAAAATAGTACCAACAATCTCTATTCCATATCCTCTTGGAGACCCAAGCACTTCATGGGAAACGCAAAAAGAACTTAGATATCACCGTGTAGGCGTGGCACTAGATGCCCTAACAGATAACATTGAAGAACAAAAAGTATACAAGGTTAAAATTTAATGACAATAGAAGGGGGATCTAATCCCCCTTTTTCATCAAAAGATGGAGGTTAATTGTGGAAAAGAATAAACAAAAAAACAACTCGGTATTGTATATATCCTTGGTGTTCTCCTTGGTAATTGTAGCATGGGGAATATTTGCTCAAGCAAACTTTGCAGAATTTGCAAATAATTTACTGGCATTTTTGTCTAACAACTTTGGCTGGGCATACCTTATGTCAATGTTTGTGTTTGTCGTCTTTTCACTGTATTTAGCATTTAGTAAGTATGGTGATATAAAGCTAGGTGCCGATGACTCTGAGCCTGAATTCAGCACAACCTCATGGTTTGCCATGCTTTTTGGTGCAGGAATGGGTATTGGTCTTGTATTTTGGGGACTGGCTGAGCCCGTATCCCACTTTGTCGCACCCATGGCAGGAATCGAGCCGGGCAGTGAAGCAGCAATGAACTTTGCAATGAAATCATCCTTTATGCACTGGGGATTCCATCCATGGGCAAACTATGCAATCATAGGTCTTTCATTGGCATATTTTCAATTTAGAAAAGGGAAGCCAGGACTTATCAGTAGTATCTTCATCCCATTATTTGGTGAAGAAAGAGTAAACGGACCAATCGGAAAGTTCATTGATATTCTAGCGGTATTTGCAACAGTAGCGGGAGTTGCCACATCCCTAGGACTTGGCACAATGCAGATTAACAGTGGACTAAACTACCTATTTGGGTTACCAGAAACATCAGCAGTTCAGCTAGGCATAATCATTGTAATTACCATTCTTTATATCTGGACTGCCATTAGTGGTATTGACAAGGGGATTAAGCTTTTGGGAGATATTAACCTTTACTTAGCCTCAGCTCTCTTAGTGCTTGCATTTATTGTGGGACCTACTCTAAAAACAATGAATATGTTCACAAGTGGGCTTGGATTATATGTCAATGAATTTATTCAAAATAGCCTTCGAATCAGTGCCTTTGGCGATAATTCATGGGTCAATGGATGGACAGTGTTCTACTGGGCATGGTGGATTGCATGGGCCCCATTTGTGGGCACCTTCATTGCTAGAATCTCAAAGGGTAGAACAATCAGAGAATTTATTGGTGGCGTCATTTTTGCTCCGGCCATTGTTTCCATTGTTTGGTTCGCAGTATTTGGAACCATGGGACTTAACTTAGGTGCAGAATTAGGCGTGGATGGATTAGCAGCAGCAGCGGCAAACCCATCCACAGCACTATTCGTCGTATTTAACTACTACCCATTAAGTAAAATACTATCGTTTATAACGGTATTATTACTTTGTACATTCTTCATTACATCCGCAAACTCTGCAACCTTTGTACTTGGTATGTTTACGCAAAATGGAGATTTAAACCCTACAAAACAAAGGCAATTTTTATGGGGAGTAGTCCAAGCACTTTTTGCAGCAGCATTATTGCTTTCTGGTGGACTTAAAGCATTACAAACAGCCTCAGTAGCAGCGGCATTTCCATTTATATTTGTAATGTTATTGGCAATACCATCACTATTAAAAGCATTAAAGGAAGAAGATATAAACACGATATACAAAAAGCAAAAATAAAGAGCAACTGGTTATAGAGCTTGAATTTTTTTGAAATGGAGAATATATGGACAAAAAACCTGACCCTTCAAAAAAACGCTTATGGACAAGGCAAAGCATAAAGAGTTTGGAGGATATAAAAAATAATGGCGTATTCATTGCAAAAAGAGAATATATCGAAGAGCAATACAGAGATATAGCGCCCTTTTATATAGAACTTTATAAATGGTTTGTGCATGCCTGTCAATCAAAAATCCAGGTCCCCCAGGGAGTCGAGTTTCCCATATGGTGTTCAGTGAGCAGAGAAGGAATGCTAAACCCGGTTGAAGGCACTGTCTGCTACGAACTAGAAGTTGATGCGGATAAGGTGATCTACTTTGATGGAAAAAAGTGGGACTCAGTCCTCAACCACTGGTATGTTCCCACAAGTGAAGAGGATTTGGAAAGCTACAAGCAAAGAATTCAAAGTCTGAACTTAGATGTGAACACCGTCTCATTTATCAAGGGCAAATACGCAAATATGTACCCACTGGAAAAAAAGAAAGTCATCGAAAGCTGGTATAATATATTTAAGATTGACAAATGGGACCCCTATACCACCCAGGCAAACATCTGGGAGATTCGTCCTGATATGATAAAAAATATTATTTATCCAGGTGACATTTAAAAATAAACATCAAAAGTCCATCTAGTCCCTTGAGGCCGGATGGGCTTTTTTGGGTCAATCATCAAAAAAACAAGGGAAAATATGGTATAATGTAAGTGAATTTTCCGATTAATAAGGAAAGATTAAAAAGACAACAGATAACTTAAATGAGGAGGTTGTAT
>RCMY010005195.1_pt1 | contig 11093 bp, 14 predicted proteins | sample 2041341 | NCBI WGS metagenome assembly RCMY01 (sample SAMN09708234, study PRJNA481090) | Marine sediment metagenome, whole genome shotgun sequencing project.
GCAGCGCGTCAAGCGCCACAGCAGCTTTGAACTGGTCTGAAAAATCCCGTCGCTTTGTCATTCTCGTATCCATTCGTTCGGGTTGGATAAATCTTAGCACGCTGTCCAAATTTGCCGGACCACTTCAATCCATTGCCCGGCAGGCGATTGCAACGCAATCTGCCGAGAGAGGCGCAGCTTGCCGTTGAAGCTTTCGATGTTCATCGCAATAATCTGTTCGTCTGTGAATCGTGCCTTCATTTGTCCGTCCCTTTATTGGGCGGAATCTATACAAATCTGGAGGATTTCTAGGGACTCAGGTCAACCCCCCAAACAAGAAAACCTTCTCAGGATGTTTCTAATTCAATCCGAAGCTAATGCGTTCTCAGGCATGTTCGGCAACAACATTGCCCTTACATTAATGCAATCTGCGCCTCGGATTTTTTAGCGATCTCCTCATTCTAGCGGGCGCTGATTAGAGATAGCTTGGCGAAGTTTTGCAAAATGTGCGGTTGTTCCGCGAGAATCATGCATTGCCAAAAATGCATCTAATGCAGGGAAGCTAGCAATTGCCTTATCAGTATCGGCATCACTTCCGGCGACATATAGCCCCGATTTCACCATTAATGCCGCGCGATCATATTGCCCAAGCAGGTGCCGGCCCTGCGCGATCAACCCATTTTCTAAATCACTTGCGGCGTTGGGCAACGATCTAGACACAGAACGCAACAAGTCGATCGCAGGAAAGCGGCCACGCTCCGCAATTTCTCGATCCAACACAATATGACCATCCAAAACGCCACGCAACATATCTGCAACGGGCTCATCCATATCTGACCCAGCCACCAAAACTGAAAAAACTGCGGTGATATCACCCTCATCGCCAGACCCTGGACCCGCGCGCTCACAAAGCGCCGCAATCGCGGGGCCCGTGGATGCCGGATAGCCACGCAGGTTTGCATTTTCTCCACCTGCAACAGCTAATTCTCGATGCGCCTCACAAAACCGTGTGACCGAATCGACTAGTAAAAGAACCTGTTGCCCCATATCCCGAAAGTACTCGGCAACAGCCATCGCGCTTGATGCACAACGCCGCCGCACTTGCGGGGCTTGATCTGACGTCGCAGCAACAACGACTGTGCGGGACATTCCCTCCACCCCCAAAATTTCTGTGACAAAATGTTGGAGTTCCCGCCCTCGTTCACCCACAAGTGCAACTACAATTACATCCGCCTGCACAGTTTGCGCAAGATTTCCCAATAAAGTTGACTTACCCACCCCAGAACCAGCGAATAGACCAATTCTCTGACCCCGCACAATTGGTAAAAACGTGTTGAACACCGCAAGCCCGGTTTCCAAACGCTTTCCCAACTTTCGTCGCGCATGTGCTGGAGGTGCTGCCGTTTCTACGCGAACACGCGTTAAGCCGGGCAATAATGCACGACCATCCAAAGGGTTGCCATTCGGATCAATCACCCGTCCAAGCCACGATTCGCTGGGTGCAAAAAACTCGTCTCCATTGGTGCGAACCCTGTCGCCAATCGAAACCCCTGTAGCGCCTAACTCTATGAGAACAAAAACTGAATTTCGATTCAATTTTACAACTTGGCCGATCTGTGCGCCCTCGGCTGTTTGCACGACAACACGACTTCCAAGGCTTGTTGCCCCCGCCAGACCCGTGACTTCAACTGTGCCGCCAGAGATTTCAACGACACGTCCCATTTCAAAGACAACCCTTTGACGAGAGATGTGATGTACCGCGCATTCACTAAAATTTTGAATCATTTTTGCCCTGACTTGGTTAACTACAACCTCTTCTTAAGGAATCACCGTTAATGCTTTGTTGAAGCCGTGGAGGAAGAACCCCAATGTTCCAAAATATAAATATTTTTCAGACATCCGTTGCGATGGCCAAACATGCCGGTGCGCGGCAAGCCGTCATTGCGAGTAACGTCGCAAATGCTGACACCCCTGGATATCGCGCGCGCACAATTGAAAATTTCGCCGACACTTATGATGCCCGGCAAGGTGCCAACGTGAAAGCGACGCGCGCCGGACACCTTGGTCATGGCGCAGATGCAGTAACACAACGCGCTATTACATATTCGACAGCCGAACCCTCCCCAAATGGCAATTCGGTTTCAGTTGAAGAAGAGATGCTAAACGCTGTCGGTGTATCCCGAGAGCACAATCGGGCTTTGGCCATTTACCGGCACGGGCTCAACGTAATTCGCACAGCTTTGGGCCGTTAACATGTCAGATTTCAGCAATGCGATGACGGTCGCCACCAGCGGCATGAAGGCTCAGTCAGCCCGCTTACGACATGTCTCCGAAAACATCGCAAACAGCGACACCCCGGGTTATCGGCGCAAAACGATATCCTTTAGCGAGATCGTCAAGCAAGGCGACCAAAGCGGATCAGTTAAAACAGGCCGCGTACATTTGGACCAATCGGCACTTTCCGAAATCTACGACCCATCAAACCCGCTTTCCGACGATACGGGCCACTACAGCGGATCCAACGTGAAACTTCTCATTGAAGTCGCCGACGCCCGTGAAGCGCAACGTAGCTACGAAGCAAACCTCAAAATGTTCGATCAAATCAGGCAGATGTCGACCTCCCTGATGGACCTACTTAGAAAATAAAGGATAACTAGAATGGATATTCAAACCAACCTTGTCGCCCAGAATTATGCGGCTGGAAAAATGGCGATTGCGCCGACAGAAGCCTCCGGAAACGGCTTCCTCAATGTCGCCCAAGACTTCCTTTCAACGCTGCAAGCCTCTGAGAAAACAGCAATGTCTGCGATGACCTCAGGCGCTGATCCACATGCTTTGGTGCAAGCATTGGCGCAAACCGAACTTGCCGTTCAGACTGCGGTGACGGTGCGCGATAAGGTCGTAGAGGCCTATCAAGAAATTCTGCGTATGCCAGTCTAATGACAGAATCCGAATTTTACGATGTGATGCGTCAAGGGCTATGGATCGCTTTTGTCATATCAATCCCGATTTTGACTGTCGCGTTGATTACAGGTCTGATGATCGGCCTGTTTCAAGCACTGACTTCGGTACAGGAAATGACGCTAACATTCGTGCCGAAACTGGCATCAATTATCGGAATTTTTTGGATCACAATGGGCTTCATGTCCGAAACGCTTGTCGGGTTCTTTCAGAACACGCTTATTCCGCTCATCGCTGGAGGGTAAACGATGGAAAATGCTACCTACGCTGGAATCACCCGCCAACACGGTTTGATGTCTGAAATGCGCACAATCGCCAACAATATTGCAAACGCCTCCACAACAGGATTCAAGGCCGAAGAGGTTATGTTTTCCGAGTATGTTAGCAGGCTCGGCGGCGACCACGCCTCACTATCGATGGCAACGGCGAATGTTCGCAATACCGTGCAATCACAAGGGGGGCTGGCCCAAACTGGCGGCCCGTTTGATCTCGCGATTGAAGGCGAAGGGTTCTTTCTCATCGACACGCCAAACGGCGAACGCCTGACGCGCGCGGGCGCTTTCACGCCCAACGGCGACGGCGATCTGGTCACAATGGATGGCTATCCCGTGTTGGACGCTGGCGGTGCGCCTGTTTTCATTCCGCAAGGCGCGGGTGCCATCGGAATCGCTCCCGACGGAACCATTAGCGCAGGTGGCAATCCTATTGGCCAAATCGGCCTCGTGGTTCCCGCTGATCCGCTCAAAATGACCCGCGAAGGCGGCACCATGTTTAACCCACAAGGCGACTACGACGCCGCCATTGATGGCCGCATGATGCAAGGCTTCCTTGAAGAATCGAACGTCAATCCAATTACACAAATCAGCCGCATGATCGAAGTGCAACGTGCCTATGAACTCGGTCAAAGTTTTATGGAAAAGGAAGACGAACGCATTCGCGGCGTCATCCAGTCCGTCGGCCGTTAACCTAAAGGAGAACTCACTATGCGTGCCCTAAAAATCGCCGCCGCTGGCATGACCGCGCAACAGATGCGGGTCGAGGTTATCGCAAACAACCTCGCGAACATGAACACGACCGGCTACAATCCTCGCCGCGCCGAATTCGCGGACCTACACTACCAGCAACTCGCCCGCCCCGGGACGATAAACGCTTCTGACGGGACGGTTTTGCCAACAGGCGTGCAACTTGGTCTCGGCGTTCGCGCCAGCTCGGTTTCCGTCATGTTAAGCCAAGGCTCGCTTGGCCAAACTGGTGGTGACCTTGATGTCGCAATTGAAGGGCAAGGTTACCTCGAAGTGACGCTTCCCAATGGCTCGGCAGCCTTTACCCGTGACGGTGGCCTCAAACGAACCGGCGATGGCCTGATCGTGACGTCCGATGGTTTCCCTATCGTGCCTGACATCACAATTCCGAACGATGCGCGATCCATCTCGATCAATGCGGAGGGCGAAGTCTATGCTTATTTCACCGACCGCGTGCAGCCCGAACTCTTGGGACAATTCACACTTTCGGGTTTCACCAACCCTAAGGGGCTAGAGGCGATTGGCTCCAACCTTTTCCTTGAAACGCCTGCATCCGGCCCCTCCGTCGTAGCAACTCCAGGCCAAGATGGTCTCGGCGTTTTGCGGCAAGGCTACCTGGAGGATAGCTCGGTCGATCCCGTGCGTGAAGTCACGGATCTGATCGAGGCCCAGCGCGGTTACGAGCTAAACTCGAAAGTCATTACGGCAGCCGATCAAATGCTCAGCTCCATGGTGCAAATCCGATGATCCGCCTTATATTCGCCCTCGTCTTTCTAGGCTCAACTGCGTCCGCCGATACAGTTGTGGCCGCGCGAACTATTCCGGCTCAAACGATTATCGCCCCCGAAGACATCGTGATGCGAGATGGGACAATCGCTGGCGGTGAATCTGATCCACTACTCTTTGTCGGCATGGAAGCCCGTGTGGCCTTATATGCAGGCCGACCCATCCGAGCCGGCGATGTTGGGTTTCCCGCTGTGATCGAACGCAATCAAATCGTACCTTTGATTTTTCAAAACAGCAGTCTCAGAATTGCAACCGAAGGGCGCTCACTAGGTCGCGCAGGACCGGGCGAAATCGTGCGCATAATGAACCTTGCTTCACGAACCACCGTGAGCGCACGTATCGGCGCCGACGGTATTGCCTATGTATTTCAGTAAGGATTTCTCATGCGTTACATTGCATTGATTTCAGCTCTTTATCTTACCGCTTGCTCAAGTACACCGATAGGTAAGCCGCCCGAAATGACTCCGATCGAGGCAACAGCAGACCGCGCCGCAATGGTAACATATGGCTTGCCCGATAGGGTTGAAACCTCGAACTTGCCCATCTCTGCGTCATCGTCTCTTTGGACACGTGATCGCGCTTCGCTACTTGGCGATCGGCGCGCAATGCAGCGCGGTGATATTTTGACCGTAGTCATCGAAATTGATGATCGAGCCGAAATTTCAAATTCTAGCGACCGAGGTCGAACTGCCAATCAATCAATGGCTGTTCCACAACTCTTAGGCATCCCCCAACGCGCTGATGCCCGTTTGCCTGAAGGCGCCAGCATGTCCACGGCGGTTGAACTCAACTCAAGCAGCTCCTCGGCAGGCAACGGGTCGGTGCGACGCAACGAGAAACTAACGCTACGCGTGGCGGCAACGATCATGGATGTCTTGCCTAACGGCGTCATGTCAATCGCGGGACAACAAGAAGTGCGTGTCAACTTTGAGCTACGAGAGCTCATGGTGAGTGGCTTTGTTCGCCCCGCAGATGTCACGCGCCAAAACGAAATCACTTATGACAAAATAGCATCTGCGCGAATCTCTTATGGTGGCCGCGGTCAAATCACTGACATGCAACAGCCACGCTACGGACAGCAAATAGTAGAGGCTGTGCTTCCATTCTAATAAATAAAGGGTCACCACGATGAAGAAAATTCTCCTTCCACTCATTTTACTGCTCATCGGCGTTGGCGGTGGCGTCGGCGCAGGCTTGTTCCTCCTGCCCGAAGAGGCTGAACCAACCGAAACACTTGCGGCAAATCCCTGTGGCGAGGCGCCACAAGACAGCGCTGCAAAGCCGACACATGATGTTGCTGTTGATGATCACGGCGACCCGGTCATTAATGAATATGCTAAGCTCAACAATCAATTCATCATCCCCATTGTCGACGATGGCGCCGTTAGTTCACTGGTTGTGATCGCGTTAAGTATCGAAGTTGGACCGGGTCAGAAAGATGCCGTATTTTTGGCAGAGCCTAAATTACGCGATGCATTCCTTCAGGCAATGTTTGACCACGCAAACATCGGAGGGTTTTCAGGAAATTTCACAAGTGCACAAAACCTTCGCCCTTTACGAGAGGACCTTGTCCGACGCGCAAAGTCGATTATCCCCAATATGGCGAAAGATGTGTTAATCATGGATATCGTGCGTCAGGATGTATAATCTGCACGGCGGGCCGCGTCTTTTTTCGCCTTAGCTTTCCGTGCGCTTTCCAACGCAGCAACGGCCTGATCCCGACCAAATGCACTCCTCACTGCCTGAAGGCAGTGATCCTGTACGACCAAACAACGCGCTAATTCTGAGTTAATAAGACGTCTACGTTGCTCTACCCATATAAGCCATTGACTGTCTGCACCCGCGACCAAAGAGGTATCAGCCTGACCAAGAGTGGCGACAGCCCGCGCGCTTCGAGACAAATCAAGAGACTTCAACGTCGCTCGCAGCTCCGTCTCGCGGGCTTTCGCCACAGCCATTTCGCTCTGCGCTGCGAGTAGCGCCACTGAAGTTAAGCGCGACAGCTGCGCCAGATTTTTCTTCATTGTCATATGTGCCGCGCCTTCTCACGCATACTCTCTGCAAACCGGATCGCTGCCGCAACGGCCGCATAATCCCCTGGTGCAATCTCGGACCCGATATCCACTGTGGCATATAGCGACCTCGCCGTAGGCGGGTCAGAGTGAATTGAAACCCCATGCTCAATTGCAGTTTCACGAATACGCGCCGCGATCTCATCCACACCTTTCGCGACACAAAGTGGCGCACCAATACTGCTTCTGTCCCACTTAAGCGCAACCGCGTAATGAGTAGGATTTACAATCACAACATCAGCCGTCGGAACATCGGCAAGCATTTGGTTCATTGCAAGCTCGATACCTTTCTGGCGCCTTTTCTGCTTCAGCATCGGATCCCCCTCGGACTGTTTCATTTCGTCCATCATTTCTTTCCGAGACATACGATGCTTGCGTTGGTGCTCTGCAAATTGCCAAACGTAATCAATTATGCCGATGATAGCTGAAATGGCCAAAACGATTAGCATCAGCCCAGTTGTAAGCCGCCCCAACTCGACAACGATCATGCCTGGCGCGAGGTGCATTGTCGCAACAATCCTGTCCATCTGGCCCGAAAGGTAGATACCAAGAACAACACAATAAATCGCTAGTTTGGCAAAGCTTTTCGCAAATTCAAAAAGGCCCTGCCGTCCAAATTTATTTTTAAACCCGGATATTGGCGAAATCCGTGAGAGTTTCGGAACAATTTTGTCCGGCGCAAAAATTATAGCGCGTTGCGCGAACAAGCTCAGTAAAGCAAGCACAGCAGGGATCAAAAACCACGGTGCCATATTCACTGCAACTGACCCCATAATCCCAATCAGAAGCGGACCCGGATTTCCTGAAAACATAGATTCCCCAAGTGCATCTGCCTGATCCAAAAGCGTTTTAAGCGCCGATCCCGTTCCAATTAACGTCACGCCCCCCAGTGCGGCGACCGCAATCACCATTCCGCCATAACTTGCAGCAGTTGTCAGGTCGTTGGACTTAGCTATTTCACCCTTTTTACGGGCGTCATCCAATTTCTTCTGACTGGCTTCAAATTGCTTATCGTCATCTGCTTCTTCACTCATTACCGAGCCTCGAATGGGGCAACAATAAAACCGCTTAACGCCTCCATCCAGATCGACAACAAAACCGGCGACGCAATCAACATCAATAACAACCCTCCTGCGGTAATTGCAGGTGCGCCAACAAACGAAACCATCAACTGCGGCATCGCCTTATTAATAACGCCAAGCGTCACATTATAGATCAAAGATGCCACAACGAACGGTCCCGCAAGTGTGAAGCCCAATGCAAACGTACGCGATACTTCCTGTACGCCAACAGTCATCATTAACTCTGGCGCAAGCAAAACGCCAAACGGTAACATGCGGTAGCTTTCAAGCATATAAGTAGCAAATTGAACATGTAATCCAAGCAATGTTGCCAGCGCCAGCCCGCCAACAACCAAAATGCGGCCCATTGCAGGTTGGGGATCAACACCAGCTGTACCACCAAAAATCTGCGACAATGAAGTTGATTGCGCTGCAACTGTGCCCGCAATTTGCAAGGCAAAAACAAAAAACCGCAATCCCAGCCCAAAGAAAAGACCAGCAATAACCTCAGGTCCAAGTAACTGTAGATAGCCAAAAAGACTGCTGGGCGGGGTCCCAACCCCTATATTCATTGCAGGTGCCACAATCATGGTAAAGGCAAGAGTGATCCCCAGCCGAAGCCTTAGCGGAACCGATTGTTCACCAAAAACAGGTAGCACCGCCATCATTGCGCCAATTCGCACAAAAACGGCCAGACCAAGCCACAGCGTCGCTTGGGTCATTGGCACAATGCTGGCGAGGTCCGATATCATGCTGCGGGTACCAGCCCAACCAAGGCTGGCCTTGCATCGATGCCGATCTCCTCAAATGATAACACTGGATTCATGATGCCCTTGGCAGTCATGACAGTTCGTAAAAATCTGCGCCGACGCATGGAGGTGACAACGGCAGCATATGTACCAGTGCTTGCCGCCTGTCCGAGCTTGGCCGCAATCCCGTCCGCAAGTTCATTAAAACTATCAGGGGGAAGCGCAACATCGCCGCCACCCCGATCAGAACGAATTTCATAGGTTGAGAACGTATCCTCCCACTCTGGTGCCAATTGTACCAACGGAATTGTTCCATCCGCGCGGCGCATTTCAGCAACGAGTTGAAAGCCCAAGCGCTGACGAACGTGCTCTGTAATCCCATCAACGCTTTGGTGCAGCTGGCGACCTTCAGCGGTAGCTTCCAAAATCAGCGCCATGTTGCGCACAGACACTCGTTCTTCTAGAAGTAGCCGCAGCACTGCTAACAATACATCAACCGGAACTTTGTCTGGGATCAATTCGTCCAACAGCTTTCGGTTTGCCTCCGATCGAACTGGATCCGAAAGGTTGGTCATCTCGTCTAACCTGCGACGCAACGCTTTATGTGTCATCAGCCTAGGGAAGTTTCGCTTAACCACCTCTAAAAGATGCGTGGCAAGCACTTCCGCTGGCTGAACTGTCGTGAGGCCCGCGATTGCCGCAGATTCCTGAGCCGACGCGGGGATCCAACGCGCTGGTGCGCCATAAACGGGTTCGTTTACGTTATCACCAGGCAAGTCTAGCGTTGAATCATCACTAAGCAGTGCCAAAATTCTTTCTGGCATCAAGCGATCCCGCACTTGCTCCACCCCATGGACCCGCACAACATAGTACCCAGATGGTAATGTAGCGTTATCAGTGAGGCGTATTTCGGGCAACAGGACCCCAAAAGCCGTTGCAACATGATTCCGCATATTTGCGATCCGCGCGTCCAATCCAGTTCCAGGATCGAGCACCATTTCCACAAGGTCTGGTGCAAATTCAACATGAATGTCATCAAGATCCAACATATCGCCCATCGAAGTTTTCACGGGTTGAGCGGTTTTGGGTGCATTTTCTTTTGCATTCTCGGCAGCATCTCGTTTGGTCGCGTTACTCGCCGCAAATGCACACCCACCAAGCGTCAGTGACCCTAACATAAATGGCAAGAATGGAAGACCAGGCACCAAAGCAAAAAGTCCCATCAAAATGGCAACGGTCGATAAAGCTGCTGGGTGTCTGCCAAGCTGAGCAACAAGCGCCAAATCGGTGGCGCCCGTTGCGCCACCGCGCGCCAATAGTAGAGCAGAAGCGATCGAAATGATTACTGCAGGGATTTGGGATACTAACCCATCTCCTACGGTTAAAACTGCATAAGTTTCAAATGCTTGCCCGATTGGCATGCCTTGCATTGAAACTCCAATTATCAATCCCATAATTAAATTTAGCGCAGTGATCAGCAAGCCAGCAATTGCATCACCTTTTACAAATTTCGATGCGCCATCAAGTGAACCAAAAAATGTCGTTTCTGCTTGCTCAGTTTCTCGCCGGCGCTTTGCCTCAGCGTGATCAATTGCGCCCGCCGACATGTCTGCATCAATCGCCAACTGCTTTCCCGGCATTGCGTCCAGCGCAAATCGAGCACCAACCTCCGCCATTCGAGTGGCGCCTTTGTTGATCACAACAAAGTTCACAATCAACAAAACGCAAAAAACGACCAGACCGAGCAATACATTGCCACCCATGACAAACATTGCGAAGCCTTCGATAACGTCACCCGCCGCACCCGTACCCGTATGCCCTTCGCCAATGATTAACTTCGTCGATGAAACATTAAGTGACAGCCGCAACATCAATGAGGCTAACAGGACTGTTGGGAAGGCGGAAAAATCTAACGGCCGCTCAATAAACAGTGTCACCGTGAACATCAAAATTGCCAACGCAAAAGACGCAGCGAGACCAATATCCAAAACCCAAGATGGAACCGGTAAAATCATCATAACGATGATCGCCATCAACGCCAAAGCAAGGAGGATTGTTGGCTGAAAGATTTGCCCAAAGACAGAGTGTTTCATAGCGGAATACCATTCAATAGAATGGCGGCTGCCGGCTTGTCGCTCAATAACCCCCAGAAAGTCTGGTGACTTCCCGGAAACCAAAATTGTGTTTTTGAAACTCGAGAGTCAAACATGATTGCGCGCTTTCTGCTACGATTTCTTTACACCTTAGTTTCCAATTCTTTACAAAGAGTAAGCAGATTAGGTTACACGGAAGCTAGCAACCCAAGTTTCCTTGAGCTGCTCCGGTTTGCCCCGCTGCCCGGCAGTCGATTGCATGGCAATAAATGAGAGGAGGGGAGATGTAGTCTGAAGTGGTCCGGCAAATTTGGACAGCGTGCTAAGATGTATCCAACCCGAACGAATGGATACGAGAATGACAAAGCGA
>RCMY010014938.1_pt1 | contig 11092 bp, 7 predicted proteins | sample 2041341 | NCBI WGS metagenome assembly RCMY01 (sample SAMN09708234, study PRJNA481090) | Marine sediment metagenome, whole genome shotgun sequencing project.
CGTTTTTAGTATGCAACAGGTTATTGCAACAAACAAGCCCGCGTTAATCGTTGGTTTTTCAGAAACTTGGGAATGCTGCGAAAAAGACAGGAAATCGTTGCACAAACGACCGTTTATGCAACGGCTAGCTTTATCGCGTAAATAGGGTGTTTTTGCATAAAGGTACACAACGCGATATGGCCGAACAGGGTTAAAGCGACCTAATGGATACCCACGCGTAGTCGATCAAGCCCGTCGTGCTTGTTTCGCTAGGAACTGCTGGATGAAGATGAACTCGTAGGTGCTCGGCGAGCTGTCACCGCGTGAGAAGGGTATAAATCAACCAGGAATTGTGAGATATTCTGGATCGATCACTGCAAAAGGAAGGTCGATAATGCGAACACATCTCCCGATTGGACTGCTAGTAGCGTCAAGCTTAATCTCGTCATGCGAGACGATCATCAGAGACGAGGTGGAAAAACTAAATCCGGATCGCTTCACCTGCTTGAAGGTGCCGAGCGGGATTTACTTGCCTGGCACCCTTTTGAGAACGGGGCAGGCCGTGGGCGCTGATCCGACACTCGAGAATCTTACCATCGCCTATCCGCCGACGAACCTGAGCGAATTCTCCAAGCCTTACGCGAGTATCGATCGAACGATAGAGCGTGGCTTGAGCGTGAGCGCCGCGGCCGATCTTTTCAAGCAGCTCGGTGTGGACGCCGTCGCCGGAGCAAACGTTGACGCTCGCTACGATATGACAATCGTGGCGAAGGAGAACCTGCATGCCGGCGCCTACGACGACGCCCTCCTCGACACGACAGCGAGGCTCAACGCAAATAATCGGGTGATTCCTGGGGCAGACTACTTTTTCATCAAGGAAGCCCTGTTATCTGATGAGGTGACCTACACGTTCACCCCAAACGTCGGTGCGTCGGTTGCCGCGCGCATCGATGCCGCCACTGCCGAGTCGACCCTCGGAATCGCGATCGACAAGGGTGTTCTGCAAATAGGCGGAGACGAGAAAAAACGTCTCGTGACCTGCATTTACATGGAAGTCGTCCCCACGTCGAGTGGGGACGACGGGAGGACCCGGCTGGTGGCGACGACACGCCGCGAGGCGAGCGCATTCGAATACGAGCGCGTTGATGATAATGCGGTCTCGGTCGATGATGAATAATCCGAGAAAGATTGATGCTCTCACGCGCAGTGGTATCACTGATATTGTCGGCGACGGCTGCGGGGTGTGTCATCGACAAGGACGCCATAGGCCCCACGCTCTCTGACGACGACGCGAGTCTGATCCTCACCATGGCCTCGGAATTCAGCAGAGAGGTCGTCGTGCTCGTTTCACCGTGCGCTCCGACGGACGTGTACCGACCCAGTGCACTCGCCGAACGCCCCCGATGTCTAGAAGACGAGTTGGTCGCGCCGGTGCTGAGCAACCCCGCGAATGGCGGTGTCGTCGGTACATGGTATTCCCTGTCTGTCGACAACATAGAAAGGGCCGTCGCACGTGCTCGCGCAACGGAGCCGTTCGGCTTGAACCAGAATGACACTGCCGAGCGGCCACGCTTGGCAGGTCTGGATCAACTGGAGGAAGAGTTTAAACAGTTCGTCCGTTACCGAAGTTCGCGTCCCGACATATCTTGTCCGGGAGACTGGCCGGGCGAGGCGTTCATCCGGTCACCGAGGCGCGTTGCGCCCTCTCCGCCTGCCGCGGATTTTGTCGATGCGCGCGACGACCCCATCGTCGACTTTCGGTATCGGATACTGATCGTGAACCCCTGTGACGTCCGTCTGGATCGTCCGCGCGAACCAGCGTGGCACGAGGACGTACAAAAAGACCTGTCGCAGATTCAGGCGCAACAAGATCAGGCGGTCAACAAACTTTTTTTGGCGAGCTTTGACTACGCGCCCGGCGAGCTCGAGGCGTTGGCTACGGCACTCGCTGAGCGCTACGAGGCGGAGGGAAGCGTGCGCCTGCCCTTGGAGTTCGAGCGGGAGTTCGAGCGGGAAGTAGACGCCCGTAAGGAGGACGCGATAGCGTTTTATGGCCCGCAAGGCATGACGCTCAACACGATCTACTACACCGCGACCGATGTGATCGATCAGGGCCGTGGAGCGCGGATCGAGCAGAACCGTGACGAGTGGGCCGAGCAGGACCGTGAAGCGTGGACCGAGGTACACATGGAGGGATCGAGAGAGGGATTACTCATTATATGGCCCGCTACGAAAGCCACTCCGTTCTTTACCTGCCTCGGCGAGAGCAGCCGGATGCTCGCTCGCGATGTACACCTCGGGGGCGCGCTTTCGGTTGAAGAATTGATGTGGTTCGCGAACCGTGCGAGAAGCTGCTTCGAGCGCGGTGTGCGTTTTCTGCTCGAGCATGAGATGGCCCATGTCTTCGTCGAGGTCGAAGGAGGTGGAATCGGACGGGAACTGTTCGCCGACTGCATGGCGTTTCGTCGCGATAGGGTGCAACCCGACGAGCTCGCGCAGGTGGAAATGATGCTCGAGCGCTCTTACACCGAGGAACTGGCGAGGGTGAGGCTGGCTCAGCTCGAGCAGTTGAGGGACGTACGCTTGCTCCACCAAATGACGGATGCCGACACCCTCATCCCTTACTGCGAACGATCGGCGGCGACCTTCGCTCGCGAGGAGGGGCAACGATGGGTGATGGGAAACGTTTACAGCGGCACTCCTTGGGACTACGACTTCTGGATACAAAAACACGGCAGTGTCGAAGATGTTCCGATGACAGGAGCCAAGAACGCAAAAAACATAAAGATGTTCTATGTCGAAGCGATTGAAATGACGTTTATGGTCAACATTCCAGAAAGGGAAATCATAACCTGGAGGATGGGAAGAGCATCCGAGTAGGACAGGATGGGGCTTTTCGGGATGCAGCAGAGTCATCGATAGAGTTCTCACCCCTATACCGGGTTTTGACGCAATAGGGTTGCTGTAGGTGTAGCGGCTCGCACTTATCGAGCGCCCGAACTACACTTATCGCGATTTCTGGATCACTTTACGTGATTCTATCCAAGCTGCTGAAATCACATTAGCTGCGAATGAAACCACTTTATCTGTCACGAGATCGCACTCATCGCCTCGAAACCACATTATGCGTCACTGGTGAGAGGGGTCTGAGGAGGGGCCTGCCTGGGTGACTGGGCAGGTCTACTCACCTCATACCCCTCACACTGGAAGGTAGATCGGCTGGAACAGCCAGTGGTAAGCGTTGATAATAAAAACCGTGAGCGCTATAAATCCAAGCCAAAAGACCACTCGATGTGCATAAAACAGGACTCGATAGCCCTGCCAATATTCCTTGTGGTATAGCTTAGGATTTTTTCCATCGGCTATTTTCATCACCCAAGCAGGTGAATAGCCTGAGCGTTCTTCTTCATCGCGCATAGGTGAGACTAAATACGTTAGGACGCCTCTTAGTATGTTGTAGATAATAAGGGCTACTGGAAGCATCCAGTACAGACTGTTCTGATCCATCCCAAGCAAAATATTCAGAACTGATTGTTTCTCACATTCTTCACTTAGACACTGCGACAGTGAAGCGATGTTCTCTGAGGACAACCCTAGTGCGCTAATTGTCTGATCGTTTATTCCCTGTGCATACCCTTTCTCCCTGATCGTCTCCAGCAAGCCTTGTGTGTATCCTTGCCCTCTGTTTACAAAAGACCAGAACCCTACTTTTCCAATGTAGGGAAGCGAAAAGGCAATTAGACCTAAGAGCACAAACGTTAACTTTGGACCTGTGTAGGTGCTGCGCAAAACAGACCAAGGATCAGATGCCCGACTAGGAAACTGTGCATCCTTGACTCGCGTATTATTTAACAAGACGTTTTTTGCGCATCGTAAATCTGCTCCCTCAAAGTAAGTATTGTTGAGATCCGCTCCCTTTAGATTGGCATTGGAGAGATCCGCTCCCTTTACATTGGCAAAGGAGAGATCCGCTCTCTCTAGGCTGGCACCGGAGAGATTCGTTCCCTCAAGGTTGACATCAAAGAGCTTTGCTCCTTCAAGGTTGGCATTAATGAGCGTTGCTTCTTCAAGGCTCGCCTCAAAGAAATCCGCTCCCTCAAGGTTAGCTCTGGAGAGATCCGCGCCCTTTAAGTTGGCAAGGACGAGATCTGCGCCCTTTAGGTTGGCAAAGGAAAGATCTACTCCCTCAAGGTTGGCTTCAAAGAGCTTTGCTCCTTCAAGGTCGGCTTCAAAGGGCTTTACTGTCACCGAGGGGGCACCTTCGATATTTGTTCGCCATTTATTCCAGCTATCAGCCCCTTCTTTGATTTTTGTTACGTGCCCATTGTTGGCCATCTCTTTCTCTGTGCGCGGGATGATTGCAGTTCGCTACAGCTACCCTATTTGCATGCTTGCAACAGCTCTCTTGTTGCGACTGTGAAACCACGCAAACTTGCCACAATGTCTGATCTAGTTTGAGTGGTGATTCTTAGAGCGATAGTATTTCCTCTGCGCATCTGACCGATGATGTCTTTGGCGTAAAAATTACCACTGTGAGCCTCATGAGTAGAATCTATTGTCAGTACTCTTGCGATTGCCATGTCACTCGCTACGACAGTTCCACCCTGGACGACAATCGGTTGGTTATCTACTCTGACTTCCAGTTGAGCGTGTTCGTTTAGTACGTAGCCAATGGTATCTTGGGTGTAAGCCATAATACCCAAAATCTTTTCGCCATCACTGATCTCACATTTAACGCATAGGGCCTGGCTGGGTCCAGGGCTAGTACAGGCAGTATAGGTAGCACCATCGAAGAGTCTGCTTGTTGTAACTTCCCAATCAGAAGTTTTTTTAGGTGTTGACTCCGCATGGGATGTAAGTGTCGCAATCACCAACAGTACCCCGATTACATGGCGCATGATTCCTTCCTTACAGGTTGTTTCGACAATTCAATTGTATGGACTTTGAACCTCAACTGCGCAGAAAAGTACTCCAAGCCATCAATTCACCTAACGCGGATAAGGTGCATTCGTGGCTTAGCTATTTGAGTGCTGACTGAGCGAGGCTGATCAACATTGTGGCAGTGCATAGTACGTGTAGAATGTTCTCACGTGCTCGCGATAATGAGCAGAACCGGCTCCAGTGGCGTTGACACCGCGTCGATTTCAAGGTCATAACAGCCGAATCAGCTCATTCACGATGGCGATCAAATCGACCACATTGTGCTGATGACGGCATCAGCAACGACTTAGGGGGCGCATCGGGATACGCGCAAATTTTTATCACTAGAAAAAAATAGTTCTGTACTTTCAATGGCATACAGGTCGGCGGACTTGCATATTCCTGCCAGATCGTCAGAGAAATAAAATTTCAGGCTTTCAAGTCGTGACGGGGGCGCCACGGCGACTTACAACCATATGATGTATCGAAGGTTATAACCTCGATTGTTCCGTCCGAATAGGTAAACCTTCTTGGTCATTTCGACCAGGTAAAACGCTACCAAATAACCTGACAGATAGTACTTTGGGGACTTGTGATAAAAATTTGCACGTATCCCGAACAGACCCCAAGTAGGGTTTACAAACGGTGTGCAACGATTCGACGTTATGTTAAATCGGCTAAAAATAAACCCCTAGATGCCTTGACTAAGGCGAATTAACACAATTGTGCTCAAATAGGAGAGAACAATCACTGCCTATTCCGATACATGGACGTCTTCAAAGATTTAACCTCTACGCCTGATAATATTTTTTCGCTTATTTCAATCGTATTTTCCGCTTTTGCTCTAGGCTTAGCGTTTTTCTCATGGAGGAGTAGCTCCAATCAAAATACTCGGCTGATGGATATAGAGTCACAACGTGACGCCTATGCTGAATCTGATAGAAATTCGGCGAACTTGATAGCTAAATTAGAGAAAAGAGCAAGACATAGTGTCACTACAGGTCCCGTTTCAAAAGTTGTTAACGATAATTATTTGGTCATCGAAAATAACGGCCCTTCTGGTGCGAGAAAAATTTTGATTTTGTTGCAAACAAATGAACCCAGTAGCAACAATCTTTTTGATCAAATTTCGGAGATTACCAATGGAAGCTGGACTCTAGGTCCATCCTCAAAAAAAAGCTTTCTGCTTAGCTCAGAAATTCGACACCCAAGCCCATCGAGAATAAAAATAACCTGGGAAGACGATGCGAGTGATAAGAAAGAATACGTATCAGAGATATAAGAAATCTGAAGTTCAACGGTGCGGTCTTGCATGTACTGAAATCAGCAAAAAATAGTTGTTTGACATTGATTTTCTGCAATTGGGAAGCCCTCAAGAAACGGAGCATTCTGTACGTTAGTGTTTTATGCCTGATGATTCTCGAAACTGGTATTGCGGTAAACGTATCGAGAAGCACCATTTCGAGAATGGTATTCGAGAACCTGAAAGCCACTAACTGCGTAGGCAACGGCCACTCAGGCTATGGTTCTCACAAACCAACGTTTATGAGAGGGGTCAGGGCCTTTATCGATTCAATCTCGTCGAGCGGCATCATCGATCGTGCATCTCATTGGTTTTCCACGGCCAAGATCATGCTGAGCAAAACTCCTCTCGAGAGCTGCCAGAGAAATGTTTCAAGGACCAACTCAACATGATCCCGAATCCTTCATCGCCCTCTTGTAGGCGCTTAGCGCAACTCTCCGTTCCGTTGGGTTACATACCCCGACTTTCACTAATAAACAAAAAGAGATACGTTTCGGCAGGCAGGAAGCAACTAAGCCTCCAATAAGGAAAGCATAATGCGAATCGAGAAAGTTAGGGTTGAGGGATTTCGACTCCTTCAGGATGTTGAAATCATGCTCGAAGGAAATTCCACCGTGATCGTGGGGCGAAACAACAGCGGAAAAACATCGTTTACCGACATTTTTGATCGGTTTGCCGGGGCGACCGGGGCGCAGTTTCGCCTGGAAGACTTCTCGGCCACCCAGCGCGAGCGATTCTTCAATGCCAGGATGCTGAGAGAACAGACGGCAAAGCCAGAGAACATACTCGCGGCACTCCCGACGCTCTCACTTACGCTCACCTTTCGCTACGACAAAACCACCCCTAACTTGGGCCCTCTTTCACCCTTCATCATTGACCTGGATGTTGATTCCACCACAGCTATTGTGTGTATCGAGTACCGAGCAAAGTTGGCAACCCTGCATACCTTGCTCGATCTACCTCCCGCGCCAGAAGGTGTTGAACCAAGAACACACTTCTTTCGCTCATTGCGCGATACGCTGCCCAAGGCATACAGCACTCATGTGTTTGCAATCGACCCCACCGATGACACCAATCGGCGTGATTTCGAGGGCACGACCGCACTAGCGGCTTTGCTGCAGTGCGATTTCGTACGAGCACAGAGAACTCTCGACCATGCGAAGCATGGTGATGCAGATGTCATTGGAAGATTGCTCAGTGCGCTATTCAAGACTGCTTCCGTTACAACTGCCTCAGCCGGAGATCAGGAGCTGGCTGCAGAGTTGAAGGCGTCTGTCGAAGACATCGAACGCAGCATTCAAGGTAACTTCGATGAGATGCTGAAGAAGCTACTGCCAGCCATGGAGGTCCTCGGATTTCCCAGCCTCAACGATACTGAACTTCGGCCCGAGACCTCATTGAATGTTGAGACCCTTCTGTCGGGCCACACAAAGGTAGTCTACACCGGCACAGACGGGGTACATCTACCGGAGGGTTACAACGGCCTTGGCACTCGCAATCTGATCTACATGCTGTTGCAGCTCGAGAGCTACCACAAGTCCTACCGATCCAAGGCAACCCGTCCAGCCACTCATTTAATCTTCGTCGAAGAACCTGAGGCTCATCTACATCCACAGATGCAAGAAGTTTTCATCAGCCAACTCAATGCCGCCATTGGAAAGCTTTCGGCGAGCTACCCCGAGGAGGCTGCGTGGAACGTTCAGTTCATCATCACGACGCATTCTCCGCATGTCGCAAATGCCGCATCGTTTGAAGCAGTACGGTATTTCCTGAATGAGTCGCCGCCCCAGACGAATACTCGTCAGACTAAGGTTAAGGATTTTAAGAAGGGCATGAGCTGCATCTCTCCCGAAGATCAAGACTTCCTGCACCAGTTCATGACGTTGACCAAGTGCGACCTGTACTTTTCAGACAAGGCTATTATGGTCGAAGGGACAACGGAGCGGCTACTTATGCCTCGTCTGTGCGAGTTGGCTGATAAGTCGCTCGACAACAAACACAAATTGTCTAGACAGTATGTGACCTGCGTCGAGGTCGGCGGAGCTTACGCGCACATCTTCTATCCACTTCTCGACTTCCTCGAACTCAAGACTTTGGTCGTCACCGATATGGATTCAACCAAGCCTGTAAAAAAGCAGAACAAGAAAGAAAAAACGATTACAACTTGGAATAAGTGCCCAGTAGCTGAAGGCGAACGAACTTCAAACACAGCGATCAAGTATTGGTTTTGTCCCGACGATACCGCGGATAAGGAAGGCTGGCAGATCACGCCTGCCGAGCTTATTGCTAAGACTGCCGAAGAGAAGCAAAGCGGTTATCGTCGCATTGCCTATCAGATTGCAGAGAATCCTGACACTAACATATGCGCTCGCAGCTATGAAGACGCGCTCGTCCTAGCAAACCCGAATCTATTTGACTGGCCAGAGGAAGAGGACGAGGCTACTGAAGCGTGGGAGATTGCCAAGGGGCTCGCGAAAGTGGATACAGCCTTGCGGTTCGCCATTCGCGAGAAGAAATGGGTAGTGCCCCGCTACATCCAAGAAGGTCTGGCATGGCTTGCCGAGCCCCCTCCTGCACCGAACGTTGGAGTACCAGAAACTGAAGCGAAAACGGAGATGGAGGAGAAAAAGAAAAAGAAAAAGAAAACGGAGACGGAGACGGAGACGGCAGTATGACTGAGCCTGCCGAGAACCCTGCACTCATCGCCGCACAAGAGGCGCAAAGGAAAATCAACGAGGCCCTTGATGCGGGTCACAGCTTTCGCCTTGAAGCTGGTGCAGGCGCAGGTAAAACGTATTCCTTGGTCGCTGCGCTGAAGCGACTGATTGCAGAGCGAGGCCCTGCTTTGGTTCAAGCTGGGCAGAAGGTAGCCTGTATCACCTATACCGAGGTTGCTCGCAATGAGATTGCCCAGGAGATTGAGGATCATCCCGCCATTCTGGTCAACACGATCCACGGATTCTCGTGGGCATTCTTACGCCAGTTTCAGAAGGCGCTACGTGGCCTCGTGGGAGAAATGGAGGACCGAAAAGAGAAAGTCGAAAAAGGCGGAGGTATTAGTTTAAAGCCCGTGGATTACAACCTAGGATACTTCGGCGTCGAATTGGAAAGAGTCACGCTGAGTCACGACGACATCCCAGAGATGATGGCCAAGCTTCTGCAGAAGGAAAAATTTCGACGCATTTTGAGCCAACAGTTCCCAGTGATCTTTATCGATGAATATCAAGATACCGATCGCCAATTCATGGAAGCGATTACCGAGCACTTCTTGCAATCCGCTACAGGCCCCCTCGTTGGTCTCTTTGGGGACCACTGGCAAACAATTTATCGAAGTGAATACGAACTCGCGGAGTATCCGATCAAAGAGATTGCGAAAGGCTCCAACTTTCGATCAGTCCCTGCGGTCGTAGATGTACTGAACAAGATGCGCCCTGAACTGTACCAAGCCGCTCATGACCCCGAAGCCAAGGGCGAGGCACGTTTTTTTCACACCAACGCCTACAAGGGTCAACGGACCAATGACCGGAACTCCAAAGAGGATCTGCCACCTGATCTGGCCCGGCGCACTCTGGAGGGCTTGAAGCAACGGCTACAAGCCGAGGGCTGGGATCTGAGCAGGACGAAGATACTGATGCTTACTCACAACGTGCTAGCTGCTGAACAGGGCTATCCCAACCTCGCCAAGGTATTTAGTGACCGCAAAGATTTGTTTGTAAAGAAGGAAGATCCGGCGATCAAGTTCTTTGCGGACGTAGTCGAGCCCATGTGTGCGGCCTACAGCGCGTCTCGCTTCGGCGATATGTTTAAAGTGATCGGCTCTAGCCCTGCAATTTGCAAGCATGAAGACAAAATTTGCTGGCGACGTGACATGGATACTCTCCAGAAGCTGCGTACAGAAAGCACAATCGGTGAGGTCATTGATCACTTAAAGGCAACTAGACGACCATCTCCAACGGATCAACTGGACCGGCGTGACGAAGAGCTCAGAGCTCTAAACGGCGACCCCATTCCAGACGATGCCACCGCACTTCAGCGGCACAGCAAGTTGCGGGAAATATCTTACGGAGAGGTCATCGAGGTGGTTAAATTCATAGAAAAACAGACCTCTTTTGCCACACAGCATAGTGTCAAGGGCGCCGAGTTTGAGAACGTTTTGGTGGTTCTGGGAGGGGGCTGGAATTACTACAACTGGCCACTACTATTAGAACTCATTGGGACTAATGCGCTGAATGCAAAAAACATGAAGGGCTTCTATCGTGCTCGCAATCTCTTTTATGTATCCATCTCCCGACCCATGACACGACTCGCTGTACTTGCCACACAGACTATGCCGGAAAACGCCATCGAAGCGATAAACAGCCTGTTTGGATGCGACAAAGTCGCGGAGCTTGATATTGCAACATAAAACCATCAAAGGGGTCTGGAGTCCAGTGGTACGAAAACGTACGCGAACGATAAAATACTGTCCCCTAAATCGATTGATAGACAATGTTGTCTACTAATTGCCGAAAATCGATTAAAAGACAGCTATGTGGATATTCTCGTTTGCAACATAAGTTAGGGTGAACACTTTACTAGCAAACTGTTCACCTTTTGAGCCGCCAAGTCAGACTGTCGCTGAAAGCTTGGTTATGCCCGCTACTCGACCAGATAGTGTCTGGCGTCAACTATCTTGGCCGGCCAGGATAATTGTCGCCGAACAAGATAGGCAGCGGATGTTGCTAGCCCTATCAGCGAGTGCTGCTAATCCTACTGTGTTAGCTGAATTCATCCACTTGGTCCGTGTTTTTCGCAACAGCATGGGCAGCGTTTAAGAGATTCGGCGATAGCCTGTGCAATATACCAGCGAATGGTGCTGATCGATTCTTCAACATGACGTTGTGCTCTTTG
>RCMY010005196.1_pt1 | contig 11091 bp, 11 predicted proteins | sample 2041341 | NCBI WGS metagenome assembly RCMY01 (sample SAMN09708234, study PRJNA481090) | Marine sediment metagenome, whole genome shotgun sequencing project.
GGCGAGATCCGCGTCCTGTGCGCGCACCGGCGCGGCCCGTTCGGGGTGACCGCGTGGCGCTGGCGCATCGAGGACTGGCTGGCCGCGGAGCCGGGCGGCATCGACCCGCGCGACCCGTGGTACGTCGGGCGACCGGTCATGGTCACACGCAACGATGCTCGGCTCGGGCTGTTCAACGGCGATGTGGGCGTCGTCATCGATGACGGTGGCGTGCGCCGCGTCGCGTTCCCGGGTGCGGAGAACGTGCGGCTGTTCGCCCCGAGCCGTCTCGGGCAGCTCGAGACCGTCCACGCGATGACGATCCACAAGTCCCAGGGCAGCGAGTTCCGCCACGTCGTCGTGGTGTTGCCGGACGAGCGTTCGCGGATCCTCACCCGCGAGCTCCTCTACACCGCTGCCACCCGGGCCAAGGAACACGTGACGCTGCTCGGCACGACCGCGTCGCTGCACCTCGGAGTGCGGCGGCAGGTCCCGCGCGCGTCCGGGCTGCGTGCGGAACTCTGGCCGGACGCACCTGCGTCCTAGGATCGCGGGCAGACGACGAGGCAGGCGCATGACGGACCACGCATTCTCGACCCGGCTCATCGCGGACTGCCGCGAGACGTCGCCGACCTGCGTCGGCATCGACCCGCTGCCGGGTCATGCTCCGTCGCTGCCGTTCTTCGACGCGGCCGACACCTACGGCTGGCTCATGGAGCTCGGGCACCGGGTGATCGATGCCTGCGTCGGCGTCGTCGCCGCCGTGAAGCCGCAGTCCGCGCACTACGAGGTGTGGGGGCTCGACGGGATCCGGGCGCTCCACGACACGGTTGCCTACGGCCGCGAGCGTGGGATCGTCGTCGTGCTCGACGCGAAGCGCGGCGACATCGGCTCGACGGCGCAGTCCTACGCCACCGCCTACCTGTCCTCGACCGGGGCCGCCCCGGCCGACGCGCTGACGATCAACCCCTACCTCGGTCGCGACGCGCTCGCCCCGTTCGTGGACACCGCCATCGCGAACGCGGCGGGCGTCTTCACGCTCGTGAAGACCTCGAACCCGGGCTCGGTCGACCTCCAGGACATCGTCGTCGACGGTGCCCCGATCTGGACGAGGGTCGGCGGCTGGGTCGAGGCGTTCAACGCCGGCCACCTCGACGCCGATGGGTTCGGCCCCGTGGGTGCGGTAGTCGGCGGGACCCACCCAGACGTCTTCGCCGCGGCCCGTGCCGCCATGCCGAGCGCGGTGTTCCTCGTCCCGGGCTTCGGGGCGCAGGGAGGTGACGTCAGCCACGTTGCACCGATGTTCCGTGACGGCGTCGGGGCGCTGCTGTCGTCGTCTCGTGCGATCACCTTCCGTTCCGACGCGACCGATGCGGCCGGCTACGGCCGAGACGTGAGGCGGCTGGCGACCGAGTTCGCCGAGGCCGCGCGCGCTGCCGCGGGCTGACGGGTGCACCGCGATCTCATCCGTCACGACGGACTCCTCGGGACGTCCGTCGAGCTCGCCGTGGCCGCGCACAGCGGCGAGAGCATCGCGCGCGCCGAGAACGTGGTGGTCGGGGAGATCGAACGTCTCACGGGTGTCTTCTCGGTGTTCGACCCTGGGTCCGAGCTGCGACGCTGGCGGGCCGGCGACGTTGACGCAGGGGATGAGCTCTCGCTCGTCCTCGCGATGGCTGACCGCTGGCAGGTCGTCACCGATGGGGCGATCAACGTCCGCCTCGGCGCCGTGATCCGGGAGTGGCGTCGCGCTCAGGAGTCCGGTGTGCTGCCGTCCCGCGAGGTGCTCGCCGGGCTGGCCGCGCGGATCTCCGGGTCGGTCCTGGCCGGTGACGATGTGACCGGCGTTGATCTCAACGCGATCGCGAAGGGGCACATCATCGACCTTGCCGTCGTCAAGGCGATGCACGATGACGCCGTCGTCAGCCTCATGGTGAACGCCGGCGGCGACGTCCTCCACGCCGGAGCCGAGAGCCAGCGAGTTGCGATCGAGGACCCGACCCGTCCGTACGACAACGCCGCGCCGCTCGATGTGGTCGAGATCTCCAATCGCGCGGTCGCGACCAGCGGGGCGGCGCGACGGCGCTGGACGGTCGCAGGTCAGCAGTTCGCCCAGGTGCTGGACCCTCGAACCGGCTGGCCGGTCGAGGGGGTCGTGCAGGCCAGCGTCATCGCCGATGACCTGACGACGGCCGACGTCATCGCGACCGCCGTCGTGGTCCTCGGTGCTGATGCCGGAACGGCGCTCGTTGAACGGCTCGGCCTGGCGAGCCTCGTCGTGTCCGCGGACCGGACCGTGACGCGGAGCAGCCGGTGGCCGCCCTCGGTCAGCCGACGGTCAACCAGCCGAGGAACCCGGTGACCGCGATGCCGAGGGCGATCGCGATGAACGCGCTGCGGCGACGCTTCTTCAGGAACACCTGGAGCACGATGCCGGTGACGGAGACCAGGACCAGGAAGCCCGCGGAGACGTCGATGAACCAGCTCCACGAGCCCGGTGTGTCACGGCCCTTGTGGAGGTCGTTGAGGACCTGCACCCAGCCCTCCTGCTCGACGAGCACGTCGACGGACCCGTTGGTCAGGTCGATCGTGGCGTCGGCGCTGTAACCGGGCTTGCGGTAGCTGATGTAGGCCTCGATGTCCGAGACCGAGCCGAAGTCGCTGACCTCGCCGCTGATGTCCAGGTCGTTGCGGAGGTGCTCGGAGATCGTCAGGAAGTCGACCGCGCCCGAGCCGTCGACGGGTGCCGTCGGCAGCTGTGCCGTGTGCGTGGAGGTCCTCAGGTCCTGCCCGAAGGTCCACGTCGGGTGGTTCAGCGTGATGCCCGTCAGCCCGAAGAACAAGACCGTGATCAGCGCGAGCATCGAGGTGTAGGTGTGCAGCCAGCGCGACCAGCGGTGGATCGCCTGCCCGTTCGTGCGCCGGCGTCCACGCTGCGGCGGGGCGGGGCTCGCCGCGGTGTCGTGCGGGCGGGTGACGGTGTCGATGTCGGTCATGGTGGCCTCAGGCGCGCAGCTGGGCGGTGGCGGCGACGATCTCGCCGTCCGAGCCGAGGTCGATGGTGGCGAAGCCGTCGCCGGCGACGGTGATGTCGCGGCTGATCAGCGAGTAGGGGCCGTCTTCGCGGGCTGCCTCGACGAACAGCGTGTACTCACCAGCGGGAACGACCCCCCCGGCGTCGTCGACGCCGTCCCACGAGAAGACGTAGTCGCCGGGCCCCCTGGTCGCGCTGGACGTGGTGACGTCGCCGTCGATGCTGTTCCACTGGCGCAGGTGGTTGTCCCAGCGACGCTTGTCCTGCGTGATCGTCACCGCGATGGTGCGGACGAGGTTGCCGCTGACGTCCTCCACCCACACGGCGGTGTAGGGGTTGCGGATCCGTCCGCCGCCGCTGGCTGCGTACGTGAAGCTCACGATCAGCTCGCCGCCAGCCGGGAACGTGGCTGCGTCTGCGGTCTCAGAAGGGGACGTCGGAGAAGGGGACGTCGGAGAAGGAGACGTCGGAGAAGGAGACGTTGCCGCAGCGACGTCTGACGGCGCGCTCGACACGACCGCCGGCGCGTCGAAGACCGCGGCATCGCTGGCGCCGCACCCCGCGAGCGTGACGGCGAGCGCGCCCCCGGCCCCGATGCGGCGTCGCAGGGCACGCCGGCGAGACACTGCGTGGCGGGAGTCGGACGGCAGCTGCACGGAGGTGGCCTCGGTGGGAGAGCGCCCGACCCTACGAGCGGCAGATGAAGGTTCCCTGAGAACCCCTCCCCGACGGTGGCCGTCTGACGAGCAACGAAGCCGCCCCCGACGCTGTGCGTCGGGGGCGGCTGAGCTGCTCCGGGGGCGGGGCTCGAACCCGCGACCTATCGATTAACAGTCGAGCGCTCTGCCAGCTGAGCTACCCCGGAATGGTGTGTGGCCTTCGAGCTCTGACGCTCGGCGGCACACAGGAGGCAGCGGGTTGAGCCGCTGCCGAAGGGGAAGCGTAGCAACCAGATGCTCCACGGCAATGACGAGGGGCCCGCGGACCTCGAAGGAGGGCGGGCTGGGCGGGGCGTCAGGGTTTCGGCGGCGGGATGGTCGCGCCGATCCATCGTCCGGTCGTTGACCGGACGATCAGCGCGGCCTTCTCGGTCAGGGTGAGGTCGAGACCGAGCTCGTGGACCTGCGTGTGGTGATGCCGACACAAGAGGACCACGTTCGACAGATCGGTCGGCCCGCCGTCGAGCCAGTGCACGACGTGATGGGCGTCGGTCCACTGATGACGCGTCGCGCAGCCCGGTGCGCGGCAACCTCGGTCACGAAGCTCGAGCATCCGTCGCTGCGACTCCGACGGGAGACGCCGGGCACGCCCCGCGTCGAGCGGGACGCCCGCGGAGTCGAGCGAGGTCGGGATGAGCTTCGCGTCGCAGGCCATCCGGCGGATCGTCTCGGCAGGCAGGCGAGACCCGGCGTGGTCGAGGACCTCGCCGAGCCCGAGTCCGTCGACGAGTGACTGGTGATCGACGGTGACGATGAGCTCGGGCTGTGCGGTGCTGCTGCGGTCGCCGCGGGCCGTGTCGGTGAGGGCGTCGGCGCGTCGCTGTTCCGCGGTGCGATCATCGGCTGCGTCGACGGGGTGGGCGGCGAGGAGAAGTGCGCGGATGGGGACGGCAGACTCGCGGTCGAGCTCTGCCTGCAGCGACATGCCGCCGCCGAGCCGGTCCTGGAAGTTGACCGAACGCTGGTCGCGCTCGAGCGCAACGTCCCGCGCGAGCCGGTCCGGGTCGTTTGCGTCGGCCCAGTGACGTGCCCAGCCCGGTGCTTCGAGCTCCCAACCGTCGGCCCTCGCGGCCGCCATCTCGGCGTCGAGGGCGGCGTGGTCGGCCTTCGGGACACGGTCGACCGCACGGGCTGCCGCCGCGAGCGCGACGAACCCCAGCTGCCCGTGCTCGACAGCCTCGCGGGACCTCGGGACCTTCCGTCCGTGACGGCCGACCGCGACGAGCCGGCCCGCTTCCTGCTTCGGCAGTCCGGTCCGTCCGGCGACCCAGTCGCGAGCGATCTTCGCACCGTCCCGGCCGGGAACACCTGCGACCTCCGCACGATGGACCAGCGTCGAGGCGTGGAGCAGCATCCGGTCAACGATCGCCATCGTGAACGAGAGCTCGTCGACGATCGGGTGTGCGGTCGGGTCGACCAGGCGGACGAGCGGGCTGACGGTGAACGCCCCGACCGCCTCAGCGAGAGCCGCTTCGTCGCGCGATGCGAACGACCCGGGTCCGGGAACGATCTGCTCGTCGTTGCTGAACAGCCGAGCCGCTTCGTCGGTCGACGAGCGGATGTCGGTGCTGGGCTGCGGCTTCATGTCCACGACTGAACCCGACCGGTGTGACATCTCCGGCCGTGCCAACAGGTTTCCCACAGCGATGTCGGGCACTCAACGCGCGTTCGAGCGTCTCGTTGGGCGATCGGGCGGGACCGAGCGCTCGACGCGGCATGAGCCAGGGCTCAGGTGACCCGGATCGCGCTCACGCACTGGCCGCCACCACGCGAACGTGTGTCGACGTCGACCTGGCGCCGGGTTCCGTCCTCGAGGACCAAGGCCCCGCTCGACGTGCCGTTGCCGTTGACCACGCTGACGGTGTTCAGGTCCTGGCTGCGCGACCTGGAGAAGAAGGCCAGATGCCCGTCGACGTCGTCGTTGCAGGCAAGTTCGACCATCGTCGCGCGGTCGCCGGATCGGGCGGCGTTGAGATAGTCGTTCGCGGTGTCGATGTGGCCGGAACTGCCCGACAGCACCAGCCCGACGAAAGCCGCGCAGCCACCGACGAAGAGCACGATCACCACGACGACGATCGCGATGACGCGTCCGGCGTTGGTGGGCTTCGCGGGCTGGATCGCCGGTTGGGGGAACTGCGGCGGTGGTGGCCGAGGCGGCGGTGGGGGCGGCGCGATCACGTCGTCCTGCGGCCACTCGATCTCGTCGTCGGGACCGTCGGTCATCAGACGAGTCCTGCCAGACCGGTCAGCATGGCGCGCATGGACAGTCCCCAGGCGAACATCGCGCCCCAGACCGGGCCCATGTACTCGTAGGCCTCACGACGGAGCCCGGAGATCCGGCCGCCGATGATGGCGATCGCAGGGAACAGCGAGCCGTAGAGGTAGTGGAAGAACCCCAGCGTTCCGCCGATCCGGCGCCCCATCACGAACAGCAGGATCAGGCCGACGACGACCTGGATGACGAGGATGTTCTCGAGGTAGTGCTGGATCCCCCAGAACCACGGCGGAGCCTCCTCACGCCGGGCCGCCCGCAGGCCGAGGCCGAGCAGGAAGATCAGCCCCAGTCCACCGAGGATGGAGTAGGCGAGCACGCGATGCAGGAGGTCCATGCCCAGAGCCTAGGAGGCCTCGGGCGACGACTCGGACTCCTGCAGCCACGTGGCCATCCGGTAGGCGACGAAGCCGGCGATGGCCGGCAGCACGAACACCGCGACCCGGAGGATCGTCACGATCGTGTCGAGGCCGAGCTCGAAGTTCGAGGCGATGACGTCGTTGGCCCCCGCGACGAAGATCACGAGGAGGAACACGAGGCCGGCGGTGCCGATGGCGGTGCGCATCGGGACGTCACGCGGGCGCTGGAGCAGGTGGTGCTCGGCGTCGTCCTTGGTGATGAACTTCGCCTCGATCCACGGCCATGCCCCGACGATCGTGAAGATGATCCCGGGCATCACGACCCCCGGTAGAAACGTCTCGGAGAACGTCACGCCGAAGATCTCGAAGCGGGTCGGCGGCCACAGCCGCAGCAGTCCTTCGAGCCAGCCCATGTACCAGTCCGGTTGGGACGGGGCGAAGACCTCGAAGGGCTCGTACGGGCCGTACAGCCACACGGGGTTGATCTCGAAGAGCCCACCCATGAGCGACAGGAACGCGATGGTGAAGAGGAACAGCGCGATCGAGATCATGGTCTGGGTGGGGAAGAGCGGCTCGCCAACGACGTTGGTGTTGGTTCGTCCGCGACCCGGCTTCTGGGTGTGCTTCTGGCGGATCAGGATCATCATGTGGGCGCCGACGAGGCCGAGCAGCCCAGCCGGGATCAACATGACGTGCATGATGTGCAGGCGCGACAGGACCTGGGTGCCGGGGAACTCGCCGCCCAGCCCGATGAAGCCCACGAGCGGACCGACGAACGGGATGCCGAGCAGCACGGAGTAGCCGATGCGCAGACCTGTGCCCGAGAGCAGGTCGTCGGGGAGCGAGTAGCCGGTGAAGCCCGCCCCGAAGGCGAGCAGCAGCAGCACGACGCCGATCACCCAGTTGATCTCGCGAGGACGACGGAACGCTCCGGTGAAGAAGATGCGGAGCATGTGCACCACCATCGCCGCCACGAACAGCAGGGCTGCCCAGTGGTGGATCTGGCGCATCAGCAGGCCGCCGCGGACCTCGAAGCTCAGACGCAGCGTCGACTCGTAGGCCGCGGAGATCTCGCGACCCTGCAGCGGCACGTACGGGCCGTTGTAGGTCACGAGGTTGGTGTCGGGCGTGTAGAAGAGCGACAGGAACGTGCCCGTGAAGAGCAGCACGACGAGGCTGAAGAGCGCGACCTCGCCCAGCAGGAACGACCAGTGGGCCGGGAACGCCTTGCGGAGGTACTTCTTCGATCCGCCGGCGAGGCGGAGACGGTCGTCGATCCACCGTGCGAGATCGTCGACGGGGGTCTGACGCTCGTCGGCGTCTTCGCGGGGCGGGGTCGCGGTGCTCACGACTGCTCCTCAACGTTGTCCGTCATGTTCCAGAACGACGGCCCGATCGGCTCCGGGAAGTCGCCCATGGCGACGAGGAACCCGTCGGCGTCGACGTCGATCGGCAGCTGCGGCAACGCGCGGGCGGCGGGTCCGGCCACCGGCTTGGCTCCGTGGTAGACGTCGAACGTGGACTGGTGGCACGGGCAGATCAGCTCACCCGCGCGGGCGCGGTAGAGGCCGACCGGGCAGCCGGCATGTGTGCAGACCTTCGAGTAGCAGGCCATGCCGTTGACGCTGGGCTGCGGGAGCTCGGTGTCGCGGTCGCTGCGCAGCCCGATCAGGACTGCCTGCGAGTCCGCCGATCCGACCGCGCCTTCGGGGAAGACGGTGACGACCTGGTCGTCGACGATGTCCTCGGGGCGGACGGGCTGGCCCTCGAGGTCGACGAGTCGGCGACCGGTGCCCCACGAGGTCCGGAAGAGCTCGGACTTCGGGCCCGGTCCGAGCGAGCGGAGCGGGATGAAGACCGCCGCCGCGATCGCGCCGCCGGCGATCCCGAGCAGGCGGAGCAGGAACCGACGTCGTCCGCCTGTCCGGCCCTCGCCGAGCGCGGTGGAGAACGCGTCGGAGAACGACTGACGCTCCTCCACGTGGCCGCCGAGGGGGTCGCGGTCCTCGACGACCTGCGGCTCCGCGATGATGACCTTGGCCCAGACGGCGATGCCGACGCCGAGGGCCCCGAAGGCGAGGAAGAGCAGGACGCCCTCGATCTGCGTCTGTCCACCGGTCACGTAGATGACGAACAGACCGACCGCTGCGATGATCGCTGCGATGAACAGCAGCGACACGATCGAGCTGTAGCGGTCGACGCGCCGTCGGCGGTCCTTCCACTGATCGCGCTTCGAGGATTCGTCGTCGCCATCAGCGCGGCGTTTCGCGGCGATCGCGGGAGGGATGCGCTCGCTCATGTCGGGTCAGCCTCCGTCGTGGGGGTGGCGCCGGGTCCGGTGCGCGCGTCCGCGACGGCGATGCCGCGGTCGAGCAGATCGACGTCGAGCGGGTTGCCCGATGCGTCGACGAGGTCGGTGTGCTCGTGGCCGCTGCGATCCCCGAGCAGGTAGATGATGCTGAGCAGACCGCCGATCCCGAGGAGCCAGACGACGACGCCCTCGCTCACAGGGCCGGACCGGCCGACAGCGAGGCCGCCCGGTGCTTCGCGTTCGCGCAGGTGCACGACCCAGGCGACGATCGCGTCGAGCTCGTCAGCATCGATGACCTCCTCGCCGAAGACCGGCATGACGCCGGGACCGACGCGGATGGCCTCGGCGATCTCGACCGGATCGGCGATGTTGAGGTTCGAGGAGACGTCGCGACGTCCGACGGCGATGCCGGCGGCCGTCGGCCCATGACAGGCCGCGCAGTTCGACGTGAACAGCTCGAGCCCGACGGTCAGCGAAGCGCTGCTGAGGTCGTTGATCTCCGGGATCTCGGGCCCGCGCTGGCCCTCGGGTGACAGCGTGGGAACGAAGGCCACCAGCGCGCGACGTTCCTCGTCGGTGAGCTTCTGCTCGGTGTGGACCGGGCGGTCACCCGCGTCCGCGAGCGGCATGCGGCCCGTGCGGATGACGAAGTCGATCGAGGCGGCGCCCTGGCCGATGAGCGAGGGGCCGAGCTCACCGCCGCGGCCGTTCGCGCCGTGGCACATGACGCACTGGCTGCCGTACAGGTTCTCTCCGGCAGTGATGAGCGCCTCACCGCTCAACGTGCCGACGGGCTCTTCTCCCTGGGTCGCGAGGGCCACGGCGGCGTTGGTCAGCACGACCATCGCGAGCGCGATCATGGCGAGCGCGGCCACACGGGCCACACGTCGATGCGGGCTGACTGCCGTGGTCACGAATCACTCTCCTCAACACGCGGACAGCCCCGGACGAAGGTACCGACCGACGTCAGGGGTTCGCTCTCGCGGGGGCGTGCGGATGCACGTGGATCTCGCTCGCCTTGACGCTGGCCCAGACCTCGCTGCCGACCGCGAGCCGGAGGTCGTCCACGGCTCGCCGCGTGAGCCTGGCGACCAGCGGCGGTGCGGTCGCGACGCGTACGAAGACGCCGCTCCCGCGATCGTCGATCCCGCTCACGACACCGGGCAGCACGTTGCGGGCTGAGGTGTGGCCGGGTCGCTCGGTGTGCAGCGTCACGACGTCAGGTCGCACGATCGCGGTCGCCGCGCCCTCGGGGACGTCGGTGCCGACCTCGAGGACGCCGACGTCGGCGACGAGGCGGCCATCGGTGACGGTGCCGGTCACGACGGTGGCGCCGACGACGCGTCCGACGTAGGGCGTCGCGGGGTGCGCGGCGAGCTCTGATGGTGTCCCGGTCTGCGCCACCGCACCGTCTTCGAGCACGACGATGCGGTCGGCGAGGAGGTACGCGTCCTCGGGTTCGTGCGCGACGACGAGCACGGCTCCGCCGGCGGCCGCGTGTGTCCGGGCGAGCTCACGGATCATCTGGGCACCCCGAGCGTCCTGCGCGGAGGTCGGCTCGTCGAGGAGGACCACCGGCGCGCTCAGAAAGGCACGTGCCACCGCCACGCGCTGCGCCTGACCACGCGACAGCGTGGCCGGCCGGGCGTGCGCGAGGTCGGAGAGCCCGAGGTGGGCGAGAACTCGGTCGATCGCGTCGTCCCCGTCGAGCAGGGGGGCGCCGCGGCCGGCGAACGTCGCGACCTGCCTGCGGACCCGCATCCGTGGCAGCAGGGCGATGTCCTGGGGCACCCAGCCGAGCGGCTCGCCCGCCCGGATGCGGCCGGCTGTGACCCCCAGCGCGCCGACCAGCGCGGCGAGCGTTGCGGACTTGCCCGCTCCGTTCGGGCCGACGAGCCCGACGATCTCGCCGTGCGCGACGTGGAGGTCCAGCATCAGCGTGCGGCCGTCGGGTAGCGTGACGGTGCCGTCAGCGTCGAGGGCGTTCACGCGTCGCCGCGCAGACGACGCGCCGCCAGCAGCACCAGCCCGGCGAGCAGGACCTGGATCAAGGCCGCAGCCGCGGCGCGCTGGGGATCCTGCTGCAGATCGGAGAAGACCTGCAGCGGCAGCGTCCGGGTCGTTCCCGGCAGGGATCCTGCGAACGTGATCGTGGCCCCGAACTCGCCGGCTGCCCGCCCCCAACCGAGCGCGGCACCGAGCACGATCGGCCCGCGCAACGCCGGCAGGGTCGCGATCCACAGACGACGGATCGGGCCTGCTCCGAGCACGCGGGCCACGACCTCGGGGCCGGGGTCGAGCGCGTCGATCCCTGCGCGCACGGCCACGACCACGAGCGGGACGGCGACGAAGACCTGGGCGAGCACCACGCCCGCGCTCGCGAAGGACAGCCGGAGCCCGGCCGCGTCGAGCGCCCC
>RCMY010005197.1_pt1 | contig 11090 bp, 13 predicted proteins | sample 2041341 | NCBI WGS metagenome assembly RCMY01 (sample SAMN09708234, study PRJNA481090) | Marine sediment metagenome, whole genome shotgun sequencing project.
AATTCTCGCACACGTAGACGTGAAGAGATGGATGAATACTATAGAGATTTACTATAGGAGGAAAATATGAAAAGAGAGCAAATTATCGTTGAAAATGGTCCTAAAGCAATTGGTCCATATTCTAGTGCTGTAAAAGTAGGGTCGATGGTGTTTGTTTCAGGTCAATTACCTGTTAAACAAGACGGAAGCCTTGTAGATGATGAAATTGGTATCCAAACTCGTCAAGTTATTGAAAATCTTGAATTAACATTAGAAGCAGCGGGATTAGGTTTAGAAAATGTCGTTAAAACGACAGTCTTTTTATCCGATTTTAATGATTTTGATAAAATGAATCAAATGTATGCATTGTATTTTATGCATCCATATCCAGCACGTGTTTGTGTTGAGGTAAGTAAGCTACCTAAGGGAAGTCGTGTAGAAATTGAAGCCATTGCTATGGAATATGATAGTGATGATCGTGAAGAACACGATGACTGCGGTGGATCAGGGTGCGATGAATAAAGTATTTTAAGAAGGAAATACAGATACTATGAAAGTTCTTAGAGAGATTACAATTAAGCAAATCCTAGGCGTAAGCTTAGGTGCTTTATTTTCAGCAATGGCGATACGATTCTTTGTAAGGCCTGCTGATTTAGTGCCTGCGGGAGCAGGAGGGGTATCGATACTCCTTATTAAAGAATCGGCAAGAATCTTTAACATAACCCTGAGTTATGGGGTTGTCTATCTATTAATTAATGCTGCAATTTTACTGCTCGTATATAAAAAATTAGGCAAGAAGTTTATTACCTTGTCTTTTTTACATGTTGCATTAACCAGTTTATTAGTAGAAATTCTTCCTGGTTTTCAAATGACAAACGATAAAATTTTACTAGCAATTTTTGGTGGTGTTGTGAACGGTATTGGATCGTCACTTGCACTAAGAATGAATGGTTCAGCAGGTGGTACTGACTTTATTGCAATTTACTATTCAATGGTTAAAAATAAGCCAATGTGGGATAAAATCATGATGTTTAATATTGCCGTTCTAATGTACTCTGGATGGCGATATGATTGGAGTTTAGCACTCTATTCAATTATGTACCAAATGGCTTCAACAAAGATCATTGAAACATACCATAATAGATATAAGCTCTCAAGCTTAAGTATTATTACATCACATCCAGATGCGGTAACAGAAAAAGTGCTTCAAATAACGCGTCATGGAATTACCAAACTTGATGGGATTGGAGTCTTTAAAAATAAATATAAAGCGTTTCTTTATATGGTTGTTAATGAATTTGAAGTCGGTCAAATTATTGGGGCAATCAAAGAAGCAGATCCGAAAGCGTTTATTGAGATATCCTCAGTTGAAAGAATTGAAGGTAACTATCGTCAAAAACCATTAGAGTAAAAGAAAATCACGTTATTAGCGTGATTTTTTACTGTAAAATGGAGCAACACTTTGGATAATTTGTTTACCAAATTTTTCGTTATTAGTAAAGATATCGTAAAGATCTAGATCAGGATGTGTACCGAGTAATTGATGGATCCATTCTTCTATCTCACTACTATCTTTTCCAAGTCCTTCAATAACTAGAACAGTCTTTTCAGATGCTTTAGTCTTAATAATTGCAAGATATGCTTTATCAACTGGATTTGTTTCAAAGTAGTCTCGAAGCTTCATCATCATTCCAAGAGATCTGGTGTCAGCACCTACAATCTCAAAACTACCATCATCAAGCAAATCATAGTTAATCACAAAGTCTAAACTTTCTGGATTAAGTATAAAGTCTAAATGGTTAGGATTGGGAATATCTTCAAGTTTCTTTACGTAAATCTTGTTCTTAGATGTTTCGTACTTTTTTGCATCCTTTTCTTCTAAAAAGATTGGAATAAAAGATGTATCTTCTACATCATAAACAATAGAGTTTAAATAATAAAACTCATAATTCAAAGCAGCTTGTTCAAATTGTGCTTCATTTTCTTGTGTATACTGTTCATTTAAGTCAGTAATTAGCTCTAATATATTTTTCATAAATTAATTGTATCATGAATCTTGCATTTCGTTATCATTTGTTTTATGATATATCCACATTATCAAGAGTTGAGGTAGAGAGTTAGCTCGTAGACCTCACGCCAACCTACAGTGAAAGGTGGTTCAGCTAACAACGATAAGCTCAATAATATAAATTGATAAGTCTTAGCCGTTGTTTGTGCAAAGACTTTTTTTGTGAGATGGAGTAGAAAGAGGAAAAATATGACTTATATATTATTTACATCTGAGAGTGTAACAGACGGACACCCAGATAAAATTTGTGACCAAATTGCTGATGCAATATTAGACGAAGCAATGCGTGTTGATAAACAATCAAAAATGGCTGTAGAAGCTACTATTAAAGATGATTTCATTTTAGTTTATGGTGAAGCAAATACAAAGGCAGTAATTGATTATGCGGAAGTAGCTAAAGGTGTTTTAAAAGACATTGGTTACACTGAAGATTATGAAGTGCTTGTTCGTGTTAATAAGCAATCATCACAAATCAATAAAGCTGTTGTTGATACAGAAAATATGGGAGCAGGAGACCAAGGAATTATGTTTGGTTATGCAACCAATGAAACTGAAAACTACATGCCACTTTCCATTGATTTAGCACACAAACTTGCAAAACAATTAAGCGATATTAAGAAAGATATAACATGGTTATTACCTGATGGTAAAACTCAAGTAACAGTAGCATACGATGAAAATCACCAACCTGTATACGTTCATACTATTCTAGTAAGTGCATCTCATCTTGCAGGAATCACACATGAAGAAATTGAAGAAGTAGTAATGAACAATGTCATTAAGCCAGTGATTGATGAGAAGTGGATGCGTGAAGATACTCGTATTATTATTAATCCAAGTGGTGAATTCAGTATTGCTGGATCATTCAGTGACTCAGGTACAACAGGCCGTAAAATCGTTGTTGATACATACGGTGGAGTAGGTCGCATTGGTGGAGGTTGCTTTAGTTCTAAAGACCCTTCAAAAGTTGACCGTTCTGCAGCATATTTCTGTCGCTATGTTGCGAAAGCAGTTGTTGCAGCTGACTTAGCAGATCGTGTAGAAATTCAATTAAGCTATGCTATTGGATTAACAGATCCATTATCAATTCACATTGATACATTTGGAACTAATAAACGTCCAGAAAGTGAAATCTTAGAAATTATTAAGAATAACTTTGATTTCCGTGTAGGAAGCATTATTCAAGAATTAGATTTATTACAACCAATTTATCGTAATACAGCAAACTTTGGACATTTTGGTCGTGACGGATTCTCTTGGGAAAAAGTAAAAGAACTCACTTTTTAATAATGAGTTCTTGGATTTCTTTCTGATTAATCATATCTTGGTATGACTGATCTTTTACGAGAGCATATATTTCTGTTGCTCTTATTTCTAAATCTTTATACATATAGTTCTTAAACGGTGTTACAGGGTATGTAGCACTGTTTTTTATTTGTTTTAGGTATTGTTGTCCCTTTGCATTCATTCCCAGAACACGTACTTGTGTTGGCTGAATAACATCCTCTTTTTTAATGTTTAGAAGCATCGTCATTAGAGTTCGTTGGATACGACTGCTTGTGTATCGCGAAGATGTACTTTCGCTAATTAGACTCTTTAGTGGTAAGCGTCGGTTCTTAATAAGTAAATTCTCAATACCTTCGTTTACAAGAAGGATTGATTCCCAATTGGTCGAAGGATTGATGAGTGTAAGGCGTATGAGCTCTTCATATTCCGATAATCTATGGGTTACTTGTTTCTCTAAATCCATGGGAGTACTAAGAGAAACATCTTTAGAACCAAAATGTGTTCGTATTGAACTTGCACTTGAAATGGTTTCTAAATCACTGCTGTGATAGTTATTGGTGCGTTGTATACTAATTGGTTTTATATTGAAACGTTTTGCATTTAATATATAGTGATATGCTAAGATATCGTTGGCATTTTTAGAATTACCCATTTGTTTGGCATAACTCTTCGTATTGTCGGCTGCGAAATTAAACTGATTCATAATTACATCAAGGTCATTAGTTTCTGAACCGAATACCACAGTATCGACATCTAAGAGCGCTAATATTTCTATTGCCGCTTTTGCGAAGTAGTCTGCACTTTGTAATGCAAAACATGTAGGAAGTTCTACTACCAAATCTACTCCATGATTGAGAGCAGCTTCAGTACGTTCCCATTTGTTTACAAATGCAGGTTCTCCACGTTGTACAAAATTGGGTGACATGACTGCAATTAAAACATCACATTGGCTAAATTCACGAGCTTTTTGAATGTGATAGTGATGACCGTTATGAAACGGATTATATTCGACAACGATGCCGCTAGCGATAAGTTTATTTTTCATGAATATAGTTTATCACATTATTATGAAAATAATGTAAAAAAAAGCCTATATAGACTGTAACCGTGGTACAATAGACTATGAATATGAGGTAAAAATATGCGATTAAGAAAAAAAACATGGAGTTCAGATATATTTGAACAACATGCTGATAGTTTAGTTAATGATTTTGAAAAAATTAAGGGTTCTTGGAAACAGGAATTAGATACGGAATTACTTCACGTTGAAATTGGAGCAGGTAAGGGTGACTATTGGCATCAGCTTGCTGAACTCTACCCAGAACGTGGAATAGTGGCAATGGAACGTGACTTCACAGCTACATCTATTGCATTAAAAAAACTTGATGAACAACCAGGTTCTCGTAAACGAATGATTTATGGTGATGCAGAGGCATTACATGAAATGTTTGCGGATGGAGAAGTAGATGTGATTCATTTAAACTTTAGTGATCCATGGAAGAAAAACCGTCATGAAAAACGACGATTAACTTATAAAACAAAATTGGATGATTATTATAAAGTATTAAGTGATAAAGGTGAGATTTGGATGAAGACAGATAATGTTGGACTCTTTAACTACTCCTTAGTAAGTGTTAGCAATCATAAATTTGAACTTGTAGAAGTGGATGTGGATTTTAGGTCTCACGAAGATGAAGATCCATTTACTGAATATGAGCGCAAGTTTCATGAAAAAGGACAACCGATATTTAGAGCAATATGGAGGAAAAAACATGATATCAAATAAACAATTAACATGGTTTAAAGACTTAACACAAATTGATGGTGTTAGTGGTCATGAATTCGCGGTAGCATCATACTTAGAACAAGAGTATAAAAAGCTTGGTGTTGACGATATTATTCGTGACAATCTTGGTAGCATTATGGCAGTTCGCTATAGTGGAAAAAAAGATGCTAAGAAAGTAATGTTATTAGCACACATGGATGAAATTGGATTCCTTGTAAAACAAGTTACTGAAACAGGTGTCTTGAAAATGCATCCAGTCGGTGGTTGGTTTAATCAAAACTTACTCTCTCAACGTGTTCGTGTAACGACTCGTAGGGGTGATGTATATAACGGTACTATTGGAAGTATCCCACCACATATGCTCTCAGCAGAAGATCGTATGAAACCAATTGATATTCCTAATATGTTGGTTGATGTTGGTGCTCGCAATAAAGAAGAAGTAGAAGCAATGGGAATTCAAGCAGGAGACATGATTGTGGTTGATGGTCCATTTGAAACTCTTAACGATGGCAAGCGTCTTTTGGCGAAAGCTTTTGATAACCGTTATGGATGCGTCATGGGCTTAGATATTCTTGATGCCTTAAAAGATGAGAAACTTGATTTTGACTTATACGTAGGTGCCTCGGTACAAGAAGAAGTAGGTTTACGTGGTGCTCAGACGATTACTCAGCTCATTAAGCCTGATTTAGCAGTAGTCCTTGACTGTTCACCAGCAAATGATGCACTCGATCCTAAAGCAATAGGACAGCTTGGTGGTGGTGTTCTCGTTCGTATGATGGACGGAAATATGATTGCTACTAAAGATTTAATCTATAAGTTTGTTGATCTTTGCGAAGAGAATGATATCAAACATCAATTCTATTTCTCACCAGGAGGAACAGATGCAGGTGTTGTTCATAAATCCAATGAAGGGATAAAAACCTTAACATGCTGCTTATGTGCCCGTAACATTCATACAGCAAGTAGTATTCTCGATGTTGAAGACTATTTAGCAGCTAAACAAGCGCTAATCCACTTTATTGATATAAAAACTTGGGGTGATGTCTTGTGCGTAAACGACTAGTACTTAGTCTGATACTTGCATTGCTGATTTTAACCGGATGTGGTGCGAAAAACACTGATTATAAACAAATGGTCTCAAAATCATTAACAAGACCCTTAGTAAGTTCAACAAATCGAAATAAAAAATTATTTAAATACTATGTGTTACCTGATGTTGGAGTAAAAGAAACGACAGAACTTTCTACATTGTTAGAAATAGGGTCAAGTAAAGTTTTACTAACTCTGAACGTATCAGATATCATTTCAAAAGAATACTATGATCAAAAAGAAGTTCGTACACAAATTGCTGAAGCTAATGTTGATTTCCAAGAAAAGGGGATTTACGTTGATGCGAGCGATGTTAAACGAACCTATGTAGTCTCAATTAAAACTATTGGTGAAAAGAAAGCAATTATGATTGAAAATGGATTGGTAACTCTAATAGGAGTTGCGCGACCTGCTTCACTTGAATATGTTTTTGATGCAATGATGGTTACTATGAGAAGTGTTGATGTAGATGAGAAACTTGTTGTTGCAAGCTATTCAAACAAAGAAGAAATTGATACACAAGCAATCACAGAGGAGTTCTTCAGACCTAATAACCCAGAATCTGGATCATTAGAAGATTTGTATTACCAAATGCATCCTAATGAGAAAAAAGAGGAAACAGGCGAACAGCCATATGAAGACTTAAATGAAACAGAAGAACAACCGATGGAGTCGGAAGAAGGAGTGGAATAATGTTTAGAAAACTTACGTCACTATTATTTAAAGAAGAGGAAGTTGTTTTTGAACAAGATTTAGGAAGTCAAGAACACGATGATCTCGATATCCCAGAATTAAAACCAATGACTGCTCCTAAGAGAACAGTTATTAGAGAAGAGATAATTGAAGAGCCTGTGGTTGAAACACCTCGAACTCAAGAAGTAGTCGTTGAAGAAACACGTCGCAAAACAGTACGTATTGATGCGGATGCTCCTTTAGAAGAAGTGAAAGAAATCAAGTTGAAGAAAGAAGTGACTGCACGAGTACAGGCTGCTCAGTACCAACCAAAGGAAATCATTAGTCCGATGTTTGGTGGTTCAAATAAAGCGACTGCTGCACGAACAGAAGTTAAACAAGCAAGTGATGCAAAAAAACGAACAGCTAAAACTACGGTTATTAGTCCAATGTTTGGTGCTATCTCTACGTTTGATGAACCTAAAGAAGAAACAATCGTAGATATGGATTTAGATATTACGGATATGCTTAGTCCAGATCGTGTTGAAGAAGATGTACAAGTTTCACTTTATGACTTTTTGGAGGACTTTAAAGATGAGTAAATCCCTACATTTTATTGGGATTAAAGGAACTGGAATGGCTTCACTAGCTAAGATAATGTTGAATCTTGGCTATAGCGTTCAAGGATCGGATATTCCTCGTCATTTCTTTACAGAAGACTCATTGAGAGAGTTACAAATACCTATATTACCATTTGATGCTCATAACATTAAAGATGATATGACTGTGATTGTTGGTAATGCTTTCGGTGATAATCATGAAGAAGTCGTTGCAGCACGTCAGAATCCTAGTGTTAAAGTTTACCGATATCATGAGTATTTAGGACATATTATGAAAGATTATCGTTCTATAAGTGTTAGTGGTTCACATGGTAAAACAACAACGACAACACTACTACGTGACATGCTAGAAGCAAGTCATAATACAGGTTATCTCATTGGTGATGGTCGTGGAGAGCTTCATACAAATGACTCATATTTTGCAGTTGAAGCATGTGAATTCCGTCGTCACTTTTTAGCATATTATCCTAAAGTAGCAATTATGACAAACTTTGAAATTGATCACGTCGATTATTTCAAGTCTGTTGAAGATTATTTATCAGCATATGAAGAATTTGCGAATAATGTTGAAGAGTTACTCATTGTTTGGGGAGATGATCCTCACTATGGTGACCTTAAGTTTACCAAACCAGTTTGGACTTATGGATTAAGTGATCATAACAAAATTCAAGCATTGAACATTGAACGCACCAAAACTCACAGTATTTTTGATGTGAATGTTGATGGTAAGTTTATCAAGAGATTTAATTTACCTTTAGTTGGTGATCACATGATTCTAGATGCACTTGCGGTCATTGCTGTAGGTATCTATGAAGGGATCGCTTTAGATTCAATTGAAAGTGGTCTACAAAACTTTAAAGGTGCGAAACGTCGTTATGTTATCGAAGAGGGACAAGAAAATGTCTATATTGATGACTACGCTCACCATCCAACAGAAATTAAAGTAACTTTAGAAGCAACGCGTGTACGTTATCCTGACAAGAAGATTGTTGCGATTTTCAAACCACATCGAGTTGGTAGAGTTTATTATTTCGTTGATGAATTTGCGAGTGCCTTATCCATTGCTGACAAAGTGTTCTTGTGTCCATTTACAAGTATCGATGATCAAGAAGAGGGTATAGATATTGATATCACTTATCTTCAAGATCGAATTCCAAATAGCGAGATTATCGATAATATGGATAGCGATATTGATAAGTTAGAACAAGAAGGTCCTGCAGTATTTGTGTTTATGAGTAGTAAAGATATTTATGATTTAAAAGACGCATTGAAAACACGTTACAATGATTGAAAACATTTTCAATTAAGAGTATAATGACAATAAAGAGGTGATTTTATGGTGGATGCAGTTTTAGTAAGCTTACATGATGTTGCGTTAATGTTAATTCCTACATTAGGAGCAATATGTTTAGTGTTATTAATCATGATTCTGTATAGAGTCTATAAGGTAGTGAAAGATTTACCGGCAACAATACACAAGGTTGATGATGTCATCGATTCAACAAAGAAATCCGTAGATCTACTTGATGCACCGCTCAACACCCTTGGCAATGTGTCTAAGACAGTAGATAAAGTGAATGATTCAGCTGTATCTGCAGTAAACAAATCAATGAATTTTGCAGTTGATATGTTTAAAAACTATGCAGAAAAGAAAGCGAATAAAGAAGAGATTTACGAAACAGATGAGGAGGATTTTGGTGTTTATGAGTAAATATGATGAAATTCTTAATGAGTTAGTGTACCAAATTGATGATTTAGTGTATGACTTTTACAGTAAGAGTAATGAATTGATTGCAAATAAAAAAGATCAAGAAAGACTCTTGACATTTCGTGATAAGACTTTAAATACAATCAATGAGATGAATGTTCGCTCACTCGAAAAAATCTCCGAGTTTCGTTCCGACACATTAATTCGTGAACGTGCAGAACACTTGATTACAAAAAATGAAGAATTGATTCAATCTGCTCTTGAGGTAATCAACTCATCAGCAGATAAAAGTGAAATTCTTGAAGATATTCAAACAATCGCAAGCGGTGTTTATGCATCTGCTAAAGATGTAAAACGTAAAATTGACGAGTCGGGAGTTATCGACAAAGCTATTGAAAAAGCAAACGTTGGAATTGATAAAGCGAAAGAAGGTCTTGAAGAATTAAGTAAAGATCCTCGTTTTATTCGTGGAACAGAGATTGTTAAAGAAAAATCGAAAGAAGCGTTTGATTATGGTAATAAAATCGTAAAGGAAGGCACAAAGAAAGTTGCTGACTATATCGAAAAGAAATCACCAAAAAATGAAGATAGTGAAATCATTGATATTTATGAAGATGTTAAAGAAGCTGCATCTGATGTAAAAGATGTTGCTGAAGATACCGCTAAAGATGTTAAAGAAACAGTGGGTGATAGCTACGAGGCTGTTAAAGACTCAGTAGAAGAAGCTGTTGAAGAAACTAATGAAATAGTTGATGATTTTGTACAGGAAGAGAAGAGTGAAACAGAAATATGAAACGAGTAACAATATATGATGTTGCCAAAGAGGCGGGCGTATCCTTAGCAACAGTTTCCCGTGTTATTAATGGGCTTGAAATTGTACGTGAAGAAACACGTATTAAAGTTGAAACAGCTATTGATAAGCTAGGGTACAAACCAAACGCTATTGCACAAGGATTGGCACTACAAAAGACAACGACTATTGCGTTACTAGTACCAGAAGCAAGTTTTGCTTATACTGGACAAATTATTAATGGTCTTATTGATGTTGCGAAAATTTATAAATATAACATTATGCTTCATACCATGACAGAAGGTATTGTAGATATTAAAGATGTCATTGACGATGTTATTAAGTCACGTGTTGATGGTGTCATTATTTATAACGATAAACTTATGGAAGATGAACTAGCAGAGTTAAGCAAGTATCATTTCCCAATCGTCATTATAGGAAATAAAATGTCAGATACACAAATTTCATCAGTGTTTGTTGATATCGAGAAAGCAGTCTATGAATTAACGCTTTCAAAACTACATGAAGATAAAACACGTAGTATTGGTGTAATTCAAGACCGTAAGAACGACTTCACTACAAAACAAATGATTAATGGTGTACGTCGTGCTTATGAGGAAATGGGAATTGATAAAGATGGTTATATCGAAATTCCTTCTGAATATCGTCGTTCTTATGATTATTTCTTAGATCATATTAAAGAAATTCCATACGATTTCATGATTGCTAACCGCGATTCACAAGCAATTTCCGCTATGAATGCTGCTCATGAAGTAGGTTTGGAAATTCCTAAGGACTTAGAATTGGTATGTTTAATTGATTCTAAGTATAACTCAATGGTTCGACCACGTCTTTCAAGCTTCGCAATTCCAGCGTATGACTTAGGAGCTGTAGCAATGCGCGTTCTTACAAAGATGTTGAATGAAAGTGAAGTGGATGATAAAGAAATTGAATTAAGTTATCTTTATACACCACGTCAATCAACTCGTAACTAAATAAACTATAAACTTCGAAGGAAACTTTGAAGTTTTTTTTAGATTGATATAAAATAATACCAGTAAGACCAGTCGTAATGTTAGCATCTAAAATAG
>RCMY010005198.1_pt1 | contig 11090 bp, 7 predicted proteins | sample 2041341 | NCBI WGS metagenome assembly RCMY01 (sample SAMN09708234, study PRJNA481090) | Marine sediment metagenome, whole genome shotgun sequencing project.
CGTCATCTGTGAGCCGTCAGCTGTCAGCTGTTGCCCGTTAGCCGTTGGCTAGTCCAGCCAGTCGCGCCTGTACAGCAAAGTCTGGCTCTTTCGCCACCAGTTCGGTGAATGTTCCGCTTGCGGCCACGCGGCCTTCGCGCATGAAGAAGATAGTGTCGGACTCTTTCACAGTGGACAGCCGATGAGCCACAGTGATGATCGTCATGGAGCCGCGGAGCTTCTTTATCGCATCCGTGACCGCAGCCTCAGTCGTGGTGTCCAACGCGCTGGTCGCCTCGTCCATGACGAGAACGAGAGGGTCAGCGTAGAGGGCGCGTGCAATTCCCAGTCGCTGACGTTGCCCGCCGGATAAGGCAAGGCCACGTTCCCCAATTACGGAGTTGATTCCGCCCTGACGCGCTTCGATCGTCGGAAGCATCTGCGCGAGCGAAAGTGCGTGCCGAACCCGGTCAGCATCGAAGTCGTCTGTCCAACTCAGCGCGACATTTTGCGCGACTGTTCTATCAAAAAGTGACACGTCCTGAGGGACGTAGCCAACTCGTGAACGCCATGCCGTTTTGAGTTCCGCGAGTGGAATGCCATCAACCGAGATTGTTCCGGTCGTCGGTTCCATGAGGCCGAGGAGCAGGTCGATCATTGTCGATTTACCTGCGCCTGAGGACCCCACGAGCGCGACTGCCGATCCGAAAGGGATCTTCATGGTGACGTCGCTCACTGCGTCCTCAGCATTTTCCGATGAGTATCGGAAGCTCACCCGATCGATGAGGAGTTCCGTGGGTGTCTCGGGCATGGGGCGTTGAGTGACGAGAGCGGCCTGAGCGCTGCTCTCTTCAGACCGGTTGATCTCGGCGACAACCCGCTGCGCGTGTGGGGTGGCAACGGTGACCTGGGAAACGATCGACTGGAACCTAACCACTGATGGCGCGAGCCGAAAACCAGCGAGGCCAAAGAGCGCCACCGCCGTCGTCGCGCCGGTAAGCCCACCCATCAGGAACCCGGCAAACCCGACAAGAACGAATCCGCCAATAATCCCCGACTCGATGACATACCGAGGCGATTGAGCAAGAAACTGGGCGTTGGAGCGTGCCCGGGTGGCATGCCGCCGATTTTCTTTGACAACGCGAGCCGCTTCCTCGCCCTTGTTTCGAAGAGTCACCTCTTTGAGCGCGCCGACCATTTCCGTGATGAGCCGGGAACTGCGGAGAGAGAACCTCATTACAACGAGCCCAGCCTGCCGCGTGCGTTTCGTGACCCCGAAGAAAAGGACTACGCCGAGAAGACCTAGGTAGAAGAAAGCAATGAGGGCAACGACAGGCTGTGCAACCCACAGCACCGCAATAATCGTCACGAAGCTCAGTATTTCGCCCACGATTGTTGTCGCAGGAAGCACGAAACCGGAAATCGTCGTGGACACACTTCCGTCAGTCAAGCGCACAATGTCTGACGAGTTTCGCTTCAATCGCTCGATCCAGCTGGATGCCATATAGCTGTCGAAAAGGCGGGAGCCGAGCTCGAGTTCGTACCCGGCAAAGACCCTTGTTGCTCTCCAGATGACGAGTAGCGACAGAGCGCCTTTCAAAATAATAAGTAGACACACCATGCCAAGCAGAATGATCAACCCTGAGTCATTCACTTCGCCAATGAGGGGGAGCGAAAGCTTCACATCGCTGAGTAGCGGACCAATCACGATGGCAAGAAGACCGAGTGCCGCGGCGTCCAGTACAGAAAGGAGAGCGAGAACGAATGAGTAGCCGACCAAGAATCGCCGTGCCCTACCGGGGAGGATATCGAGCACGTTTCGATACAGGCTCCACGTATCTCGCACTGTGGTTGGCTCCTTTGTGATTCTCTAGGGCAGAGGTTGAAGTCTAGTCGCGCGTAGTTCGGGGTTTGCTGCTCGGCTCCACGATGGCAAGAAAGGCTTGTCGCTCTGACTCAGCCGAGAAGTCGGGGGATACCACGTGCGCCGCACGCTTGAACCCGGCGACTTGTTCAGCGGACAGAGTGTTGATTCCGGCAGCAAGATCTTCGGCGCTCCAGCCGCGCACGACGAGCCCTAAATGGTGCTCGTCAACAAGTTCTTGCATCATGGGGCTGTCGCCGATAACGACACCGAGACGCCCCTGGAGGGCTTCGAAGAATTTGTTGGGAAGCGCCAGCTTGAGGTTTGTTGTGTGCCAAGGGAAGAACATGACTTCAAGATCGTACTTGTTGATTGACGAACTGATTTCCTCTACCTGAACTGGGGGAACGAAATGAACTCGATCCTCCATTCCATGTGCGTATGCTTTCAGGTTCGTAATCTGTTGTGGGCTACCAACGGACATGAACGTCATCGTAAAACGGTCATCGAGGAGGCGCATGGCGTCGACCATTTCGAAGACGCCACGGTGTGGATTCACCACTCCGTGGTAGAGCAACCTGATCTCGCGAGGATTTACTGGGCTCGGTTGTTGATCAATCGCGGGTGGGCAGCTTCGCACAACGGCTGGTTGGTCGAATCCGAATTCACTCGCGTACAACGCGCTGATTCCTCTCACGGGCGTTGATCGGGTAGTGAACCTTCGATCGCCGATGTGGTTTCGGCGCCAATCGTTGTAGCCCGCAGTGAAACGGCGGTAAAAAGTGTCTCGCAGAACTCGGGGAGGGAAATATTCGTGAAGATCTAGGTGAATATGTGCCTGGAGTGCGGCCTGAGTGAATGTGGACGGGTCGGCGATCCAAGGCATGAAGTGATGATCGTTGAAGATTATGAGCTGATAGTGCCCTGATCGGATTCGGTCGTGGGCAATGAAGGGTATTTGATTCGACTCCAACAGCTTGAACTTGGCCCGGTTTGGAAGAAACCCATGAATGAGTATGGCGCCGAGTTTGGACCGAACCCACGGTGAGGGAGAATTCAGCGCGAAGTGATCGCGTGCGGCGGGGTCATGTTCCGGGCCGACCCCTATCGTGTCAACGGTCCACCCTTGGCTAGCTAGGGAATCAAGTTGGCGTCGCACTCTTGGGTCCCGAGGAATCATTGACATCGCAATGATCAACGCGTACTTGGGGTCCTTTGTCATAGCGCTCCAAGCTTATCTGCGAGTATCGCGATGCAAGACCGTGCATCTTGCGTGAGAAACTATTGAACATGAGCCGGACCTGGGTAGTTGTTCCTATGTTTAACGAGGGCAGCATGATCGGTTCCGTCGTTTCGGAATTGCGTGAAAGTTTTCCCTTCGTGGTCTGTGTGGATGACGGGTCAAGCGATAATTCGGTCGAGGCGGCTGAAGACGCCGGCGCGGTCGTTGTGCAGCACCCCATCAATCTTGGTCAGGGGGCGAGCCTTCAAACCGGATTTGATTTTGCGCTCAGTGATCCTCGAATGACAGAGGTTCTCACGTTCGATGCCGATGGCCAGCACCTGGTTGAAGACGCCGTGGGCATGTTGGCGAAGCTTCGAAGCGAGAAGCTCGACGTGGTAGTCGGTTCTCGGTTTCTCGACGACAGAACCCAGTTAGACCGTGTGAAGCGCATTGTCTTGCGCCTCGCCGCGTTCTATACGCGCATGACGACGGGCATGGCGCTCACCGACGCACATAATGGCTTGCGTATCATTGACCGCGAACTCTTGGAGAAGATCAACCTTCGCCAGAACCGGATGGCCCATGCTTCCGAACTCATCGACCAGATCGGCGGGAACAAAGCGAATTGGTCAGAGTATCCAACACACATCGTGTATACCGAGTACTCGAAGGCGAAAGGCCAGTCAGTGTTGAACTCGATCAATATTCTCGTCGAACTACTTTTTAGGTGAACACCATGACCATTATTTTTCAGATTCTTGCCGTCATCGCGATCGCGGTTGCAGCCTTCTTCATGCTGCGAGGTGGGGGGGCGCGTCACCAAGCTATCCGGCGCATTTTCATGCTCGTGTTCATCGTCGGTGCGGCATCGTCAGTATTCTTTCCGCAAATTTGGACGTGGGCGGCAAATCTTGTCGGGGTTGGTCGAGGTACCGACCTTCTGCTCTACTTTCTTGTACTCACCTTTCTTGGGTTTGTGGCGTCGACGTATCGCAGATTCCGCAATCTGGAACAGAACGTGACAGAGCTGTCGCGGCAGGTTGCACTTGTGACTGCCCGGCGCCCGACTGACGACGAGTCTGTCAAGTAGGCATGAGATGAGGGCGCTAAAGACCCTTGTCAAGCGGGTCGTGAAGGCAGTGCTTCCTTTGGCGCCCGATGCACTCGTTTCTCGGCTTGTTCCGAGCGCAGAACACTACGACCCGAAGGAAATTCCTCTACCGCTAGGGGCCCGTACGACACCCATTCGGCTCTTCATTGGCCCTTCAAACTTGGCGGGCCAAGGGTGGGGCTGGGCGCGGTCTGCAGCGAAACTCCTTCATGGAGTCGATGCGGTGTCGATGGCAGGGCCCAAGAAGGGGCGAGGGTTTTCGTTTCCCGTCGATCTGCAAGTCCCGTTCTATGTTTACCGCTGGTCCCCGTCGTGGCGGGCTGCACAGGTTCGCTCTCTGACTCACGAGTTCACTCACGTGATTGTGGAGTCGGCGCGACCGCTTTTCGGTGATGCTTTAGGGAGAGACCTACTTGGTGATCTCCGTGTTCTGCGGGCACACAGTGTTTCTGTGGCACTCGTGTTCCATGGGAGTGATATCCGACTGCCCAGTAGGCATGCCGCACACTCGAAGTGGTCTCCATTCCATGAAACTCAGTCCGAGTTGACCACCGTTCTTGAGGCGTCAGTGAGGGCAACCAGCGAGCGAATTGACGGCCTAGATCTTCCCATTTTTGTTTCCACCCCAGACCTACTTGTTGATATCCCCACAGCAGAGTGGCTCCCCGTGGTTGTCGATCCTGACGTGTGGCGCACAGACCGAGCGCCACTTTCCGGCAATGGTCTACCGATCGTTGCTCACGCTCCGAGCGGGGCAATCTTGAAGGGTTCGGACCTTATCGACCCGATCCTCACCCGCCTCGAGGAGGAGGGGCTATTGCGCTATCAGCGGGTGTCAGGGGTCCCGTCGAGCGAAATGCCCGAGGTGTACAAAAGTGCAGACATCGTGATTGACCAGATCCGGCTGGGGATTTACGGCGTTGCCGCGTGCGAGGCTATGGCGGCGGGGCGAATTGTTGTGTCTCACGTGAGCAATCAGGTGCGCGACTTCGTGCGATCCGAAACGGGTCTTGAGCTGCCAATAGTGGAAACAACCCCGGATCAGCTGGAGGCACGGTTGCGGGAGATCATCGCTCATCCATCCGAGTATCTCCGCACAGCGGCACAGGGCGTCGATTACGTGGAAGAAGTTCACAATGGGCGGCTCTCAGCACAGCAACTCAGTGAGTTTCTTGGGGCCCCGTTGGCTGAGGGCTAAATCAGCCTGAGCGGAATAACTTGGCGGTTATCTCGCGTACCGTAGTTCCTGCGCGGATAGAAAATCGGGTACTTGGCGTTCCACTACCCGTTTGGGGGATCGCGCTTTCTTGATATGTCAGTTAGAAATGATGTGGAAGTTGGGGGATTTTCATATGGTCACGTACGACCTTGCGCGCTCTTTTCGGTCGCGCAGTGTCGCTATCGTTGCGGCGCTGTCCATGTTGTTGCTGGTCATCGGGGGAGTACAGCCCGCGGGGGCAGTAGGTTCGTCGGCTCTGGAAAGCCGTACCCTTCCGCAAGCTTCAGGGGAGACGATAGAGGTCTCCGACCCGGCGTTAGCCACTGAGCCCCAGCTCTACCTCTCGGGCCCTGTCGTGGTAGCCATCTCGGATCAGAAAGACAATCCGAGCACGCAGTATTCGGTTCTTACCGATCAAGGACTCGTGCGCATTAGCGGAGACCTCGATCGTCTTACCAGTGGTAGTACATTCTCGGGGACAGTTGCTTTGCCCGCGGCGCTGACCGATCGGCTGTCGCGCACCTCGAAAGAACGCGTTCAGCGTTCCGCCGATTCGCCGATTTCCGCACAAGAGTTCGAGGGAACACAGCTTCTTCAGCTTGCGCAGGCCGAAGCAAAACCACTACAGGTGTCGCAAGCCAACGTCACTCTCTCCGAGATGTCCCTCGGTACCGCAGCACACACGGTCGACGTGGCAGTGCTCGACGGAGCGTCTTTCAATGACTCGGCTGTCAATACGAATGTTGGTGACTTGGGAACGTTCTGGGTCGGTCAGTCCAATGGTGCAATTACCGGGATCACTCGGCCCCAAACGGTCCAGCGCTACACCTCTGCCTACCTGTCGACGTGCCCATCAAACTCGAACTGGCCCAACCAGGTGTGGAGTGAAGCGGCCGCGAAGTTTGGCAATACGACAAGTGACTACTACAACTCGTCCGGCCGTCATCTTGTCGTCTTCGCCAAAATGCCAGCGGGTGCGTACTGCAGTGAAGGCATTGGAAGCGTCGGCGGCACGAACGGAAGCGGCACCATTGTTGCCAACATCAGTAGCATCACGCTGCACACTCTCGCCCACGAGTTTGGGCACAACTTGGGTCTCGGCCACGCCAATGTGCACCAGTGCAGCAATGCTGCCCTGGTAGAGGGTTCCGTGGCGCAGGGGTGTCAGGACTATGCGTATGACGACTACTACGACGTGATGTCGGGCGGATACGTCGTCGGCGGTGCCGTGACGTGGAGTACCAATCAGCTTGCCGCACTCAACGTGACTGACCGAGTCCGTCTCGGCTTCTTCCCTTCTGGCGATCTCAAAGTCGTGAGCGGTTCTGACAGCGCTGTGAGCCTCAAGCCAAGTTCAGCAACGAATGGAGTTCGTGGGCTGCAAGTGGCGGACCCCATCACGGGAGACACCTATTACATCGAATATCGATCAGGTACTGGCATGGACACGGGAGCTTTCTATACCAAGCCTTTCACTCCAGGCATGGGCGAGGATCTGGAATCGCTTCGACCTGGTGTGCGCATTTTGAAACTTCGTGGATCTGGTTCGGGGAACAGCTCGGTTGCTCTGGCTCAATTGAAGCAACCCGGTGACCCGTACAAAATGCTCGCCCTGAAGTCGGGCGATACATTCTCGACACCAAGCGGTGGGCTTACCGTCAGATTTGCCGGAGTAACCAGTGGCAACGCGAACCTTGTGTTCGGAAGCCATACAATGCCAAATACAGACCGCATTGCGGGAACGAGTCGCTACACCACTGCGGTGGAAGTCTCGAAAGCAGCTTTCCCGAATCCAGGTGCTGGGATTCCCGTCGTGTACGTTGCGCAAGGTTCCAACTACCCGGATGCGCTCGCTGCAGCGCCTGCGGCAGTAGCTGAGGGCGGCCCGCTCCTGCTCACCGATAGTAACTCGCTGCCCTCCGTAGTCAAGGACGAGATTGAGCGCCTCAACCCCGGAAAAATCGTGGTTGTGGGCGGGACCGGGGTCGTTTCTCCTGCCGTGTTTAGCGAACTACGGGCTCTCGTACCCAGCAACACGATCCGCTTAGGCGGGGGCAACAGATATGAGACTGCACGACTCGTGGTTCGGCACGCGTTTATAGAGAATGGCAATCCCGCAGGGGCGTCCATCGCCTACATCGCTACCGGGTCCGGCTTCCCCGATGCGCTGTCGGCTTCGGCAGCGGCTGGTGCGGAAGGTAGCCCAGTTGTGTTGGTGAACGGGTCGCTCCAGTCAGTGGACGCTGCAACGAAAGCTCTCCTCCAAGACCTCGGCGTGACCGAGACCCGCATTGCTGGAGGCACTGGAGTGGTGAGTGCTGGAGTGCAGAATTCACTGGGCGAAGTGTCAACAGTGGTGCGGTATGCCGGTAGCAATCGATTCGACACGAATCACAAAGTGAACAGTGCGATTTATACCAGCGCGGCAACAACCTACCTCGCTACCGGATTCTCCTTCCCCGACGCGCTTGCGGGCGCGGCGCTCGCAGGGGCCAAGGGCGCCCCGCTCTACCTCGTTCAAACGGCGTGTATTCCGGCGCAGACGCGATCTGACATCCTCGATCTCAATGCGGAAACCGTCTGGCTCATCGGCGGAACAAGTGTTCTCACGAGCCGAGTCGCCGCGTTCGCGTCCTGCTGAAATTTGAACGCTGAGTGGTGTCCGCTGTCGAACGACACCCACTCACTACGAACACGCGTGTAATGCCGCAACGCTGGAGGTCAGCACGCCAGTTCCACCGAGCAGTGTGATGCGCTTCAGGGGGAAAACGGATACGTCACCCAGTGTCGCCGGCGGAACACACGTGGGCTTCACGAGGTAGAGAGGCCCTGACGTGTGGCCGGCCAACGCGGCGCCAGCCAGGGCATCAGGGAAGCCCAGTCCGGTTGCGAAGTAAGCGTCGATCGGAGCAGTGAAGAACTTCTTATTGATGAGGGCTGACGTCTCGTATCGGTTGCTGCCGCCCAACCGCTCCGTGCCGCTTGCGAGACCGAGAGCATTGAGATCGCTCTCAATGCCTGCAGAAACCACTCCTGTGCCTCCGGCTATAAAGACCTTGTCGAGATAGGGGAAGGAGAGCAGCAGGCTCTTCGTCGCGGCATCGAGATGTTCTTGCGCGCCGTCCACAAGGATTACTGGTGCGTGAATCTGGTTGGCCGCCCCAGCCGCCGATAGTGCGTCGGGGAATCCGCGGCCGGTCGCAATGATGGCGTAGGCACTGCCCAAAGCGAGGAACGCATCACGTGCGATCGCCTGTGAGGTTGCGTAGCGGTTTGGCCCTGAAATGCGGTCAATTGTTCCGTCGGTCAGCGCATCAAGTTCGTCAAACACGCGTTCGGAGACAACCCCTGTGCCGCCAGCAACGACGATCCGGCTCGGCTTGAGTCGCAACAGTTCGGTCCGAACAGGATCGGGCAGGTAGTCGCGTTCGGTCAGAAGCAGCGGTGCGTCCCACCTTGCAGCTGCGGCAGCCGCACTGAGAGCATCCGCGTATCCCATACCATTCGCAATGTACACAACACCGCCCGTTGCGGTAAACGACAGCGCGATCTTGGCGGACGTCTGGAAACGGTTTGACCCTGCAATGCGGCGGATCGAGGGGGGAGGACCAGAGCTCGTGAGTTCGGCATCAACTCCTGTTGTGGCGGAGGCATCCGCAACAACCACTCGAGTCGCGTCATCTTGAAACCACGTATTTTTCCACCACTCACTCTTGTATCCGGCGGAAGTGACACCAAACTTCACTGTGTACGAGCCGGGGGGAAGGTCGGTAATGGAGTAATTGCCGGTAGCCGAATCCACCGTCGCCTGGCTGATCAACGGCCCACTGTTTCCCGCAGACACGTCGCGGTACGCACCAACCGTTACGGTCGCCGGATCTCCCGAGAGCGACACGTGGCCGCCGATGCTGCTGTTGTAGTTCGGTGAGGTGGGTACCGCGACATTGTCGTAGTGAACGTCTCCTTCGTTCAGGGTGAACTCGGGAGTGAGAACCTCTAGATATCGAGGGTTGTCAATTTTGATGTTGAGTCGGTAGTTGCCTGGGTACAGGTCTCGAAACTGCGCGACTAAGGTCGGCAAAAAGTATTGGTCAACGCCAGCCGACGCCCACGTGTTCGGCGAGATCTCTAGTTCAAGTTTATAAAACACGGGAGTATTCCACGCGAGCTGAGCATCGCAATAGAGACAACTAATTCTGATCTGTTCGTAGCTTGGGCGAGTGAGGCTCATGCTCACGTCAGAAACTGATTGGCCTGTCGCGAGGGAGAATGGCGGTGCTCCCGGACGGTTCAGCGCAGTACTCTGCCACCATTGAACCGAAAACTTTTGAGCATTTGGGCCGGGGCCAGACATTCGATTGTCGATGAACTTGACGCGGTATTCTCCCTCTGGCAACCCGGTAATCGTGTAGTGACCGTCGACATCGCTGTTGGCGCTGTAACTTCGCTCCCCGCTCGTACTGCCGGTTCGAACGGCGACCGCCGTCACGCCGAGCTGAGGAACTTCAGCACTATCGGTAATGATTCCACTGATCTCGGCGCCAAACGCGAGCGTGAAGTCAACTCCAGTTGTGTCTCCGGTGTACTGCAATACGGGATCAGATGGGTCGGTCGACGTCGAGGTTGTGCCGTCGACAAAATTTCCGTTTCCCAAATAGACAAACTTGAGAGCAAGAACAGCCGGAGAGGATACCGGGATCGTGATCTGGTAATTGCCGCTCGCGTCGGTTTTCGTGAGCACGCTTGAGGTAAACCATTGCGGTTGCCACACGCGATAGGCGACTCCGACCTCGTTCAGGCCGGCACTAGCTGAGGAGATACCGAGCGAAATATGACCACTGAGTGTAATCGTGGATGCGGGAGCTGCGGAACTCACTGTGGGCGCCGCGCCCACCACCAAAACTGCGGCAATGATCGCAGAAAGAAGGGCGCGATGCCGGATCATGACGGTGCGTTCGTGCACCGAGTAATCAGTGTCATAGCCGAAATCCTAAGGGATACTCAGGTGAAAATCGGTAACGATCAGACCGACGCGGAACCGATCACATAAGTGGGGATCTCGGTGCGCAACTCGGGGCTCGTAATGCCACGGCCATCGATCACGGTTCGGGCGCCCGGCACATGCTCTGCGCGCACAGATTCATACTCTTTGTGGTTCGCCTGCACGACGACGGCATCCACTGGGGAGCCAAACTCGTAGTCCTCGAAGCCGAGTTTCTCGATTTCTTCCTTCGTGTACATCGGGTCGTTCACCACCGGAATGGCACCGGCCTTGGTGAGTTCGTCGACGACGTCGAACACGCCAGAAAACGCTGTCTCTTTTACGCCACCGCGGTAGCTAGCACCGAGCACTGCGACGCGCTGGCCCTTTAGAGAACCGTGGTGCTTCTCGAGCAACGTCACGGCATAGTTCGGCATTCCCCGGTTTGCGGCTCTCGCGGAGCGCACGATTGTCGCCTCAGGGTCGTTCCACAAATACATCTGCGGATAAATAGGGATGCAGTGGCCGCCGACGGCAATTCCAGGCAAGTGGATGTGGCTGAACGGTTGGCTGTTGGAAGCCTCGATGACTCCGTACACGTCGATACCCTGGCTGTCCGCGTAGCGTGCAAATTGATTCGCAAGCCCGATGTTCACATCGCGGTATGTGGTTTCGGCAAGCTTCGCGAGTTCGCTGGCCTCCGCAGTGCCG
>RCMY010005200.1_pt1 | contig 11088 bp, 9 predicted proteins | sample 2041341 | NCBI WGS metagenome assembly RCMY01 (sample SAMN09708234, study PRJNA481090) | Marine sediment metagenome, whole genome shotgun sequencing project.
GGGAGGGAGGCTGCGAACTCCACCAATCGGTAATCTAGTAATGGAGCTCTTGTTTCCAGTGAATTTGCCATGCCCATGCGATCAACCTTGACCAGGATATCTCCAGGCAAATAACTCTTCAGGTCCACGTACAGCAACCGTGAGAGATGTTTGTCGGTATCTGCCTTGTAGTACAGATCGCGCGTCAATGCAGCCGGGTCATAGTGGGCCGACTCACGCTTGAGTTCGTCTGTGACAAGAGAATCCCATAGTGAGCGTCTGATGAAGGAATTGGTAATGGCGAAAGCCTGGTCCGGCCCTACGCTCAGACTTCCCAACATGGAAGCTGCACGAAGCGCCAGGGGAAATCCGGTTTGTTCCAGTAAATCAGATACGCCAGGAAAGAGATGATGCCTGAGCGCGGCAGGAATGCGCTCACGCAGCCTGTTTTCCGTCTCATCTGCCAGATACTTGCTATAGCCTGCAAAGTTTTCATCGCCGCCGTCTCCTGAGAGCGCAACGGTCACTTTTCGTCGCGCAAGTCGGGATACGAAATAGGTCGGTATGAAGGAAGGGTCTGCAAACGGTTCGTCGAACCAGCCGGCAATACTGAGCAAACTATCCTCGACGTTGCCTTGAACCGTTAGTTCGTGATGTTTTGTCCCGAAGTGTGCGGCAAGTCGCCTAGCGTCATCAACCTCATCGAATTGAGCAGAATTAAAACCGATTGAGCAAGTCGTCACCGCACTGGTCGAGGCGCCGGCCATCATGGCAACGATTGCACTGGAATCAACGCCCCCACTCAAGAAGGCTCCCAGAGGCACGTCACTGATCATGCGTATTCTTACGCTGTCTTCGAGCAACTCAAACAATTCCTCCTCAATGAGATGTTCCGCACGGTTGTCTTCATTTGCAAAGGATACGTCCCAGTATTGCTGCTGTCTAATGTCACGGGCATCGACAGTCATCCAGTATCCGGGAGGCAGCTTGTGTATGTGCTGATAGATACTTTTGGGATCTGGAACGTATTGATATGTGAAAAAATCCTCCACGGCATCAAGACGGATAGTCGTATCAATACCGGGAACGCACAGTATGGCCTTTATTTCCGATGCAAAGATGAACTGGTTGTCCTTGCGGTAGAAGTACAGCGGCTTCTTACCCAGCCGATCTCTGGCAAGAAACAATGATTTTTTCACCGTGTCCCATATCGCCATGGCGAACATGCCGTTGAGTGCCTGCAGACAATCGGGGCCATCACGTTCGTACATGGCGAGCAATACTTCAGTGTCTGATGCACCTCTGAATTCAACACCCTGCTTGACAAGTTCACAACGAAGATCAGGGAAGTTATAGATCTCACCGTTATAGACGATCTTGTATCGTCCAGAGTGCGAAGTCATGGGCTGACTTCCGGCGTCTGTAAGATCCAGAATACTCAGGCGTCGATGGCACAGGCCAATCTCGGTTGCCAGGTAATTTCCAGTAGCATCGGGCCCGCGATGATGGAGCCTCTCGTTCATGCGCGCAAGCAATGCACGGGCATCGACTGCCATCGGAGTAAATTGAGTAAAGCCGGCTATTCCGCACATAAAGAAGAGGTATCAGTATCCGATCAGGCAATGCATTACGTATCTATCAATCGGCTCATCTGCTGTACTCTGCAGGAGCATTTTGACCGCAGTGGGAACTCCATCGGCTTGGTGCCAGTCCAGATAGTCGAACTATGCGATATCAATCACAACATGCAATCCGTGCGCCAGCGCAACCCGGCCGGATTTTACTCGAATCAAGCAAGTTTGCAGGCTACGGGCGGTGTGCCCTGTATCGACTGGATCACAGCCTTCGCCATCGCTAGGGTGCGAAAGACAAACGGGTTCAGGTTTGCGTTCACTGTTACTTGTACTGAAAAAGCGAAGGCCTTATTGTTCCGCACACAACAAGGACTGGTTGTTTTTTTTACTGAATTTCTGACGTACATGGCTTGTTGAATCTATGAAAAAACCAACTCATGAACCGAAAGAACCATCGGAACTGATCCTGGCTCCGCTCAGCTGGTTTCATTATCGACTATTGGTGATCGAGACGATCTTGCTGATGGTATTGTTTGTCGTGCTCGGCGTTCTTCGCCTGGACTACGCGGTAGAGGAACTCTGGAGAGCCTGCTACCAGCATGTACCCCTGCTGGTTACGTGCCTGGTTATTTTCGGTGCATACCGGGCCATCGAAGCAACCAACGCTGTCAAGCTGTTCACCAGTTACGCTCTCAGTTTCCTGCTAGCTGGAGCCATGTTTCTGTTGTGGGTCAGGTGGTTGAGTGAATCCATCGTGAGTTATTGGTTTGACATGCTTTTTCTGTTCGTGGCGTTCTTCATGTTGAACAGCATTCGCCCGCTGATTCTGAAGTGCACGGAACGCTAATGAGGGGTAATTGGTCAGCAATTCCCGGTTAACTCGTCTCGATGTCAGACCCTGGCTGCGAATCGGTTAGAAGCCCTGATTTCTGAAGGAAACTGGTGTTTTCTGGACAATTTATCGGCGGTCGGTTTCTATTGCAGGTAATCAAAAACGCGATTCTGGCAGCACCCCTTTAATCGGCCCTTTTCGCATCGGCGCTGCCTGGTGCCTGCGTGCGGGCCGCGATGCACGATGACTGTTCCCATCCGTTCAAGAATGCTCCCTGTCTCACAGGATGAGAGATCTGCGTTATTTATGCCTGCGATGGCGCACATTTTAGTCTGATTCCACGAAGTACAATACCGGCGAGTTATGGGCAAGTACGATATCGGACTGCCTTGTGCATAGTTTCAGGTAATGCCATATGTATAACGACTCGTGAAAATAGGAAAGAGGATCTGGTGTTCTATTCCGCTCAGAGATTCAAGGATGGAACCTATTAGAGAAGACCAATATTGTGTTCAGCTTTCGTCGCCAGTTTGGCTTGCAATTGAGTGACATTCACAGCCTGAAATTTTTTAATTACTAACCGTTTTATTCGCATCTTTAGGCCCGAAATTTGCGCCGCCTTTTGCACACGAACCGAAGGAGAAGCAGTGAATACCAAAGTTGCACCGATAATTGACAAAAACCAGATTACGGACATCGTTCTCGATGCGATCCGTGACGCCAACCAAATTAGAAGTCCCGAGCTGCAAATAGGAGAATCCGTGGATGAGCCGCTTTTTGGAGGCGCCGGCAAACTCGATTCCCTCGGTTTGGTAGCGCTGTTAATGGACGTTGAAGAGTTATTTTTGGACAAGGGTTTTGAGGTGTCACTAAGTAGTGAAGACGCCATGTCACTAGGGAGAAGTCCCTATCGCGACGTGTCGTCACTAGTAGACTACATCTCCAATCTATTGCGGCAGGGTTCCTGATGATCGGTCGTCGAGTTCTCGTCAGCGGCGCGAGCCGAGGGATCGGGCGTGCGCTCGTCGAACACTTCATAGAAGCCGGCGACAGTGTTGTTGGTTGCGCACGCGGTGAGTCTGACTTTCGCCATGATAATTATTCGCATGTGCAGGCCGACATAAGCGATGACGCAGACGTAAAGTCTCTGTTCCGTGAAGTTCGAAGCAAACTTAACGGACTGGATGTCCTGATAAATAATGCGGGAATTGCGCGGATGTCACCGATGATTTTGACGCCGGCCGAAACCGCAGCGGGAATCTTTGACGTAAATTTCATGGGAACTTTTCGACTTACAAGCGCGGCGGTTCGGTTGTTGCGGCACTCGGATAGCGCAAGGATCGTCAACATGACGACGGTCGCGGTCCCTCTACGCCTCGAGGGTGAGTCAGTCTATGCGGCCTCCAAGGCGGCCGTTGAATCCTTTACGAGAATAACCGCCAAAGAACTGGGAGCGATGGGCATAACCTGCAATGCACTGGGCCCGAGCCCTGTTCCTACGGCATTGATCAAGGGCGTGCCTGACGACAAGATTCAGGCGCTCGTAAACCAACAGGCGATCAAAGAATGCGCGCAGCCCGCGGATGTCATCAACGCCATCGATTTTTTTCTGAATCCGGCAAGCCGAATGATTACCGGACAAGTCATTTACCTGGGCGGTATAGGATAGTGGAACCTTTTCTCATTAAACGAATGCAGAGTTTCAGCGACGATCTTGCAGTGGGCGAGGCCAAACAGGCCTACTCGTATGCGGATATTCTCGATCGCTTGCAAATCTGGCGCGAGAAGATTGAAGATGCGGACATCCGGTCTGGGCAGGCTGTGTCCCTTGAAGGCGAATACGGCGCCGAGGCCATTGCGGCATTTCTGGCTCTGTTGGAGAATGACAACATCATTGTGCCGTTGACCGAAGCGGCATCCACACAGCATGAGACTTTCCGAGAGATTGCCGGTGTCGAAAAGCGCATCGTACTGGATGAGCCTGATGCTCCGATCATCGATCTCGGCACGAAGCCTGCAGCCAGCGAATTGTACCGCGCGCTTAGAGAAAGAGTGGCGGCCGGCCTCGTTCTGTTTACCTCCGGATCAACCGGCGCCAGTAAAGCTGTTGTACATGATCTCGACATTCTGCTGGAAAAATATCAGAAGCAGCGGCAGAAGCTCCGCACGATCGTCTTCCTGCAACTCGATCACATCGGGGGCGTCAACACGCTGTTCTACACGCTTGCCAATGGCGGCGCCGTGATCACACCCGCCAGTCGCTCGGCTGGGGATGTTTGCGTCGCCGTTGAGAAGTATCAGGCTCAGCTACTACCGACGTCGCCAACGTTTCTCAATCTTCTGCTGCTTTCCGGAGAGCATGAAAAACATGATTTGTCGTCGCTCACGCTGATTACCTATGGTACGGAACCGATGCCGGAGAGCACATTGAAGCGTACGCATACGGCGTTCCCTTCAGCAAAACTCCAGCAGACGTATGGGTCGACAGAACTTGGCATCCTTGGTTCACGCTCACGAAGCGATTCGTCGCTGTGGATTAGCGTTGGTGGCACAGGTTACGAAACGAAGGTAGTCGATGGCACGCTCAGGGTTCGTGCGCGCACGGCGATGCTTGGCTACCTGAATGCGCCGAGCCCGTTCGACAAAGATGGCTTTGTCGATACCGGTGACCGGGTTGAAGTCGACGGTGAATGGATTAGAATTCTTGGCCGCGAGAGTGAAATCATTAATGTCGGGGGCAGTATGGTCCATCCAGCAGAAGTCGAAAGCGTTCTGCTCGAACTGGATGAGATCAAGGACGCCTCTGTCAGTGGAAAACCGCATTCTATTCTCGGTCAAGTTGTTGCTGCTCGCCTGCAGCTGACAAACCCAATGTCGCCACGCGAAGCTAAGCTGCTTATCAGGCGACACTGCCAGGATTCGTTACCAAAATACGCCGTACCCGTCAAAATAGAAATCAGCGAAGTGCCGCTGTATAACGCGCGCTTCAAGCGGCAAAGATAACAGAAGTTCAATGGACACCTCAGTCAATATGCGTCGCTATCTAATAAAAATTTTTAATGGTGTGGCCATCGTACTGACGGCCCCTTGTTCGGCCTCGTGCTGGATAGCCACGACAATTGGACGCGGCGGAACCGAGATCTTTCGCTTCTGGGGCCAGTTTTTGGCGCTCATCCCGGGATTGCCGGGTTCGTACTTGCGGCGGGCGTACTATCTGATGACCCTGGAATATTGCGCTCCTGATTGCCACATTGGGTTTGGTACGCTTTTCGCGCATCGGGACTCGCGAGTCGACAGTGATGTCTATATCGGTAATTACACGATGCTCGGCAAAGTCAATCTTCGAAAAGGCTGTTTGATAGGCAGTCGCACGAGCATATTGAGCGGTCAGAATCAGCACCAGTTCAGCCCCGACGGAAAATGGCTGCCTTCAAATCTGGAAGATTTCGTGCAGATTAATATCGGCGAAAACGCCTGGGTCGGAGAGGCGGCCGTGATCATGGCAGATGTTGGCAAAGGCGCGGCTGTCTCGGCGGGCAGTGTCGTATCGAATGCGTTGCCGGAATTTGTCGTCGTAGCCGGTAACCCGGCCCGATTTGTGCGAAAAATGGAAGTTCTGCAGAATAGTAGTGAAACCATCGAGAGCCATGTTGATGTGACCACAACTGAGGGCGCCGATGACGTCGATGTGACCGACAAATGATCAAAGACCGAATTAATTTCATTGAATGGATGAAGGCGCTGGGAATGTTGATCATCGTATATGGCCATACAAGCGGCCACGCGATGTTCAATCCAACGTTGCCCGCAAACTTCAAACAGATAGGTGTCGTATTTTTTATTATTGCGACAGGCTACTTGCTGGCGGACGAACGCCGCCCATGGTGGCGGGTGTTCTACAACCGCCTGTTCGAGCTGTTTCTCGTAGGCATCCTGTTTTGCGTGTTGATGAGTGCCGTCAGTCTCTACCTGGTCGGCGATCCGAACGAAAGTAACTACCTGCCGTTCATGCTCGGCCTGAACGTGTTGTTTAACGCGTTTCCGGCGAACCCCTCGCTCTGGTACATCGGTACCTATATCCACCTGCTGATCGTCTGGGCTTTATTGTTACGCCATATCCGAATACGGCCGTGGATGTTCTTTGTCGTCGTGCCAGCCGAGATTCTGGTCCGGGCGCTGCTGATGCAGAAAGCTGGAGATATGATCGCCTACCAGGCGCTTACCAACTGGTTGAGCGTGCTGCTGCTGGGTATGTATCTGGGCCAGCAGTCTGCCGGCGACAGACTCGACGCATCAAGAATGAGCCTGATTGGCTATGTGGCGGTCCTCGTACTCGCTGTCGCTGCCTGGATCTGGATCACACGGACTATCGGCGTAACCGCAAGCAATCCCTTTGGAAGGCTTCAGTGGAGCAATAGCGACACTGTGCTGATAACATCGGCCGCCTCGATTTCTCTGATTTATCTTGTCTGGGGTATCCTCGGCTTTCACATATTCAGGCGTTTGAAGGCGGGCCCGATTGTCCAATTCTTCGGCAGAAACTCAACGACTATTTTCATCATACACATGCCCTTGATCTATGCACTTGCCGGCTGGTTGTATGAACTCCCTGGGTTGGATTCGCCGGGGTTCTTGCGTCTTGCCGTGAGTCTGCTGATCTTCTACGTAGGCGTTGGCTTGCTGTCCGAGTTGATACACAGGTTAATCAAGCCCGTCTCGATTCGTAATGCAGTGGAACAGAAGTTCGTCGGCTTTCAAGCGCGCCGAAATGGCATGGCCGATTGATCCAAAGCAGGCGCCGTTCCAGTTGCACCAGCCACTCCACCTGAAGGCGCGTGCCGCCTGATTGCGCAGCGAAGAAATAATCGCCTCCTCGTCCCGGGCAACCATATATTGAAAGCCAACGCAATCGACATCATCAGGTAGATGCTCTACCAGCTCGCATGCCTCATCAGAATGTTTGCCTGCGTTGCAACCACGACCTCAACGACGAAATGGCTGATGTCTATTTCGTATCGCTGTCATTCACTAAAACCGTACCCGCAACCATTTCCACTCCGCTCGAAACGAGAAGCGGCGAAGTGCGCTCCCTATTCTTCTCGCCTCCTCACTCAGCAACGATCCCACAGTGTGAGGCACGTGCAACACAGCGGAGTAAGGCAGGGCAGCCGGAAGAGCGTGACGTTTTGGACCAGCAAGTGCCAGAGCAGACGCGCCGTGATTCTGCATCAGAATAGCTAAAATTCTCGAGTAAGAACTGGTTGGTTCGCTCTCAAGCTCTCTCGTTACGTACCGAGCAAAGAATCGTGATCGCTCGAGGTAATCCGGGCGCTCGGTGTCCGCGTAACGGTAGGAATCCAGCAGGATTGCGCACCGACGAATGTCCTGTGCCACCCAAGTATGATTTGGGTACTCGAGATCATCCGGGTTATTGAGGTAGGGCTGCTCTCGAGAGACAATCCAGTCAGCGTAGTGCATTAGCGAATCGCGTACATAGAAAAATGCCACGTCATATTCATTCATCGAGCGTTTGACATCAAGGAAGCGTATCAGTGCTTGTAAAAATATACTGTAAAACCAATTCTCCTCGACTTTTTCCAGCCCTCGTTTCACCAGGTCATCTTTTGGCCCGATAGCGCCGAGAATCACGCGTTCAGCCCGTTCGAGGTACATTTGCTCGCAAGTTATCTCGAAAGCATCAAGCTGAGCGACCACGAGATTACCGATACCGCGATGTACAGGATAGCGGTGGCGGGAGATATCTGCGCCGCGCACCACCTGGTAAACCGCTCGGAGTTGCCATCGCAACAGCCTCTGAATCTCCTCCAGAAGAGTGCCGCTCCCATCATAAAAATGACCCACCCAACGCGCCAGTTCGAGCACCGCGCTTCGAGCACGTTCAGAGCCGGTCGTCAGATAATACAGCTTCAGCCCCGTTGTGTAACAGTGCTCTCCACCGGGACCACCACCACCACCATCAGCCGGCTGACTGGCGTCTTGCGCCTGTAGTTTCGAGTATGAACGGTGTGAGCTTGTGTGCGCCTGACGATAGTGATCTGTGTGCCAGAACAATCCACCGTTGTATTCCATTCGATCTGCCTGGGTATGGTACAGATCAATGTCGAGGACGTGCTCGGCAAGATCCTTCGCCAACCGAAACCATTCCGGTTTTGCACTTGACATGTACATGCGCAAGAACCCGTAGACCAGATCGTATTGATTGTTGTAGTGAGAACTGAAAAGCTCGTTAGAGTCACGCAGCCATGTTTCATGATCTGCGTACACGTCGCCGAAGTTTCTCCAACCGTACTCATCTATCAGTTCACGCTTGATGAAAAAGTTGTTCGGCCCATTAATGCCTTGCTCTATCAGCGAGTCCATCGACTCGTCTACCGGCACAAGCTCATCATAAGGGATGACATTTGCTGCCCTGCGCGATTCAGGAGAGACGCTGACTGTTGCACCACATCCGATCCAATCGAGGCATTCGCCAGACGGTCCGATGTCAAGCGTATGGGTCTTCTTCTCCCCACCCTGCAGCTCAAACGTATCGGGATACTCGCCAGGAAAAAGACCGATCTTCAACAGATCCCCATCCCTGCGAATGGACTTCGGAAAGTTCTCCCAGAACCCTTCCAGGCAAAAGGCCCATGAAGTGTCACTGGAATCCATGCGAACGCACGGGGAGATTCGTGGGCCGCGCTCAACGATCTCGTGGTCCAGTTCTACTATGAAACCTTTCTCTGCTTCAGGAAGTTTATTGAGTGCGTTGACGTGGTTAGGACTGTCTACAGTTTTGCTACCGCTAGTGAGCTGACTTATTGAGAATATAGATTTTCCCCCTTCGCACCAATTGTGGCCGGCGGAGCGCCAATGTAATGTCGAGTCTTTGCAATCGCGGACAACTATGGCCAACTCTTTGAACAGGAATGATCCCGCGTCCCCAAGATCCCAGAAACCGCCAGGGTGATGTGCAGCATTCTTATTGTGTATCGTGAACTGGATCTTGTACTGCGGCAATGCGTGATAAGCATCTATCCGCACGACGAGATCGAGTAAATGCTCACCACTATTGTCGACAAATGATCCTGTCGTCCGAAATGTAGAGCGAAGTATTCCAGGCTCAGCAATTGTCTCTCCTGCCTGTCTGAATTCAAGAATGCGTTCGTCCGAACCAGTGAGCTCAACGTCCATCTGTGCGAATGGTGCAAGGACACGGCCGTCCTGCAGAAGCTTTGGAATTGCCCTTTTTGTACGATCGTCGTCCACAACAATCGAGATTTCAGGGTATCTGCGCGTTCCGGAACGATCAGTATCTGGGGCAGGAGACGAAGTATTCCTGGGACGAAGCTGGACTAGGAGTTCCAGTTCACTGGCAGCATCGACATCGACAAAACACTCAACAAGTACCCAGCGCAGACTTCCTCCCGGCCAGAGCGACAGGGGTGTCAGTTGGCAATCGATACTTAAGCCATCTATCGAGACAATCAGCTCGTCAGTTCGACGACACACCCCATCAGGCAATGGTATGCCGCAACAAACCGGGAACCCAGCAACGAAGTGTAGACTTGGGTTCATCACAGTCAGGGGGATTGGGTTCAATTGTCCCACCATTTATCAAGTTTACGACTCAGCATTATTGCAAGAATATACTCTGGAATTTCAGTGGGACGGTTTGACAACGCACAGACCCACCGCAGGAATCTGTTGCACATCTTTATGTGTAACGCATGAGAGTGAGCTCGAGTCCAGATATAGACGGGAGCAAGCCACACTTTATCAATGAGGTTTAACATGTTGGGTATAATGATTTTTCCCACAACAATAATGCATTGGCAGGCAGTCCAATTGATGCTGTCGGGTTTTAGTCCAGGGCCTGCTTTCAATTATAAGTCAGTCGACGACTGCAACCCAGTGAATCGCTCCCGGAGAACTGTACGCTCGCTTGTCGTAGCCCGTGGCAATGGCGCGTTGCTGTTTGACTACGGAGAATAAAATTTCGACCAACGACACTGGCGAGCATGGAGCACACGGAAATCACCAGAACGCGCCGGCAGATCCCGCCAGCGAATGCTGGCAGAGTAGCGATAGAGTACAGCATCAACGAACAGTCGGTTGACCTTGGCAGTTACACCAATCGTGTTACCACGACCCGGCAACGGCGCTCCTGGCCATAAGCCATCAACTGCCAATTGAGGCCGCAACCACTTTGACCTGCCTGACTGAGGCCACGTGCAAGGTATGGATACTACGGCTTAACAGGTGGTTATCTGTTGCTGAAAACCACGTTTAAGGTTTTTCCTGGTGCAAAAAAGACTGATAAATCTCATTTATTCAGCAAGTTACGAAGGTCCGACCCGCTTAGCCGCCGATGAATGACATTTCAACTTTGGGGCGGAGGTGAATGACGGAGGTTTGGGTGCGGGTTTCGGAGTAGCGGTCGGCGCGGACGGACCAGAGTTTGTGGAGTTGGTCTCGGACGGCCTCTGGGTTGCCTTCGCGCAAGGCTGGGCGCAGATCGTGGCCAGCGGAGGCGAACAGGCAGGTGTAGATGCTGCCGGTGGCGCTGAGGCGAGCGCGGCTGCAATCGCCGCAGAAGGGCTCTGAAACGGATGAAATGATGCCTATCTCACCACCGCCATCGAGATACTCCCAGCGCTTGGCTACTTCGCCCCGGTAGTTGGCTTTCGCTGGCTGGATCGG
>RCMY010005201.1_pt1 | contig 11085 bp, 9 predicted proteins | sample 2041341 | NCBI WGS metagenome assembly RCMY01 (sample SAMN09708234, study PRJNA481090) | Marine sediment metagenome, whole genome shotgun sequencing project.
CATTCGGGCGTGTAGAGCGGGATCACGTGGTCGCCCACGGCAACGCTGGTCACGCCTTCGCCGATGGATTCGACGATGCCGCCACCCTCATGGCCCAATATGACGGGGAACAGACCCTCGGGATCGTCGCCTGACAGCGTGAAGGCGTCGGTGTGACAAACGCCGGAGGCGACGATGCGAATACGCACTTCGCCTTTTTGCGGCGGCATCACGTCAATCTCTTCAATCGAGAGCGGCTGGTTAACCGCCCAGGCGACGGCCGCCCTGGATTTGATCACGTCGGTCATGAGGACTCGCTTTGCTTTTGGTTGGTGAATTGCCCGCGCGAGCGGAAGATTGATGTTGGAGTGTTTTACACTACTCCCTCAGGGGGATAATTGTCTAATTTCGCAAGTTTCCAATACATTGGCGTAACAACTCAGGCAAGTCCGGTGACCGGCAAGTCGCTGGGTGGGCTGGGCCAATGCTGCGAAATTGAGTGAGGCGGCGCTGGTTTCTGGCCACGGCACCCGGCACGCGGCGCGTATTTTGCTTGTCATCGGGGGGTGCGCTCCGCTTTAGTCTGGTATGCTCGCGGCCCAAAGGTGGCGCCGCGCAGAGGACATGGACCTAGGGAGAGAGACATGAAATTTACAGCAATCCTTGCATCCACCACGATCATCGCCGCAGGCGCAGCCTTCGCGCAGGACGTCGATAAAACGGATTGGCCCACCAGCTTTACCGTCGGAACGGCCAGCCAGGGCGGCACCTATTTCGCCTATGGCTCGGGCTGGGCGAACCTCGTGGCCAAAGAGCTGGGCCTCACGGGCGGCGGCGAAGTCACAGGCGGCCCGATGCAGAACATGGCGCTGGTGCATACCGGCGAGGCCGCGTTTGGCATGACCACGATGGGGCCCGCAGCCGAGTCACTGGCTGGCACGAACCCGATCGCGCCGGGGCTGGAGATGACGCAGGCCTGCGCCATGTTCCCGATGTACCAGACGCCGTTTTCGGTAACCGCGCTGGCGTCCTCGGGTATCAAGAGCGTCAGCGATATTCCCGCCGGCGCCAAGATCGGCTTTGGCCCTGCCGGATCAACGTCCGACACGTATTTCCCGCGCATGATGGACACGCTGGGCGTGGAATATGATCGCCGCAATGGCGGCTGGACGGATCTGGGCGGCCAGCTTCAGGATGGTCTCTTGGACGTGATCGCGTTCGCCGCAGGCGTGCCCGTGCCCGCCGTCAGCCAGCTTGAGGTGCAGACCGACGTGAACATCATCGAGTTCACCGAAGAAGAGCAGGCCAAGCTGCTGGCAGAATTCCCCGTCTCGGACTTCTCGATCAAGGCCAGCACCTACGGCACGCTTGAGGCTGACGCGCGCTCGGTTTCGATGTGGAACTTTGCCATCGCGAATTGCGACTTGCCCGAATCCTTTGTGAATGCCGCCGTTGATGTTGTCATGTCCGACAACGCGCGCATGGTGGGCATCCACAAGGCCGCTAGTTCGACCGTGCCCGAAAACTGGGACAAGAACAAAGTGCTGAAATGGCATCCCGGTGCCGCGGCCTGGTTCAAGGAAAATGCAGGCGCGGACATTCCCGATGACATGATCTACGGCAACTGAGCCCATTCGATCCTTTTACATGCCGCCCGTGATCGGGCGGCATGTTAGTGCTGCGCAGACGGCCACACTCCGGGAAGGATGAAATTTCCATGACAGATCACGACAGTCAGATCATCGCCGAGGGCGTCGACGAGGAACCTGTCGAGAGCAATCGCCGCATTTTTGCGGGCCGTGGCTATCTGATCATGGCTGCCCTTTCGGCGATCTATGCGTTCTTTCACATGGCCGCGTTAAACGGCCTGTCGATTTCCGAATGGACCGGAATTGAGGTGCCGTTCCTGCCGACCTTCCCGATGGAGACTTGGAACTTCCGCATTGTGCATATCGCGGGTGCGCTGATCCTTGGCTTTTCGCTCTATTCCGCGCGCGGGTTCGTTGACGAGGGCAAGGGCGCGGCGCGCCATCCGCTTGATATTCTCGCGGCGCTGGCCATTTTGCCCGCACTTTATGCCATTTGGACTGCCTTCGGCATCGCCAACCAGATCGCAGGCGGTGTGATGTGGAATGGGATGACCCCCGAATTCAAGAACCTCGAGATTTATCAGTTTGGCCTGCCGCTGATCGCAGCCACCGCTATCGGCATCGTGGTTGGCTGGCTGAGGGGCCGCGAGCGGGGGCAGATCGCCATTGCTGACGTGCTGCTGTCGCTCTGCGCCATCGCGGTCGCCATCTACCTCATCACGATCTACGGCACGCTCATGCGCAACTCGACCGGCACGCCCTTTGCGCCTATCGGCATCAGCCTCGCTGCCGCGGTCGGGACCGCACTGATCATGGAAATGACGCGTCGCGTCGCGGGTCTGGCGCTGATCGTGATCTCGGGAATATTCCTGATTTACGTCTTTACCGGCGACATGCTGCCCGGATTTCTCAATGCGCCGAATATTCAATGGACGCGTTTCTTCAGCCAAGTCTACACCGATGCGGGTATCCTCGGGCCAACGACGGCGGTCTCATCCACCTATATTATCCTCTTCATCATCTTCGCGGCCTTTCTTCAGGCGTCGAAAGTGGGCGATTATTTCGTCAACTTCGCCTTTGCCGCCGCAGGACGCTCGCGGGGCGGCCCGGCCAAGGTGGCGATTTTCGCCTCGGGCCTCATGGGCATGATCAACGGCACGTCGGCGGGCAACGTGGTCGCGACAGGCTCGCTGACCATCCCGTTGATGAAGAAGGTCGGTTATCACAAGAAAACCGCAGGCGCGGTCGAGGCTGCAGCGTCCACCGGCGGGCAGATCATGCCCCCGATTATGGGTGCGGGCGCGTTCATCATGGCCGAGATCACGGGCATCCCCTATACAGACATCGCCATCGCGGCGATCATTCCGGCGGTTCTCTATTTCGTGTCGATCTACTTCATGGTCGATTTCGAGGCGGCCAAGCTGGGCATGCGCGGAATGCGCGAAGATGAGCTGCCCAAGTTCCGCGACATGATCCGTAGGGTGTTCCTGTTCCTGCCGATCATCATCCTGATCGTCGCACTCTTTATGGGCTATTCGGTGATCCGGGCGGGCACGCTGGCGACAGCCGCCGCCGCCGTGGTATCGTGGCTGACGCCCTACCGCATGGGTATGCGCAGCATTGTGAAGGCGTTCGAACTGGCTGGCATCATGTCGATCCAGATCATCGCGGTCTGCGCCTGTGCAGGCATCATCGTGGGCGTCATCAGCCTGACAGGCGTCGGCGCGCGGTTCTCTTCGGTCCTTCTGGGCCTTGCTGATGCCAGTCAGTTCCTGGCCCTCTTCTTTGCGATGTGCATCTCGATCCTCCTGGGCATGGGTATGCCGACGACGGCGGCCTACGCCGTGGCCGCTTCAGTCGTCGCGCCGGGCCTCGTGCAACTGGGCATCCCGCAGCTGACGGCGCATTTCTTTGTCTTTTACTTTGCGGTCGTGTCGGCCATCACGCCGCCTGTGGCGCTGGCCAGTTACGCGGCAGCGGGCATATCGGGGGCCAACCCGATGGAGACGTCGGTGGCGTCGTTCAAGATCGGCATTTCGGCGTTCATCGTGCCGTTCATGTTCTTCTACAACGGCGCGATCTTGATGGAGGGAACATGGTTCGAGGTGATCCGCGCAGGGACCACCGCCGTCTTTGGCGTCTTCCTGCTGTCCTCCGGCGTGCAGGGCTGGTTTGCGGGCGGGCGCGTAGCGTGGTTCATCCGCGCCGGGTTGATACTGGCGGCGCTGTGCATGATCGCGGGCGGGTTTATTACCGACGCGGTGGGGATCGCGCTGACAGCGGTATTGTTCGTGGTGCAGCGTCGGTTCCGGCCTGCGCCCGATGCGCAAATCGCGGTGCATGGCAGCGATTGACAGGGGGTGCATCCCTGCGGCGACCGTTATAGAAGGGGCGAGCGTGCCTCTTCTTGGCCAAACCCGCCACCTGCCGGAGCGTTCATGACCGTAAAAGATACCCGCGCCCTGCGTGATGCGTTTGGCCGGTTTGCCACCGGCGTGACGGTGCTGACCACGCGTGAGGCGGATGGCACGCCGCGCGGGTTCACCGCCAATTCCTTCAGCTCGGTATCGCTCGATCCGCCGCTAATTCTGGTCTGTATCGGGGATAACGCACATAGCGGCCCGGCCTTTCGCGCGGCGCCGCATTTCGCGGTGAATATCCTCTGCGCCGATCAGAAGGAGACCGCCAACCTTTTCGCCTCGCGCAGCGAGGACAAGTTCGGCCAGACAGACTGGTTTGCGGGCGCGCATGACGTGCCGCTCTTGCCCGGCGCGCTGGCGACTCTGGTCTGTGCGCAGCACCAACTGGTCGTGGCCGGGGATCACGTCATACTGATCGGCGAGGTACTAAAGACTGACATGCGCGATGCGCCCGCGCTGGGCTATCATCGCGGCGATTTCTTCTCGGTCCCGCTTTAGGAAAAACGGGCGCTTTGTAGAATCAGTAGGAGTATTCGCCGTAGATTCGGCTGAGGTCGCCGTTCCATTCGCCATTGTAGCGCGCCAGCAGTTCATCCGCCGGGGTCTGGCCCGACTCGATGCTCTCGCGCAGGGCATTCAGGAAATGCGTTTCGTCGGGGATCAGGCCTTCGGCACCGGGACGGGCGCGGGCGCGTAGACCAGCCTCGGATATGTCCACCGCCTGCCGCGCGATCTCGTGCATGTCGATGCCATCGACCTTGGCCTGAAGCGCATCGACGCTGGCAGCAACGCGCAGTGCCTCGCGTTGCTCAGGCGTCCAATCCTTGACCAGATCCCACGCAGCATCAAGGCTGCTGGAATCATACAGGATGCCGGTCCAGAAGGCGGGCAGCGCGCAGAGCCGCCGCCAAGGGCCGCCATCGGCACCGCGCATCTCCATGAATTTCTTGATCCGCGCCTCGGGGAAGGTCGTCGTCAGGTGATCGGCCCAGTCCGATAGCGTCGCGACCTCGCCCGGCAGTGCAGGTAACTCGCCGCGCATGAAGTCGCGGAAGGACATACCCAGCGCGTCGATATATTTGCCGTCGCGATAGACAAAATACATCGGCACATCGAGCGCGTAGTCGACATACCGCTCGAACCCCATCCCGTCCTCAAAGACGAAGGGCAGCATCCCTGTGCGATCGGCGTCCAGATCGCGCCAGACGCGGCTGCGCCACGATTTGTGGCCGTTCGGTTTGCCCTCGAAAAAGGGTGAATTGGCGAAAAGCGCAGTTGCGACCGGCTGTAGGGCCAGCGCCACGCGGAATTTCTGAACCATGTCGGCCTCGGACGCAAAGTCCAGATTGACCTGCACCGTGCAGGTGCGCCGCATCATCACCCGGCCCATCGTGCCGACCTTCTGCATGTAGGCATCCATCAGCTTGTAACGGCCCTTGGGCATCAGCGGCATGTCCTCGTGCAGCCATTCGGGCGCAGCCCCGAGGCCGATGAAACCGACGCCGACACGGTCTGCCACATCCTTGACCTCGCGCAGATGCACGTTGACCTCGTCGCAGGTGCCGTGGATCGTCTCCAGCGGGGCGCCCGACAGCTCCAACTGGCCGCCGGGTTCCAGCGAGACGTTCGCGCCGTCCTTCTCCAGCCCAATCAGGTTGCCATCTTCGGTCACGGGGGCCCAGCCGTGCGCGTCGCGCAGACCCTCAAGCACAGCCAGCACGCTGCGCTCACCGCGATAGGGGATGGGTTTGTGCGTATCTTTGCAATAGCCAAACTTCTCGTGCTCGGTGCCGATGCGCCAGTCTTCCTTGGGCTTGTTGCCATCCTCAAGGTATTCGGCCAGCTGGCCGTGATGCTCGATCGGCCCGCCGCCGGACTGGGGAATGGACATGGCTTGGCCTCCGCTAGAGCGTTTCGAATTCGCAGTTGAAACACAACTTGAATTCGAAACGCGCGCAACATTCATTTGTCGAAACGCTTCATGTTTGAGCTTCAGTAGGTGGCGCGGGGGCAGGGGGGTGTCAACCCGCGAAGAGCGAATGCGTGCCGGTCACATCAGCCGCAGATGCGGCGCGACAGTGCCGGGGCGCTGCCATAAAATGGTAGTACCGGGTGTCGTCAGGCGCATCTCGGCCAGCATCCGTTCGGTTCGCATGCTGGGCAGCGCGGCGAAAACATCAAAGAGCGCATCGGCACCCGCAGCGGTCAGAGGGATGATCACGTCGGGCTGATCCGGCTGGCTGAGAACCCAATGCGCGGGCTTGCCCGTGCGATCCAGCGTTAGCGCTGTCATTTCCGAGCGCGCGACCACGCCGCCTCCAAGGGGGCCGAAATAGCCGATGGCGCCTTCGTCGATCTGGACCACACCGGGACCGCCTGATCCGGCGGCAAAGCGCATCCGCTGCGCGGCGGCGATCAGCGACACGGCGCCCGCCAGCGCGATCACGGCGCCCAACCAGAAGATCAGGCCAAAGCTGCGCAGCGCCATGTATAGCCCCAATACCAGCACCGCCGCGCTGACCAGAACGCCCCGCCAGCGATGCAGTGCCGCGACCGCCTCGGGGCGCAGAAAGCGGCTCACGTCCAGTCGCCCAGGGCGCTTTGCCACAGCGTCAGCGCTGCGACGGCGGCAGTATCGGCGCGCAAGATGCGCGGGCCGAGGCGGGTGGCATGGGCGTGGGGTAGCGCGGCGAGGCGCTTGCGCTCAGGCTCCGAGAAACCGCCTTCGGGGCCGATCAGAATGGCCCACGGGCCGGAGCGTTCGGCGCCGAACGGATCAGCGCCCGACGCCGGTGCCAGTGCCTCGTCGCAGAACATGATGCGGCGCGCCGGATCCCAGCCATCCAGCAGCGCGCCCAGCTTTTGCAGATCGTCCACCGGGGGGACATATGTGCCACCACATTGCTCGGCGGCCTCAACGGCGTGGGCTTGCAGGCGGTCCTGGCGGATACGCTCGGAATTGGTAAACTCGGTCTGCACCGGGCAAATGCGCGCCGCGCCCATTTCAGCCGCCTTTTCGACGATAAAATCGGTGCGCGCCTTTTTGATGGGCGCAAACAGCAGCCAGAGATCGGGTGGCATTTGCAGAGGCTTGGTCTGTGACAGACAGGTCAGCGTTCCGCCTTTCTTGCCTGCCTCGGTCACCTCGGACAGCCATTCGCCATCGATGCCGTTGAACAATGCAACCTGCGCTGCGATGCCCTGCCGCATCACGCCAAAAAGGTAATGTGCCTGATCGCGGCCGAGAGGAACCGTTTGCCCCTGCCCCAATGGCTGCTCTACATACAATCTGATCTTGGCCGTATTCATGAGGCGCACCATATGACCCCAGCCAATCCTAGACCAGAGGGCACCGTGGCCGATGCCGCTGCCGGAAACTGGGTGGACCGGCGGGCGCCTGCCGGGGCGCGGCCCTATCTGCGCCTTTCCCGCGCGGATCGCCCCATCGGGACATGGCTGCTGCTGCTGCCGTGCTGGTGGGGCCTGTCGCTGGCGATGCTGCATGACGGGCAGGCGAGCTGGTTCGATCTGTGGATTTTCATTGGTTGCGCGCTGGGCGCATTCCTGATGCGCGGCGCGGGCTGCACGTGGAACGACATCACCGACCGGCATATCGACGGCAGTGTGGCACGCACGGCCTCGCGGCCCATTCCGTCGGGGCAGGTTAGCGTGCGCGGCGCACTGGCATGGCTGGTAGCGCAGGCGCTGGTGGCGCTGTTGATCCTGCTGACATTTCCGCCGATGGCGATCGGCCTCGGCATCCTCGCGCTGGCGCCGGTTGCCATCTATCCCTTTGCCAAGCGGTTCACGTGGTGGCCACAGGTGTTTCTGGGCATCGCGTTCAACTGGGGCGCGCTGCTGGCGTGGACGGCGCATACCGGGCGACTGGAATGGCCTGCGGTGATCCTATATCTGGCAGGGATCGCGTGGACGCTATTCTACGACACGATCTATGCACATCAGGATGCCGAAGACGACGCGCTGATCGGAGTGAAGTCCACCGCGCGCCTGTTTGGCAACCGCTCGCCCATCTGGCTGCGCCGGTTTCTGGTAGCTACTGTCGTGCTGATGACCGCAGCTGTGATTCTGGCGGCAAAGGGGGGCGACGGGATCGCCGTTCTGGTCGCATTGCTGGGCCCATGGGCGCTGGGCTTGCACATGCTGTGGCAGATGATGCGGCTCGATACCGGTGACACCAAAGGGCTGCTGACGCTATTTCGCTCGAACCGGGACGCGGGCCTGCTGCCCCTGCCGTTTTTTGCCATCGCCCTCTTCGTGTGATTGAATAACCGGGGCTAGGGGCTTAAAACGCGTCTAGGTTTTCATAACGATTGGGCCACTCATGCGCCTTTCTTCCATTTTCGCGATTGCCGGAACGTTTTTCTTGGCCGCGATTCTGTGCCTGGTCGCTGCCGGATTTTCGGTCGGCGTGATCGAGGACAACGCCCGCCGCAGCGTGCGCAGCGAGCTGGACAAGGAGGGCATGACCTGGGCTGACGTGGACGCTGACGGCTTGCAGGTTTTTCTGGCCGGGGTTGCGCCCAGCGAGGCCAAGCGTTTTGCCGCGCTGACCGTCGCCGGGCGCATCGTGGATGCGGCGCGGGTGATCGACCAGATGCTGATCGAGGATTCTGCCGAGATCGCGCCGCCCCGCTTTTCAGTTGAGATCCTGCGCAATGATCACGGGATATCGCTGATCGGGCTGATCCCGGCGTCGATGGACCGTGAGGATTTCCTTGAGGATATGGCCGATGCGGCAGGCGGCGCAGAGGTATCTGACCTGCTGGAGGCCGCCGATTATCCGGTGGCCAGTGGCTGGGACGCCGCCGTGCGGTACGCCGTGCGCGCGCTGGGCCAATTGCCCCGCGCCAAGATTTCGGTCGATTCGGGGCGCGTCGCGATCATCACAATGGCCGACAGCCCCGAGGAGAAACTGGCGCTGGAGCAGAGCCTTCAGCGGCGGGTGCCTGCCGGTCTGCGCGTGTCGGTGAACGTATCGGCGCCGCGGCCTGTGATCACGCCCTTTACCCTGCGCTTTCTGATCGAGGATGGCGTGGCGCGCTTTGACGCCTGTTCGGCTGATACGCCCGAGGCGCAGCGCGAGATCGTCGAGGCCGCCCGCGCCGCCGGACTGGAGGGTGAGGCGGAATGCACCATCGGTCTGGGCGTGCCGACGCCCGCATGGGGCGGCGCCGCTGTTCGGGCGATCACCGCGGTGGGCGATTTGGGTGGGGGCAGCGTGACCTTCGCCGACGCCGATATCGCGCTGATCGCCCCGCAAGGCACGCCCGAATCGAAATTCGACGATATTGTCGGCGGGCTGAACAGCGATCTGCCTGATGTCTTTGCCCTTCATGCCGTGTTGCCGCCACCGGACGTCGAGGGCGCTCCGGTGATACCCGAATTCGTCGCCACTCTGTCGCCCGAGGGGCAGGTGCAACTGCGGGGCAAGCTGGGCAGCCAGCGGTTGCGCGAGACGGTCGACAGCTTTGCCAAGGCGCGGTTCCGCTCGGACGCGGTCTATGTCAAGGCGCGCGTCGTCGAGGGGCTGCCCGCCGAATGGCCAGTGCGCGTGCTGACCGGCCTTGAGGCGCTGGCATATCTGGCGCAGGGCGCCGTTGTGGTGACGCCCACCAATCTGACGGTGACCGGCCAGACCGGCCGTAAGGACGCGGGCGCGCTGATCGCGGGCCTTCTGGCGGACAAGCTGGGCGACGCGGCGCAATTCGATATCGACGTGACCTACAAGGAGGCGCTGGATCCGGTCGCAGGCTTGCCCACGCCCGAGGAATGCATCGCGCAGATCGCCGCCATCCAGGCGGAGCGCAAAATCAATTTTGAGCCCGGTTCGTCCAACATCGACAGCAACGGCGCAGCGATCATGAACGATATCGCCGACATCATCGGCAAGTGCGGCGAGATCCAGATCCAGATCGGCGGCCACACGGACAGTCAGGGCCGCGAGGAGATGAACGAAGAGCTGAGTCAGGGTCGTGCAAATGCCGTCCTCGATGCGCTGCGCGCGCACCGGGTGTTGACGTCGAGCTATACCGCCAAAGGTTTTGGCGAGAGCGCGCCCATCGCGGGCAACGACACCGAAGACGGTCGTGAAGCGAACCGTCGTATCGAATTCAAGCTGATCGAGGCCCAGCCCGCGCCGGACCCAGACAATTCGGGGCTTGAAAGCGCCGCAGAAGAGGGGCAGGAAGAGGCAGGCGAAGCGACGGAAGAAGGCACGGGCGATGAACAGGACTGAGTTTATCATCGCGACGGCGATCATTCTATTCGCCGCCTTTGCATTGGGCTGGTTTGCGAACTGGCTGGTGCATCGCTTTATCCGCGTATCACATTCCGACGTGGGCGAGTTGGACCGCATGGCCCAGGAGCTGCACGAGGCCGAGGAGACGCGCGATCAGGCGATCACCTATCTTCAGCAGCGCGAGGCCGAGCTGACCAATCAGCTGAGCCAGACCGAAGCCGAACTGGCCGCAACGATGGACGGCTTGCGCGAGGCGCGCCAAGAGGCAGAGCACATGCGCGCCCATATCGAACGGTTTAGTCAGGACTAAGCGCGCGTATCGGGCCATGCGCTGTGCGAATAACCATCTTTGAGTATTTTGGGAACGATGAAAGCCTGCCGGCGCGTTGTGTCGGCGGATTTCTGGCTGTTTCCAAGGATGGACTTTCAAATTTGTCAGAACTGTTGGACAAGTTTTCTTGGCGTCATCGCTGATCGTGGTTGGAGGGCTGCACCATGCGGATATTCACGACCCTGAAACTTGCTACGCTGGCTGTGACCTTAGCGGGCGCGGGCTGGGCCGAGAACGTGGCGTTGATCTATGGTGACGCAGGGCAATCGCCGTTTTTTCAAAGCGGTGAGAGCCTGTCTGCCTCCGCCTTTGAGGCGCCGTTGAAAGAGGCCGGTTTTACTGTCGTGCAGCCCACGCGTCGTGATGCCGCCGCCATGCGCCGTGCCGCGCAGGAGGTGCAGACGATGCTGGACGACGATCAGGTCGAGCGGCTGCTGATCGTGGTTTATGGTCCCTTCGCCGGGAATGCGCGCGATAATTGGGTGCTGTCCAATGACGCGGTCGGCG
>RCMY010005202.1_pt1 | contig 11084 bp, 10 predicted proteins | sample 2041341 | NCBI WGS metagenome assembly RCMY01 (sample SAMN09708234, study PRJNA481090) | Marine sediment metagenome, whole genome shotgun sequencing project.
AAGCCTGTGCATTTGTGGATGGTCGGCTGGTCCAGTCGTGAGGCGGAGATGGCGTTGCATGTGGATGGTGCGGCGGCGCTATGCCCGTCGGTCGTGACCCGTGTCATTGATGGTCGTGAGGCGAATGTACGCCGTGATATTTGGTCGGGGGCGGATGTTTTCACCCTGCCTGTTGATAATATTCAAGAAACGTTTGGCTTGGTGCCGTTGGAGGCTATGGCGGCGGGGTTGCCTGTGGTAATGCCTGATTGGAACGGGTTTAAGGATACTGTGGTGCATGGGCAGACGGGGTATTTGATCCCTACGGCTATGCCTGCTGCGGGTGCGGGACCGACGATTGCCCAGCGCTATGCCGATGGGACCGATGATTACCTACGTTATTTGTCGATTGTGCAGCAGCAAACGGTAATTGATATTCCCAGTTGTGCCCGCGCGTTTGAGGCACTAATTGATGCGCCTGAAAAGCGTCGCGAGATGGGGGCGGCGGGGCGTGTCCATGTTACAGAAAGCTTTGATTGGTCGGCGGTTATTCCGCAGTATTTGGATTTGGCCGCCGAGTTGGCGCTGATGCGGAAAGGGGCCACACCGACCACGCCGCGCTTGTCGAAGACCACGTTAAGTCCGATCGAGGTTGATCCGTTTACGCTCTATCAAGGGTATCCGTCGCAGCATCCGACGGCGCAGAGTGTGGTCGTGCATCGCAAGCCTTTGGATGCGGCGGGCCTTACGGCTTTGGACAAGCTGAATGGTCGCGATTTGTATGGTCGTCGTGTTGTACCTGATGAAGTGGTGCTGCGGATCAGTGCCATGCTGGCTGCGGGTGCGCCGATGACGGTTGACGATATTTCGTCGCAAACCAAGCTAGCCGTTGGTGTTGTGATCGCTGCCCTGCTATTTCTCGCGAAATTTGATTATGTGTCGATTACAGGTATGGAGCCAAATTAACGCCGTATTTGTCAATTACATGGCAGGTGAGGTAAGGCGCTCCCAAAGACTCCGATAGATCGGGGCAGGGCAATAGAGGAAGAAACGATGCAACTTTCTGTGCATTTCGAGAATACCGCTGACACGGGTAAATCAAGCGGGCCTGTCACGGTTGGCTGGTTTTATAACGAGCAAAAGGCGAGCATTGTTTATTTTCCGCCTGAGCGGGTGCGTTCGGCGGAGATGAATAACAAGCACGCGAAGTCGGCGTCCCGTTGCCCTGCTGTGATTGGTATGGAGAGCCGTTACTTTATGGTGCGTTGTCCATTTGATCTGAATTTGGAGTTTGTGCGCGATAAGGATGGTCGTCCTGCGTTGCGTAATTTGAACGGTGATAAATCGGGTATTCGCGCCAATAAGCTGCGCGATAAATTACATATCGCGGCTGAGCATGAATGGCGGTATCCGGGTGTGCCGACGTTGCAGTTGCAGTTGCCATATGTGTTTATTTCCGACGAGCCGGTTTACGCCAGCCAAGTCGCACCTTTTATGCATTATTCGCGCAACCCGATGCCTGGTACGATTTTTGGCGGTCGGTTCCCGATTAACGTTTGGCCGCGTCCGTTGATGTGGGCGTTTGAGTGGCATGATCTTGATCGCCCGTTGAAGATCAATCGTGGTGATCCGCTGTTTTATGTGACGTTTGAGACCATGCCGCAGGACCGCAGTATTGTGTGTGTTGAGACCGAGCTGACCAAAGAATTGAACGACTATATGGAGATGATTTCGGGGGCTGTGAATTACGTTAATCAGACATTCTCATTGTTTGAAGCCGCCGAGAAGCGCCGTCCTGAGGTATTGATCAAGCCAGTGAAGCGGCGCGGGTCTGAGTAGGCGCTTGAGAATGGCAGAGACTGCAAAGGAAATGCGCGCGCGTGCGATCACGCTGCATCAGGCTGGTCAGCATGCAGAGGCGCTTGTCTTATACGCCCGCTATTTGGCGCTTGTGCCTAATGACGCGGGTGCGTGGTCGAATCTGGGCGTGCTTCACCGTGTTGCGGGGCGTCATATGCAGGCATTGCGCGCGCAAAAACGCGCCGTGACGCTTGCGCCTGAGGATGTGGGGTTACGCAGTAATTATGCCAATATCCTGTCAGACGTGGGGCGCTATGAGGAGTCGATTTCCGCGCGTGAATGGGTTTTGCGGCGTGAGCCAGACAGCCTAAACCATATTGCGATGGTTGGTCGCTGTTTGCGGGGGCTTGGGCGTTATGGTGAAGCCACGACATATCTGACGGAGGCTATTGCTCGTTTCCCGGCCGATGTTGAGTTGAAGATGCAACTGGCGTTTGCCCAGTTGGGTGCAGGCGATTACCGCGCGGCATTTCAGACCTATAAGGCCCGCTGGCAAGCTGGTGAGTTGAAGCCGCGCGATTTGCCGTTTCCTGAGTGGGCGGGTGAGCAGCTACAGGGAAAGACCGTGTTGGTCATGCCAGAGCAGGGCTTTGGTGACGCTGTATTGTTTGCCCGATTTATGCCGATTTTGCGCGATATGGGTGCAACGGTGTACTGTTTGGTGGAGCGTCCATTGCTGGATTTGTTTGGTGCGCTTGAGGGCGTGGATTGGGCGGGGCAAGCGATGTCTAAGGACGCCAAAGTTGATTACTGGATCAATATGATGGATCTGGCGGCGGTGCATTTCGCCAAGTCCGCCGAGATCCCCGCCCCGACGAAGCTGCATATTCCCGCGCAAAGCAAAGAGCGTGCTGCGCGGATTGTTGCTCCGTTTGAGGGCAAGTTGAAAGTTGGCGTGATATGGACGGGCTCTGTCACCTATAAGGGAAATGCGTTCCGCTCTTTTAGTCATACAGATTATCTACCTCTGACCCAGATTGATGGGGTGCAGTTATTCTCGCTGTATAAGGGTCCGATGTTGGAGCCGTATTTTGCTGACGGCAGTTCGGCGTTTATCGTGGATGCAGGGAGTGACGAGCGCGGCTTTGCGGATACGGCGGCGGCGATGAAGGTGATGGATTTGGTGATTACGTCCGACACAGCGACTGCACATATCGCAGGGTCTTTGGGTGTGCCCACATGGACAATCCTGCATTGGGACCCGTTTTGGGTCTGGACACATAAAGGTGACACGACCCCTTGGTACCCAAAAATGCGCCTGTTCCGTCAGCAAACGCCATTGGATTGGTCGGGCGTGATGGCTAAGGTTGAAAATGCGTTGGCTTTAGAAATGAAAGTGGCTTCATGAATGAAATTTTAGTGCCGACCGCCCCTGGTGAGTTGATTGATAAGCTGACGATTCTGCGGTTGAAGTCTGAGAAGATCACGGACCCTGATAAGTTGGCAAATGTGCGCCATGAGATGGCAGTTTTGCAGAAAACGGCAGATGATGCGGTTGAGATGTCGGACGCGCTGCGCAAGCTTTGGGATGTGCTTTATGCGATCAACGCCGACCTTTGGGTGATTGAGGATGACATCCGTGCATTTGAGGCGAAGCGTGACTTCGGCCCCGGCTTTGTCGCGTTGGCTCGTGCAGTTTACGTCACTAATGACGAGCGCGCGCGCGTCAAAAAAGAGATTAATTTGCTTCTTGGGTCCGCGATTGTGGAAGAGAAGTCGTATTACGATTTTGGAGATCACAAATGACAATTGACGAGCGCATTCGTGCGGCGCGCAAAGACCTTGCAGATGTTCAAAGTGAGTTGGTTGCAAAGATTTCCACAGAGCGTTCGCGTGCCCGTGGGGTTTTGACTCGTCAATTACATGAGGTGCGCGGTCTGTTAAGCCCTGCGTATTCGTATCCGTCGCAGGCTGGTCAAGACTGGGTCGTTGATCGCGTGATGCAACAAAAGCGCGGCGGCACCTTTGTTGATGTTGGCGCATATGACGGAGTGACCGGATCAAATACGATGTTCTTTGAACGTGACCGTGATTGGACGGGTGTACTGGTTGAGCCTGTTGCCGCACACCGTGCCAAGGCCGAGAAATTGCGTAAGTCGCCCTGTCTGCCCTACGCGGTTGCAGATAAGAAAGGCACTGCTGAATTCATGGCCGTGACTGAAGGCTATACCCAGATGAGCGGTCTGGTGAAAACATATGATCAGCGGATGTTGGAGCGTGTCCGTGCCGATAAGCGTCATGCAGAGAAGGTGATCAAGGTGCCCACGCGCACGCTGTCACAGATTTTGGTCGAGGCGAATATTCTTAACCCTGATTTTGTATCGCTGGATATCGAAGGTGGTGAGTTGGCTGCGCTGCGCCAGTTTCCGTTTGATAAACATGATGTCAAAGTTTGGTCGATCGAGAACAATATCGGTGATCCCGCATTGCCTGCATTGATGCGTGAAAAAGGCTATGAACTGATCGAATTCTGCGGTCCTGATGAAATTTATTCTAAAGGTCGATAGAGTCCAATTCGTCGACAATTCAACCTTTAAGCACCCCTTCATATGCCAGCCATTATAACAGTAGTGGGTGGACGAAAGGTGGTACCAAATGAGTGGAAATGCTCCAGTAATTATAATCAAACGCAAGAAGGTTATTGCGGGTGGTGGGCATCATGGCGGTGCGTGGAAAGTTGCTTACGCTGACTTCGTGACCGCGATGATGGCGTTTTTTATGCTGATGTGGTTGTTGAATGCGACAACCGAGCAGCAGCGAAAGGGCATTGCTGATTACTTTACCCCGACGATCCCGATGGTTCGTATTTCTGGTGGCGGGGATGGTTCGTTTGGTGGCGACGATATTTTCTCGCAGGGCATGTCGGCGCGTTCAGGCATGGGTGGCATTGAGGCCGAAACAGAAGGTGATGGGGCTGCAAAAGCTGCCGAGGTTGCCGCGTTGCAAGACATTGAAGAGGTCTTGCTTGGCAAAGGTGGCGAGAGTGCGCTGGCTGAGGCAGCGCTGCGTCATATCGTGACCCGAGTGACGGATGAGGGTTTGGTGATCGAGGTATTCGACCTGCCTGATGCGCCTTTATTTAAGGGCGAGACCGCAGAGCCGATGCCTGTCACCCGAGAGATTGCGGCCCTTTTTGCCCGCCTGTTTGTTGCGGTCGAGAATAATGTCGCATTAGGTGGTCATTTGCGTACGCAATCTGTTTTGGTCTTGGACAACCCGATTTGGGACCTTTCCACGGATCGTGCTGCCGCGATGCGGGTGATGTTAGAGGACGGCGGACTTGACCCTGCGCGCATTTCACGGATCACGGGGGCAGGCGATCGCACCCATGCGCTGACCGACCCAACCGCGTTGCGGAACAATAGAGTGGAAATTATTTTGTTAAGATCGGACGTCTGATGCCGTTGTTAGGGAGCCGTTAAGGCTAAGCCGCTAAGTCTTAGGGAAGTTCACGTCATTTCCCGATCCAGAAAGGCCTTGCCATGACGATTTCCTCTTCCTTGAATGCCAGTGTCGCGGGCCTTGCCGCAAATGCGACAAGGCTTGCTACGATTTCTGACAATATCGCGAATTCCCAAACCTATGGGTATAAGCGTGCACAGACTGATTTTCACTCTATGGTGATCGAAAATGGGCGCGGATCCTATTCTGCAGGTGGTGTGCGTACGACGACATCACGTCTCATCGATCAAAGAGGGGCGCTTGAGTCTACAGCGAACCCCACAGATTTGGCTATACGTGGCCGCGGTATGTTGCCTGTCACGACGGAGGCATCTGTTCAGGTGGCGAATGGTGAAAACCCGCTACTTCTTAGCACCACCGGGTCGTTCCGTGCGGATGATCAGGGTTATTTACGTAGTCCAAGTGGCTTGGTTTTGATGGGGTGGCCTGCCAATCCCGATGGGACAGTTCCTCCTTTTCCGCGTGATTCGGTTGACGGGCTGAAGCCGATCAAGATTAACTCAAATCAGTATGCTGGCGAAGCAACGACGCAAATTGATTTGGCTATTAACCTCCCTGCCACGGCGACAGAGGTTGGTGCAAATGGCGACTCGGAAGTTTTGTCTGTCGAATACTTTGATAATCTAGGGAAGTCCGCAAGTTTGAGTTTCAACTTTACGCCCACAGTTCCGGGCACAGGTTCCTCAAATGAATGGATGATGACGATTACAGATAGTGCGTCTGCGGGCGCGGTTGTCGGCGAGTACACCCTACAGTTTGATGACACGCGTGGCGCTGGTGGCACGTTGTTGTCTGTGACTGCGGCTTCGGGTGGCGCCTATGATCCCGTTACAGGGGCGATCGCAGTAAATGTTGATGGTGGTCCGCTCGAAATTGGGATCGGTGAGATCGGCGATTCTGGTGGTCTCACACAATTATCGGATGCGTTTGCACCTGTTTCAATTTCTAAGAACGGGACACCAGTTGGTAGTTTAACAGCTATTGAGGTGGACCCAAATGGTTTTGTGCGGGCGTCGTTCGACACAGGAATTAACCGCGTGCTTTACCAAATTCCACTTATCGACGTTTCTAACATAAATGGGCTCGAAGCGTTGGACCAACAAAGTTATCGCGTGACGCCTGACAGCGGTTCGTTTTTCATGTGGGATGCGGGTGATGGGCCGACTGGTGATATTGTTAGTTATGCGCGCGAAGAATCTGCGACGGATGTTGCTGGTGAGTTGACCGATCTAATTCAAACACAGCGCGCGTATTCTTCGAACGCAAAGGTTATTCAAACTGTCGATGAGATGCTGCAAGAAACAACGAATATCAAACGATAGTCAGTTTTTGGAAAGGATGCTTTGATGAGTATTTCAAGCGCTCTAAATAACGCCCTCAGCGGGCTTACGGCAACATCGCGCACTGCAGAAGTCGTATCAAGCAACCTCTCTAACGCCTTGACTGAAGGTTACGGGCGCAGGCAGCTGGAAACGTCGTCGGCCAACGGTGGCGTACGGGTTGATGGTGTGTCGCGTAACATTGACAGGGGGTTAACCGGTGATCGCAGACATGCAGAGGCGCGGTTGAATGCTGAACAGCGCACTTTCGATACGCTTGGTAAGGTGGAGGCTTTGATTGGGGTCCCTGGAGATCCCAACGGTCTTTCCGGTCGGCTTGCGAGTTTTGAAAAGGCATTGATTTCAGCGGCGACGGATCCTGCTTCGGATCAACGATTATCATCCGTGAATGCGACCCTTAAGAGTCTCGTTAGTGCGTTGCACGATGATTCCGCAGCTGTCCAGGTTATGCGCCAAGACGCCGATGCTGCAATTGTACGGGACGTTAACACGCTTAATACAAATTTGCGTATGCTAGAGGTATTAAACGCGGACATCACGCGGATAAAAGCTGTGGGGCAAGACCCGTCAAGTCTTTTTGACGCGCGGCAACAGGTTGTAGATGAAATTGGTGGCATAGTTCCCGTGCGTGAATTGGATCGTGGAAACGGTCAGATTGGCTTGATGACAACTTCTGGTCTTATTCTAATCGATGGCCGTGCCGCCGAGTTTGAATTCGGCCCTACTCCGACGATTGCCCCTGACATGACGCTTGCGTTGGGGGGGGTATCGGGTATTATTCGAGGCGGTGTTCCGCTCAGTGATGATAATGGTTTTGGTCGACTTTTGGGTGGATCCTTAGAGGCCGCTTTTACACTGCGAGATGTGTCACTTGTCGCGACGCAACAGGGGCTGGATGATATTGCGCTTGATTTGATTAATCGGTTTGCTAGCACATCTGTAGACCCAACGATATCGGGAGCAGGGTTGTTAACCGATTCGGGTGGTCCGGTAGACCCCGCAGATTTCATTGGGTTATCGTCCCGAATTGCCGTAAATGCTTCCGTCGATCCAGCTCAAGGTGGCGACTTATCGAAGTGGCGAGATGGCGTAGATGCAATCTCATCTGGCCCTACAGGAAACTCAGCTCAATTAGATAGATGGCACCGCGCGCTTACAGGAGGATTGGGGCCAATTTCTATGTCTGCCGCAGAGAAAATTTCCTTGGTTTCGTCTTTAGCGAGCCAAGATCGAGTTTCAGCGGAAAAGCAGTTAAGCTTTACATCCGCGCGCTGGGATAGCTTGCATAATGCTGAGCTTGCAGGTGGTGTTGACACGGATGTTGAATTGCAAATCCTGCTTCGCGTCGAGCAGGCCTATGCGGCCAACGCAAAGGTAATTCAAACTGTCAGCGCAATGATCCAACAGATAATGGAGATTTAATCATGCCAATTGTTTCGATCGGTGACATGTCCCAACATTTTATGTCTCTTAAAAACGGAGGCGCAATCAAATCTGATTTAGCCCGATTGGGGCAGGAACTATCAACGGGAAAGGTGGCGGATATCACGGCTCATTTAGATGGTGACACACGGCAGTTTTCTGGGATCGTTCATAGTTTAAGTGTATTGGATGCCTACAGGATCGCAGCGAAAGAGACCTCGACGACACTTGATCAGATACAAATAGTTCTGTCGCGAGTCGATCAAAGCCGATCAGATGCCGCGGACAAACTGTTGCTGGTTTCGGGTGAAAGTCAACCTGGGCTTGTTGAGCAGGCTGCTGATATTGCCAGGCTTGCATTTAACGACATTGTCAATACGCTCAACGGGCAGTTTGCAGGCCGAAGTTTGTTGGGTGGTGCAAATGTTGACGTGGCGCCTTTGGCTGATCCTAATACGATATTAAGCGATCTATTGGCGGGAGTCGGAGGAGCTACTACCACTGCTGCGGTGGAGCAAGCGGTTGAGGCTTGGTTTGATGATCCCGCTGGCGGCTTTGCTATTTTTGCTTATCAAGGTGACGATGGCGATATGCCGTCACGTCGGATTGCCGAAAACCTTAAAATCGAGGTGGATGTCCGTGCTGACGATCCTGCAATCAAGGATTTACTTAAAGCCGCTGCACTAGGGGCCATTATGTCAGACCTTGGATCAAGCCTATCAACACGCGATCGCGGAAACTTACTTAGGAAGGCAGGTATAGAGATGTTCGCGTCGTCGGCTTCTGTTATCGGGCTAGAAGCAAAAGTTGGTAATCTGCAGGCGATTGTTGCAACTGGCCAGACGCGTCTGGAAGCGGAACGTACTGCTCTCAGTATTGCGCAGAATAATTTTGAAAATGCTGATCCATTTGAGACTGCTACACGCTTAGAAGCGGTTCAAGCACAGCTGGAAACTCATTTCACAGTGACCTCACGGTTGTCGCGGTTGAGTTTGGTGGAGTATATTTAATGGCCGTATTACGTAGCCTTTCTGCGGCAGTTCTGATGGGAATTCTGCCCGCCAGCTTGCTAGGTTCTCCAATTAGACTAAAAGATCTTGTGGAGTTTGACGGCGTTCGATCAAATGATTTGGTCGGCTATGGTCTGGTCGTTGGTCTAAACGGAACAGGAGATGGTTTGCGTAATTCTCCATTTACCGAAGAAATCATGACTAATATCCTCGAACGTCTGGGTGTCAATGTAACTGGAGAACAGTTTCGCCCGAAAAACGTCGCTGCTGTTTTGGTAACCGCGAGTTTGCCGCCGTTTGCCCGCGCTGGCAGCCCCATCGACGTAACGGTTTCGGCGATTGGTGACGCCAATAGTTTGTTAGGTGGTACTCTAATTATGACACCGCTGAATGCGGCAGACGCAGAAATCTATGCGGTGGCACAAGGGACTATTATCGCGGGTGGCGTTTCGGCGACCGGCGATGGTGCATCTGTTGTGCAAGGTGTTCCGACGTCCGGTGTTATTCCCTCAGGCGCAACGGTTGAGCGCGAAATCGATTTTGACTTTGGGTCACTTACATCTTTACGGCTTGCGCTCCGCACCCCTGACTTTACGACGGCTGGTCGAATCGAAAACGCAATCAATCAAAACTTTGGTCGTTCGGTTGCAATAATGTTAGATTCGGGGACCGTTCAACTAGATATTACAGCGACCAAAATGCAATCTCCAGCCCATGCGTTGGGAAGGATTGAGAATATTCTGGTCGAACCTGAGCGTCGTGCGCGTGTTGTCGTTGATCAGCGTTCCGGAACGATTGTGATGGGTGAGGATGTTCGAATAAGCCGCGTCGCCGTAAGTCAGGGAAACCTAACGCTCCGTATTGAAGAGGCACCATTGGTTGCACAGCCTAACCCATTTGCCCCAGGTGAAACAGTTGTTGTTCCGCGTACCACAGCGGCAATTACTGACGAACCGGGTATCGGTTTGGCTGACGTAAGGGAAGGAACTTCGTTATCGGAGGTCATTGCTGGTTTGAATGCACTTGGTGTTGCGCCGCGTGACATGATTGATATTTTGAAGAGCATCAAAGCGAGCGGCGCACTTCATGCCGAGTTTATTGTCCGGTAGTCAGTTAAGTGTAGCTTCGAACAAGGCTCGCGGCAATTAACCCCCACCCGTCGGCGACTACAAAAAACGCCAGTTTGAATGGTAGTGAGACAATTGCTGGGGGGACCATCATCATACCCATGGACATTAGCACTGCTGCGACGACGAGGTCAATTATCAGAAAAGGCAAGAAAACCAGAAACCCGACCTGAAAAGCCCGCTCAAGCTCACTTAACATGAAGGATGGGATGAGGACGGACAGGGGCGCGTCTATTACTTTCAGATCGGGCGACAAGTCGCTACGGAGTGCCGCGAGGTCTTCAAAAGTTTGTGGATCAACGCGATTCGACATAAACCCTTGAAGGGGTTCCATAGTCTTTGAAAAAGCCTCTTCAATTTCGAGTTCACCCGCCAGAAGTGGGGCAACACCCTGTGTATAGGCCGCAGATAAAACAGGCTCCATCACAAAGTAGGTCAAGAACAGAGCGAGCGATACCATTAGCATATTTGGAGGTGATTGTTGAAGCCCAATGGCTTGTCGCAAAATTGCCAAGACGGTTACGATGAACGGAAAGCAAGTTACCATGATTGCGATTCCTGGTACGAGACTTAGGATCGTAATCAGGGCAAAGAGCTGCACCGACTTTGTAGTCAATGACCCGTCGTTTCCAAGGGAAACTGACAGATCTTGTGCTGCAACGGGCATCGCCGAAAATGCGAGAATTGCAAAAAATGCGCTGAATATTATCCGCATTTAATGGAAATCCCCTTTGTGCGTTGCGACTTCGGTTAAACGAATTGCAAGTTGACCGGCTTCGCCACCTTCCAGTTCCTGCAATTCCCCACGGGCGATTAGACGATCACCAACATAAAGCTCGACAGGGTCATCAATTTTTCGGTCAAGTGTTAGAACTGCATTTTCT
>RCMY010005203.1_pt1 | contig 11084 bp, 12 predicted proteins | sample 2041341 | NCBI WGS metagenome assembly RCMY01 (sample SAMN09708234, study PRJNA481090) | Marine sediment metagenome, whole genome shotgun sequencing project.
ATTGACAAGGTTATCTTCGCCGCCGGATCCGGAGGTGAGAAAGTTGTCGAAATAGATCAAGAAGGTGCCAAACGATTAATCGATGCCAGTAAGAACGCAGGTATCAAAAAATTTGTGATGTTAAGCTCGATTGGGGCTGGGCATCCGGAAAAGGCCGATCAGTTGAAAGACTATCTCCGAGCCAAACACAATGCGGACGAATATCTAAAAAATAGTGGACTCGATTATACCATTGTAAGGCCGGGCACATTGAATAACGAGGCAGGCACTGGTAAGATTAAGCTAAAAAAAGAACTGGAATCCGCTGGTGAAATACCAAGAGCGGACGTTGCGCGTACTTTGGTGGCTTCTTTACAGGATACAACGGGCCACAACACCACCTTCGAGATGGTCTCAGGTAGTGTTGCTATCGAAGAGGCTTTAGCTAGCATGTCTTAATTGTGGCACATTCAGTTTATGATAATTTTAAGCAGGCTTTATCGAGTTTGTAGCTACCTTGTTCAACATGTGGAAAATTCATGAAATTGTATCCTTAAAAAGTTTTTTCGTATTCATTATCATATCAAGCCTGTTACTGTCGTGCAGTAGTTCTTCCAAGATTTCGGATAATGATAGAAAGCGACTTGATGATTTGGTTTCAAGAAAACATTTCGAAGTTATATCGGATAGGGCGTATCCTTTGGCAACAGCCAGTTTGAACAGTATTTCAAACGCGGGACTCCTCCCTCAGGGAAGCTCTGCAGGCCAGATAAGCCTCATTGGAAATTCCAATTATTTAAAGGTGTTGGGAGATAGTGTAGCCGTTTATCTGCCCTATTATGGTGAACGGCAAATGGGTGGTGGGTATGATAGCAACGGTGGAGGCATCAAATTTGAAGGCATTCCGAATGATTTGGAAATCACCAAAGACGAAGAAAAACAGCGGTATACCATCGCGTTTAAAATGAAGGATGATTCTGAGAACTTTAACGTCACTATTACCCTATTCTCCAATCTCACAAGTATGATCAGTGTCGACGGGTCACAACGTTTTCCTATTCGATATTCTGGTGCGGTAAGGTCCATTCCGAATGGGGAGTAAGCGCTCTTATCGGTGTTACTATTTTATAACCTGTCATCCACGTCAAAATCCCTACCGATTGCAACTTTCGATTAAAAGCAATTGTCTTACATTAAGAGCTTTGACTTAATTAATTTCCTAAACGAGTGATAGTCACTCAGAATTTTTCAATTTTTTTAAAAATTTATACAATTTCTAATAAAACGCTATGAAAGAACAATCTCTATTAACTCCTTATACTATGGGAGATATTGAACTATCAAATCGTGTAGTAATGGCGCCCATGACCCGAAGTCGTGCGGTAAACAACGATACTGCACCTACAGACCTACATGTAAGATATTACACCCAAAGGGCAACTGCCGGACTGATTATTTCAGAAGGCTCGCAAGTTTCGAAACGGGCGGTCGGTTATATCAATACAGCCGGTATGCATAATAAAGCGCAAGTCGACGGTTGGAAAAAAGTTACCGAATCGGTTCATCAAGCAGGTGGGCGCATTTTTGCCCAGTTATGGCATGTGGGCCGTATCTCGCACCCAGATTTCCACAATGGGGAATTGCCTTGGGCACCTTCTGCCCTGAATCCGGAAGCTGAAGTCTATACTCCTGAAGGTCAAAAAAATACGGTGACACCCAAAGCCATGACTTTAGCAGATATCAAAGTGACCCAGAACGAATTTGTACAGGCTGCCAAAAACGCGATTGAAGCCGGATTTGACGGTGTCGAAATCCATTCTTCTAACGGGTATCTGTTTCATCAATTTTTTAATGGCACCAGTAACCATCGGGAGGATACATATGGTGGGAGCAAAGAAAACCGCGCCCGTTTCTTTTTCGAGGTATTGGATGCGATTAAAACCGTACTGCCAGAAACTAGGATAGGCGCAAGGTTCAATCCATCTCTTCATGGCATTTTTGGAATGACCATGGACGAAGACACCATACCCACCTTCGACTACATCATCGAACGTTTGGATAAGGAATACGACTTGGCCTATATTCATCTTTCCGAACCTTTTACCGATGTATCCGATCTTGATTTTGCCGTAGCCAATATTGCCGAACATTACCGCCCCAAATACAAGGGTACTCTAATGATAAACGGCGGTTTCGATCAAGAAAAAGGAAATAAGGTTATCGACCAAGGCAATGCCGACTTGGTATCTTTCGCTAAACTTTATGTATCCAATCCTGATTTGGTAGGTCGTTTCAAAGATAATGTTCCCGTTTCCGATTGGAACGAATCCACCTTTTATACACCCGGAAAAGATGGGTATACGGATTATGAATCCAAAACGCGGGAGTTGATTCCGAACAAATAATTCATAGGCAAACAATTAATCCATTAAAATTAAACAGTATGAACATTACCATAGAAAAAGCAGAAAAAGCGATACAGGCCGCTAAGAAAAAAGCGGTAGAAATGGACGTAAAAATGAACATCGCCATTGTCGATTCCGGCGCCAATTTGGTCGCTTTTGCAAGAATGGACGGTGCATGGTTGGGATCTCTAGACATCTCGATCAAGAAAGCGAAGACCGCACGATTTTTCGATATGCCATCCGGGGAAATCGGAAAATTGGCGCAACCAGGTAAACCGCTCTACAACATCGAGCATTCCAACGGGGGATTGATTACATTTCCAGGAGGTATCCCCATCGAAAATGAAGACGGACACATTATCGGTGCCATCGGTGTTAGCGGAAGTACTGTCGATGACGATCACGCCGTTGCGGAAGCGGGGATGAATGCCGTTTAAGGCCTAGGTCATCCTATTCTTATTATGAACATTATTACTAAAAATTATATATGAGCAAAGAAGTAAAAGCATACGGTGCCAAAGATTCCAAAGCGGATCTCGAGCAGATGAGCATAAAAAGACGCGACATTCTAAAAGATGACGTGGAAATAGAAATTACGTATTGTGGCGTTTGTCACAGTGATATACATACCGTTCATAACGATTGGGGCAATTCGGTCTATCCGATGATTCCCGGGCACGAGATTGTGGGGCGTGTGATATCGTTAGGCGCGGGCGTTTCCGATTTTAAGGAGGGCCAATTGGTCGGTGTAGGCTGCATGGTCGATTCCTGTCAGACCTGCTCTGCCTGTAAAGATGATATGGAGCAGTTCTGTGAAAACGGCGTTACCATGACCTACGGAAGTAAGGACAAGCATATGGACGACCATACCCACGGCGGATATACCACCTCTATTGTCGTGGACAAAGCGTTCGTACTGAGCATTCCAGAAAATATCGACGAAAAAGCGGCCGCGCCTTTATTGTGTGCCGGAATAACCACCTTTTCGCCATTGAAAAATTGGAACGTTAAGAAGGGTGATAAGGTAGGTGTAATAGGCCTTGGTGGTCTGGGTCACATGGGTGTAAAATTCGCAGATGCGATGGGCGCCCACGTTGTGATGATCACAACATCTCCGGATAAAGCTGAAGATGCCGAACGTTTGGGAGCGGACGAAGTCTTGATCTCGAAGGATAAGGAGGCCATGAAAAAGCATCAGGGTAGCTTTGATTTTATCTTGAACACTATTCCCGTGGGGCATAAAATGGACCCTTATATCGCCTTATTGAAACGGGATGCCACCATGGTATTGGTTGGATCGGTTGAACCCTTAGAGCCATTTAACGGCGCGGGATTAATCATGGGCAGAAAACGTGTAGCCGGGTCTTTGATCGGAGGCATCAAAGAAACCCAAGAAATGCTGGATTTCTGTGGAGAGCATAATATCGTATCCGATGTTGAAATGATTGATATTAAGGATATCAACAAAGCCTACAGACGCGTAATGGATAATGACGTTAAGTACCGTTTCGTAATCGATATGGCGTCTTTGAAGAATTGAAAAAAGTAAACCATGGAAAGAAATATAACGCAGAATGTTCCAGTATTCATTTACCTGCGGTATTGTCCGGACGCGTCAGCTTTAAAATTCGTGCCGGATTAAAATGAACTTTATTTTCAAAAAATTGGCCTTCCATTGGGAAGGCTTTTTTATTATCCCTAACTTGATGCCAATTAGCTTCCGAACCAGACCACCGAACGCCGACCGAACCAACAAACAACAACAGTATATGAAAAATCCTTTTCGGCGAAAGGTACCGGAAAGGGAACAGGTAGTTCCCTCGGTAAAGACCGGTTTGGGAACTTTCGGAGGTGTTTTCACGCCCTCGTTGCTTACCATTCTCGGCGTTATCATGTATCTACGCTTTGGTTGGGTAGTCGGAAACGTAGGGCTTTTGGGCACCCTTATTATTGTAACCCTAGGTACCGCGATTACTTTTTTAACGGCACTTTCTATAGCTGCCATTGCAACCGACCAACAGGTGCGGACGGGTGGAGCCTACTACATGATCAGCCGTTCGCTAGGTATTGAGATCGGTGGGGCGATAGGCATTCCGTTGTATATTGCGCTTGCCCTTTCCGTTGCTCTTTATACTGTAGGTTTTGCTGAAAGCGTGACCAGTGTGTTCCCTTCCCTTGACTTTAAGACCGTCGGGCTGATTACTACTTTGGGGGTCGCTACCTTGGCTACCATATCGGCGAAAGTGGCTATTCGGGCCCAATACTTCATCATGTTCGGTATTGTACTGTCCCTGATATCCCTATTTTTTGGGAGTCCCATCGAAGATACAACTATTGAGATGTGGGGCGCCGCCGACCGTAATTCGGAGGACTTCTGGGTCGTTTTTGCCGTTTTTTTTCCTGCTGTCACCGGTATTATGTCCGGTATAAATATGTCGGGGGATCTTAAAAACCCATCAGTATCCATCCCTCGCGGCACCTTTGCGGCCATTGGGGTCGGCTATGTCATTTATATGATCCTACCAATAATTCTCGCCAATCGCGCCGATGCCCTTACGTTGATAGACGACCCCATGATTATGCGCAAGATGGCCTATTGGGGCGATGCCATTCTAATAGGGGTTTGGGGTGCTACCCTTTCCAGTGCCGTTGGCAGTATTCTTGGGGCACCCCGGGTACTTCAGGCATTGGCACGAGATCGGGTTTTGCCCCGCTCCTTAGGCTGGTTGGGCAAGGGATCCGGCAAGGACGATGCACCCCGCTATGGTACGATTTTCACTTTGGCCATAGCCTTGGTCGCGGTCTATATGGGCAATTTGAACATTATTGCCCCCGTGCTGACCATGTTCTTTCTTACGACGTATGGCGTTTTAAATGCCGCTGCGGGTATTGAAGGCGTGCTCGACAGTCCGTCGTTTCGACCTTCGTTCAAGGTACACTGGATATTCTCATTGACGGGTACCATAGGCTGTATTGCGGTCATGCTGTTGATCAATGCGCTGGCAACGGCACTGGCCTTTATTTTTATACTTGTGGTTTTTTTCTGGCTGCAAAGCAGGGAGATGAAAACTGCTTGGGGAGACGTACGCAGGGGTCTTTGGATGGCCGTCATACGTGCCGGCCTTCTCAGCCTTGGCCAAAAGAAGGAATCCAAGACCTGGCGTCCCAATCCATTGGTATTTTCAGGGGCTCCCACAAAACGCTGGCATTTGATCGATTTTGCGTCCTCCATCACCCACAACCGTGGCATTTTGACCGTGGCCACCGTACTCACGGGAAAGCAAATCGACAATGAACGCCGGAAAAGGATGGAAGCCAATATCCAGGATTTTTTGGCCAAGCGCAGCGCAAGGGGTTTCGCCCGCGTGATATCCGCCCCCAATCCTTTTAAGGGTGCTGCGGATTTTGTAAAATCGTATGGCTTGGGGAGTATAGTGCCCAATACTATTATCTTGGGGGATAGCGAAAATGAAGCCATTCGACATGATTATTGCAATATGATCGCACATTTCCATAAGTTGAAACGCAATGTGGTCATTGTACACGATAATGAGGAAAAAGGATTTGGAAACCGAGAGCGTATCGATCTTTGGTGGGGCGGCCTTAAGGGCAATGGTGGTTTACTCATGTTATTGGCGTATTTGATGCAAAGCAGCTTGGCGTGGTACGATGCCAAAGTGAACATAAAAATGATGGTACCCGACGTAAAGGCCGCCAAGGATGCACGCCGGAACTTATCGGCGGTCATCAAAAAACTAAGGACAGGAGCGGTCCTTGAAGTGATCATATCCGACGGACGTTCATTTGACACGGTGTTACAGGAGTCTTCCGCCGATGCAGATCTAATATTTATGGGAATGGCCATTCCGGGAGCTCATTTTATAGACTACTACGCGACGCTGCAGCAGCGTATCCGTCCATTGCCCACGACTATAATGGTCCTGGCCGCAGAAGAAATCTCGTTCGGGGAAGTATTGATGCAGCAGGACGTCTTCCGGGAAGATTGAATTCTTGATAGACAGTGACCAATACACTGATTGTCGAGAAGGTCATTAAGCAGGAGTGGGGGATAGGTTTTTTATTTTTATCTTGCATTAAAAACTTCACATTCCATGTTACATCTTCGGAAAATTTTGCTCTTCCTATTTTTATTGATCTTTATACTGCCGCTCTATCAATGTAAAGGTCAGGGTGGCGAAGCTGATGCAGGTACAGAAAAATATATCTACAAATCAGGTGATGCTAATGGCATAGGCAAATGGTACTTGGGTCGCGAAATAGCTCATGTGATGGGTTTTCAGGGAATGGCATGGCTGGAACGTACAAACCGGGAAGAAGAAGAAAACACGTCAAAACTACTAAGTAATATGGCTATTGAACCCGGCGACACCATAGCCGATATCGGTGCCGGAAGCGGCTATCACGTCTTCAAAATGGCATCCATGGCCCATAAGGGATTGATTTATGCCGTAGATATACAGGATGAAATGCTGGCTGCGCTCCGTGATAAAATGGAAGCCGGAGCTGGCCAGAATATTAGCATCGTAAAAGGAAGTGAAAAGAGTATTAACCTCCCCGAAAATTCAGTGGACAAGGTACTCATGGTCGATGTATACCACGAATTCAATTATCCGATAGCGATGACTGCCTCCGTTAAAAAAGCCCTTCGGCCGGACGGGAAACTCTACCTGATCGAATACCGCGGCGAAGACGACAACGTACCCATAAAACAACTCCACAAAATGACGGAGGCACAGGCCGTAAAGGAAATGAAAGCCGCCGGAATGAAACTGGAACAGAACATCGATAACCTACCCTGGCAGCATTGTATGGTTTTTGTAAAGGATTAATTCATTGGCTACAAGTACAAGACAAAACTGTATTAGCAGCACTTAGCAACTTTTGAAATTTCGAATGGAATCATTTATGAAAAGTATATATGTATCGCATCTTACAAATACGCCTGTAAAACTTCGTTGTTGGATTTGTTCCGTAGTATCCGAATCGCTTTTTCCCGTATCTGTCTAACACGTTCCCTAGTGATATCAAAAAGTTCGCCAATTTCGCTCAGGCTTTTCGGGTGTTGTTCCCCAATTCCATAGTATAAACGTATAATTTCACTCTCTCTACTGGGAAGTGCCTTCAATGCTTGATTAATATCGGTGCTCAGGGAATCTTGCATCATGGAGGCATCAGGACTGGTCGCATCTTTCGATGGAATAACATGATATAGATTTGAAGATTCTCCTTCTTGAAAAGGAGCATCCATCGACAGATGCTTTCCTGTATTTTTCATCGCAAGTTTAACCTGTGCGACGCTCATATCGAGCTCTCTGGCAATTTCAATGGCACTTGGGGGCCGTTGATAGGCCTGTTCCAAAGAAGAATATACCTTCTTTATTTTACTGATTTCCCCGATTTTGTTCAAGGGTAAGCGAATCATACGCGATTGTTGTGACATCGCCTGCAATATCGATTGGCGAATCCACCACACCGCATAGGAGATAAATTTAAAACCACGGGTTTCGTCGAAACGTTTAGCCGCTTTTACCAATCCGATATTTCCTTCGTTGATTAAGTCGGAAAGCCGTAGACCGCTTCCTTGATATTGTTTTGCGGCCGAAACCACAAAACGTAAATTGGCGTTGACCAATTTATTAAGGGCAATCTGATCTCCATCACGTATTCTTTTGGCCAGTTCTACCTCCTCATCCGCAGTAATCAAGTCAATTTTTGATATATCCTGAAAGTATTTTTCTAATGATTTTGTATCCCTGTTTGTAACTTGTTTCGTGATTTTCAGTTGCCTCATATATTTGTTTTAGTTCATATTACCTTCTATAACATACTATTATTTGGCAGAAATCCTAATAAAATCACAGGTTCTTTATGTTTTCCTTCCAAAATAACTACTTGAGAGGTGTTGGAGAGGTATTGGAAAAAATTGCGGTTCAATTATGCAAAGTTGGATGGCCTATGGAATTATCGTAAATTCATCCCCTTATTAATCCTTTCCAAGAATGAAGAACCCTCGAATTATTTTAGCCTTTATGTCCATTGTGTTGATGGCCTGCAATTCAAGCACAAATAAGGGGAATGAAAAAACCCTCGCGGACAAGAATGTTCCGAAAGTGGTTACCGCCGATATTGAAGATGGTATTAAAGCCAATATCGCTAAAAAGGTAACTGAAGGAGACGGATATTTTAATATGGATGCTGATGGAAAAGAACTACGCCTGCAATTGGTACGCGTACACACCGAATACCTTTCTAATTTAGGACCTGGACGCCATTTTGCTTGTGTTGATCTCGCCGATGTGAGTGGCGATGTATACGATGTAGATTTTTTCTTGGAAGGCGACCCTGGCCATATGAACGTTACGGAAACGACACTTCACAAACTCAATGGAAAACCCTTTTATACTTGGAAACGCCGTAAGGATAAGACCTGGTATAGAGTGCCTATTCAAGGTGCTTCATCAGATTTGCTTGGGGTCATCGAAGGAGAGGACAGCTTTGAGTTTCGTTATGAGGTTACCTTACCCGAAATGGCGGCATCGGCAAAAATGTGGATTCCCGTTCCGCAGACCGACCGCTTCCAGAACGTCGAACTAATCACTTTAAAGGCCCCTGTGGAACATCAAATGCTCAAAGAAAAGGTTTACGGCAATACGATTTTGTATATGGAACTTTCTCCGGAACATAGCGGGAAGAAAGTGGAACTCGTTTACAACGTTAAAAGACAGGAAAAAAAGCCGTATGAAGAAAAAGCATCGCCTACAAGATATCTGGATGCCAGTTTATTGATGCCCGTCGGTGACCGGTTTCAGGTATTGGCGGATTCCATTATCGGGCAAAAAAACAGTGAAAGTAGGATTATGCAAGCTCGGGCTTTGTATGATTACGTTATAGAAAGTATGCGTTACATTAAGGCGGGAAAGTATGGCACAGGGGATGCCGTTTATGCATGCGATGCACTCACGGGCAATTGCACTGAGTTCCATTCGCTCTTTATTTCGCTGGCAAGATCGGCGGGAATACCTGCACGGTTTGGCGTAGGGGCTTCCATACCATCGGACCGCAACGAAGGCGGCATCGATGGCTATCACTGTTGGGCAGAATTTTATGCCGAAGAAAAATGGTGGCCAGTTGATATTAGCGAAGCCAATAAATATACGGCTCTGGCCACCTATTATTTCGGGCGGCATCCGGCTAATCGAATCGAATTTACGCGAGGCCGGGATCTTCAAATAGAACCCGGACCAAGTTCCGGCCCAATCAACTTTCTTGCCTACCCCGTAATGGAAATAGGTCAAACACCAGCATTTCCCGAAACATTTTTCTCATTCCATAGAAAAGCCGATAACGAAACTTCCCAAAAACTGATAAGCCTGCGCTGATAGGGCGGATGCTTTCGAATATTAATTCTCTGGATGCTCTTCCTTTGCTGCGCCGTCATCCGCAGGATGTTCTTCATCAGCCGCTTCCGCAGGATGTTCTTCGTCAGTGGCTGCTTCCGTAGGGTGCTCTTCGGTGCTCGCTTCCTTTTTTTGATCTCTACAAGAGCTTAAAGGTCCCGCGGCGACAAAGCCAAAAAGGAGCATTATCAAGGTAAAGTACTTCAGTTCTTTTAATCGTTTCATAATAGTGGTTATTAAATTAGTTATACATCAAGCAATAATATGCTTGAAGCGTTTAAAGGTAATACATTTTGCCTAAATCCGATGATTGCCTTCTTTGAACACGTAATTTTTGTCTTTTCGGTAAAGAAACAGCTAGAGTTGTACGAAAGTTTAGCGTACGGTCCAGGTACTAGGGGCGGCTATGATCGAAAAGCATGTAATCCATATATAATGTTTTACTAGGACACAATTTTCATTATCTTTCGGTGCATTAATAAGAACCCATTTATAGCCCAATACATATGCGTTTACTTTCTATTTTTACAGTATTTCTCATATTGTGTAGCTGCAATACGGATAAGAAATCTAAAGATGTCATAGAAAAAAGGGAGGTCATAGATAAGGCCTTGCCCACCCGTGGCGAGTTGAGTAGGGACTCCCAGCTCTTACTTGGCCAAAGATTGTTTTCAGAAAAAACATGTGTTACCTGTCATGATGTGTTCAAGAAAAAGATCGGACCTTCGATCAAAGAAATAATGATGGTTTATAAAAAGGAAAATGCGGACATCGTGGCATTTTTAAAAGGCAACGCCGAACCGATAGTTGACACTACGGCTAGCCAAGTGGCCATAATGCAAGCGAACATTGACGGGTTTTTACAGAATATCTCCGACGAGGAACTGAAAACAATAGCTACTTATATGTTGCATATCGATGAATTAAATCCGGAATAGGTAATATTTCACAGGATGAGAACAACATGACCTATTTGTTTCCCACCGTTTTATACTTAGTGGTAGCGCTTCGATAGATGCTTCGGTCTATTTTACCTTCTACAATCGTTAATCTAGAACACCTATTGTGGTATGGATATAATTGCATATATTTAATGCGTTCCCCCTTCGATACTGCTTATTTCCAAATAGTTAAAATAAAAACCAATGCCAATTTACATGGATCGTCACGATGTGGCTGAGGAGGTAACCGCAGAAATCGTGGCAGAAATACATCAAGAAGATTTAAGGATACAGCACAAATACTGCTGTAGGGGCATCACCTATTGGTACGATGATGGTAG
>RCMY010005204.1_pt1 | contig 11084 bp, 16 predicted proteins | sample 2041341 | NCBI WGS metagenome assembly RCMY01 (sample SAMN09708234, study PRJNA481090) | Marine sediment metagenome, whole genome shotgun sequencing project.
GGCCACGATCACCACGACGGTGACGTCGCCCAGAGGGTCGTCGAGCGACTCGTCACCAACCGATGGTGTGAGAGGGATCCGCCATGCGTCGTGAACGAACTGGGCCAATCGGAGGAATCCGAACACCTCCGCCACGAGGAGTGCCATCGACAGAATCACCGGGGCTCCGGTGATCGTGGACGTCGCACGCCAGCTCAGATACGCCGCGCCGGTGACGAGCGCAGATGCTCCGAGAAGACGCGGCGAGCGAAGACCGTAGGTGGTGTCGGGTTGCGTATCGGTGCTCACACGACACTCCAGGTCTGTGATCAGTGGAGAACCCGACCATCGAGACAGCGTCGGTCGCAACGCGACGACTATGACCGACGGCAGGCTCGCGCCGTGGATCGCCTCACCCCCTTGGCGAAGCGTGATTGGTGAGTCCGGCCCGAACTAGCCTCGGCCCATGGGACCACTTGACGGAGTCACGATCTTGGAACTGTGGTGCATCGGGCCGGGTCCCTTCGCCGCCATGTTGCTGGCCGATTTGGGGGCGAACGTGATTCGCATCGACCGTCCCGCCGAGCCCGAGTATGGCTACCCGCCGAACCAGTACCGAACGCTGTATCGAAACCGGCGGGCGGTGACGATCGACTTCGATCAGCCCGAAGGGGTCGAGGCGTTCATGCGTCTGGTCGAGCAGGCCGATGGACTCATCGAAGGCAACAGGCCCGGAGTGTGCGAGAAGCTCGGCGTCGGTCCTGACGATTGTCTTGCCCGTAACCCGGCGCTGGTCTACGGGCGGATGACGGGCTGGGGTCAGGACGGGCCGCTGGCCGATCAGGCCGGCTTCGATCTGAGCTACATCTCGCTGACGGGCGTGGCTCACGCCGTGGGGACACCCGAGCAGCCGGTTCCTCCGTTGATCCTTGGTGGTGACTTCGGCGGTGGCGGTACGTTCCTGGCCATGGGCATGCTCGCCGGGATCATGTCCGCCACGAAGACGGGCAAGGTGCAGGTGGTCGACGCCGCCATGGTCGATGGATCGGCCAACCTCATGGCCTACATGTACGGTGGCCTGCCGACCGGGTTCTGGCGCAACGAACGTGGTACCAACACCGTCGACGGAGGGCACTGGCTGTACCGGATGTATCGATGTTCCGATGACCGGTTCTTGTCGGTGGCCTGCTTGAGTCCTCGGCTGTATCAGAACTTCGAAGCAGCCTTCGGTCTCGACCCAGATGAGTACGGATTTCACCGACCTCGGACCGCCTGGCCGGAATTGGCACAAAAGTTCGCGTCGATCGTTGCGACCAAGACGCGTGACGAGTGGGTCGCACATGTCGAGGGACGTGATGCGTGTGTGCAACCGGTGCTCGATCTCCATGAGGCTCCGCTGCATCCACATTTGGTGGAGCGGGGCACGTTCGTCGAGCACGGCGGTGTGACGCAGCCGGCTCCGGCGCCCCGATTCAGTGAGACTCCGACATCGGTTGTCCGTCAGCCGCCTGAGCATGGGGAGCACACCGAGGAGGTGCTGGCCGAGTTCGGTTTCACCGCGCACGAGATCGATGGCTTGCGTTCGGCACGAGCGATCACGAATCGTGAAGACGAGGCACCCAGCGTGTGATGAACGTTGGCATCCGTCGACTGAGAAGGATGTTGTTCCAGCGTTGATCCGGATCTGATCTCATAGGTAGGTCATCGGGAGACCATCGAGGCATGACTTCATCAGCGTTGTTGCCTGAGTACGTGTCGAAAGCGGAAGTGCAGCGTGTGTGCGCAGAGCTCGAGATTCAGGACTGGACGGCGATCACCACCGTCGCCGTGGGAATTGACGAAGCACAGCGAATTCGCGCCGAGATCGGGAACGAAGCGCTCGACATCCCGGTGGAGGAGTTCCGCGACGGGTTGCAGGTGGAGTTGGAGCACGGGCTTCGGTTCGCCGACGCAAATGTCACCAGCAATCATCCGATTCTGACGGGCCTGATCGTGTTGGCCCACCTGAAGGAGATGCTCGACTACTACGCACGACTTCGTGTCGCAGAGCTCGAGGGTGACCTGTTCAAGGAAATCATCCGAGGCGATGCCGACGCCATTGCGACGATCTACTGCGATGTCTTGGCCGCTCGAGAAGCACTGAGTCGTTGGGAGTCCAAGCGGATGTCGTCGTCTTCGCAGTGATTCTCGACGGCACTGTGAGCAGCGACGGCACTGTGAGCAGCGACGGCACTGTGAGCAGCGACGGCACTGTGAGCAGCGACGGCACTGTGAGCAGCGAGCGACGGTCAGCCGGCCTTGAGCGAGCTGTCGACCCAGGCAGTGATGGCGTGCGCTGGGAGGGCGCCGACCTGGCGGGCGACTTCGGTGCCCTTGTCGTAGAGCACCATCGTCGGGATTCCCTGGACTCCGAGATTGGCGGAGACCTGTGGTTCCTCGTCGACGTTGACCTTCAGGACGCGGAGCGAACCGGCGCGTTGCCGGGCGAGCTCTTCGAGCGCAGGGGCCACTGCTCGGCACGGACCGCACCAAGGAGCCCAGAGATCGACGAGGATCGGGAGCGACGAGGCGGCGACAACCTGACCGAACTCGCTGGTCGTTGCGTCAGCCAGCCAGGGAAGGTTGGTGTGGCACTTCGCGCAACGCGGCGTGCCGGTGGCGGCGATGGGTACGCGGTTGCGTGCTTTGCAGCTCGGACAGACGATTTCTGTGGTGGTGGACATGGGGTCTCCTCGGTCCGGGGGATGGTAGATCAGTGTCCGCTGGCGGGTTCGACGGCCGCTGGCGGGTTCGACGGCCGATGGCATTGTCGGGGGCCGATGGCATTGTCGGCGTCGCCTCATCGGGCCGCCGCTTGTTGATCCGGGGTCGATGCCGAAGTGAACCCAGCGTCAGGGCCCGCGGGCAGATTCAGCGTTCGCGTCGACTGACGGTCGGTCTGTTCAGAGATCGGTCAGCAGCGAGCGTGTCGTCTTCTCGCTGAAGTCGGTTCGCCAATCCAGGTCGAGGTCGACGATCGTGCCGTATGGGGCGGCTGAGGCTGCGAGCTCGAGGGCTGCACTCAGGATCGTGCGCTGGGTCTCTGGTTCACCAGCTGGACCGAATGGGTTGCCCATCGGGAAGTTCACGAAGAGCGAACGTGGTGGACAGACCAGCTCGGTCAGATCCCGGCCGGTCGAAACCAGCACCGTCGGAATACCTGCTGCTTCGACTGCTCGTGCGACCAGACCAACTGTCTGGTGGTCCAACGGTCAAGCGGGTACCAGCAAGACGAGGTCGACTTCGTCGGCGGCGAGTTCTTCGGCCCACGCCGGTGCGGCCACCTCGGTGACATGCGTGCGCTTGTAGATCCGCCCCATGAACCCACTCCAGAGACGGGGAGCCACTGATCCGATCTCGCCATCGGCGGCCAGTTCTCGCAGTCGGTCGATCGGGAAGACCGTGTTCACGTCTTGCCGGGCATCCGAGGTGTCGTAGTAGCTGTCATTGACCTCGAAGTCGGTTCCGACGGCCTCGTGTTCGACCGCGTCGAGTCGGAAGTCGTTGCGAGCCATGGGATCCCATGCCGGCATCGTGCAATGTGAGACTCCGCCAGAGGTCAGCACCGAGACACGGCATTCCGAGAGCGGTTTGCTCAGTTCTGCCAGAGTCGCCGGTTCGTTCTCCGTCCACTGGTAGGGCGGAAACCCCTGCATCTGGTATCGCTGGTTGAGCAGCTCTACGTAGTGAATCGGCTCCATCCGGTCATCCCCATCAGTTCCGTCGGTCTTCTGCGAGTGATTGCCTTGCGATCTACTTTGGCAGATCGGTGGACGACGTGTCACTTTTCGGGCCCGGTTGCTTACGTGACATCCCGCTTCCGTGATCAGGTCGCGCCGGTAGTGTTTGCCTGTGACCGGGCCTGACCAGATGGACGACGACCTCGGGGCCGTGGTGCTTCGGGCGGCTGGTGCACGGGCGATCGCCGACACGCAGATCGTTCAGAGCCTGTGGAGCGGGTACGGGCAGATCATGCGGTGTCGCCTCGACGATGGAGCGGAGCCCAGCGTGATCGCCAAACACGTGCGCTGGCCCGACCAACGCGATCATCCCTACGGCTGGAGTTCGGACCGCTCCCACGAGCGGAAGCTGCAGTCCTACCGGATCGAGACCATGTGGTACGAACGGTATGCGCAGCGGTGCGGAGACAGATGCCGGGTGCCACGTTGCCTGGCCCTCGAGACCCGGCCCGACGAGGTCATCATGGTCATGGAGGATCTTGACGCGTCGGGCTTTGCCGGGCGGCGCCATCAGGTGACCGAAGCGGAACTCGACGCCTGTCTGTCGTGGCTGGCCAGCTTCCACGCCACCTTCATGGGCGAGCGTCCCGAGGGTCTGTGGCCCACCGGTACCTATTGGCACCTGGCCACCCGGCCCGACGAATTAGACGCCCTCGAGGATGGCCCCCTCAAGGCGGCGGCCACGATCATCGATCAGCGGCTCGCCGACAGCCCGTTCCAGACATTCGTCCACGGCGACGCCAAGCTGGCCAACTTCTGCTTCAGCGACGATGGACGCCAGGCCGCAGCAGTCGACTTCCAGTACGTCGGAGGGGGTTGCGGCATGAAGGACCTCGCCTACCTCATCAGCAGCTGTCTCGACGAAGACGACAGCGAGCGTCTGGCCCCGGACCTGCTCGACCGATACTTCGAGCTGCTGAGAGAGGCGCTCACGCGCTCGGGCAAGGCGGTGGAGGTCGAGGCGCTCGAGGAGGATTGGCGGGCGCTCTATCCCGTGGCCTGGACCGACTTCTACCGGTTCCTGCAGGGATGGAGCCCCGGTCACTGGAAGCTCCATCGCTACAGCGAGCGTCTCGCCAGCGAAGTCTTGGATGCCATGAAATCACCGGAGGTCCTGTGAGACTCTCGGAAACCGACCTGCGTCAGCTCGCCGACCTCGCGATTCTGGCCGCCGGCGAGGCGGGGCAGATGATCGCCGAGTCACGACCTCTCGAGATCCACCACAAGGCCGGGAGTGAGAGCCTCGCCTCTCAGGTGGTGACCGAGATCGATCGCCGCAGCGAGGACATCATCCTCGACATCCTCGCCCCCACACTCGATCTCTTCGAACTCGGACTGCTCACCGAAGAACACGACGACGACGGGAGTCGACTGGCCGCCGACCACTTCTGGAGTATCGATCCGCTCGACGGGACGCTGCCCTTCATCGAGGGATCGCCCGGCTATGCCGTGTCGATCGCTCTGGTCGGTCGCGAGGGGTCCCCGTGGATCGGCGTGGTCCACGATCCCGTCGAAGCGACGACATTGCATGCGATCAAAGGCGTCGGGGCATTTCGTGATGGCCATCCATGGCCGACCGAACCGCAGCCCAGGGGAGAGGTGCTGTCGGTGTTCGCCGACCGCAGCTTTCTCACGAGAGATGACCACGAGGTCGTCGTCGACGCACTGAACCGAATCCCACGAGACATGGGCCTGTCCGGATTGCAGCTCCACGCCACCGCTGGTGCGGTGATGAATGCGTGCGGTGTGCTGTCGAATCCACCGGCTTGTTACTTCAAGTACCCGGTCCCTGCCGGCGGCGGCAGCTTGTGGGACTTTGCCGCCACCGCGTGTCTGTTCCACGAGGCCGGTGCCATCGCCACCGACATGAGTGGCGGCCCGCTCGACCTGAATCGAGTGGACTCCACTCTCATGAATCATCGCGGGGTGCTGTTTGCCACCGACGAGGAACTGGCAGCAAGGATCCAAGCGACCGGAGGTGAGGATGGCTTCGTTCGAAGCTGAACTCGGCGAGATCCATCCCGAGACGTCGGCTGAATGGCGCTCGTGGCTCGAGGAGAACCACTCGAGCTCCGGTGGGGTGTGGGTGATCTACCACCGAGCGTCGACGGGGAACCGGCAGCTGAGCTGGGAGGAGGCAGTGCGAGAGGCGCTGTGTTTCGGTTGGATCGACAGCAAGGTGAAGTCGATCGACGACGAGCGCTACCGACAGATCTTCACGCCGCGGAAGCCAAAGAGCGTGTGGTCGAAGATCAACAAGCAGCACGTCGCAGAACTCGCCGAGTTGGAGCTGATGGCCGACGCAGGACGACGAGCGGTCGAGGTGGCGAAGAAGAACGGTGCCTGGTCGCTGCTCGAACCGGTCGATGCGCTCATCCTTCCGGCGGAACTGGAGTTGGCCCTGCAAGGGTCTGAGCGAGCACGGGAGGCGTACGAAGCGCTCTCGAACTCGGCCAAGCGGGCGGTGCTCTACCCGCTGTATTCGGCCAAACGTCCAGAGACACGGGCGAAGCGCGTCGCCGATGCTTTTGAGGCACTCGAGGGCGGCGGGTCGCCCTCGAGCGGAAGCGGCAACTGAATCGCACAGGCACCCGTCCGTCAGAAACGAGCGAGCAGGCCGGATTCGTGTGCGACCTCGATCTCTTCGGGCGAGACTTCGTCGTCACCGTCGGTGTCGACCAGGTCGAAGAATTCACCCAGCCCGATCGCTCGGTATGAGCGGCCTTCCTCGTTTGCGTAGTCGGTGACCTCGTCCAACGAGACGAGCCCGTCAGCGTTGGCGTCGGTGCCGTCGAAGGCATACGCAGGATCGACGGCGGCGAGCTCGTCGGCGTCGAGGATGTCGTCGCCATCAGCGTCGTAGAGATCGAAGAACGCCACCAGGCCGATCTCTCGTTCGAGAGCGCCGGCCATGAACTCATCGAGTTCGGCACGGGTCACCGTTTCGTCGCCATCGAAATCGGCATTGCTGAACGGACCATGCTCGCCGACGTTCTGCGGCCCGGTGGTCAGCAGATCGCCGTCACCTTCAGCGCCTTCCGGAGCCTCGCCGTCTGGGGGAGGGCCCTGGCCTTCTGGGGGCTGGCCGCCTTCGGGGGGCTGACCATCACCGGGTGGATGCTCGCCGTCGGCGATGTCTTCGCCTGCCTCGGCGGCCACTTCGGTCACGCTGGCTTCGTCGGCAGCAACGGTGTCATCGGTGGTGTCGGACGTGACCACGGTCTCGGTTGGGTCGACCTCGGCGGCCTCGGATGAGTCCGACCCGCAGGCGGCCATCAGGAGTCCGAATGCGAAGAGGATCGCGGCGGACCGTTTCAGGTTCGAGCTGGGCTTGTTCGGGGAGAGTTCCATGGAGATCACTCTGATTCCCGGTCCTGGGAGATGGCTGTGAACTGCCGCAGCGTCTCCTGCGAAGGGCGACGCTCGATGACGAGCGTCGTCGCGGTGGGACCGGGCCAGACGTTCGCTGACTCCTGACGTCCACCCGGCTTCAGCGAACGACCAGCACCGAGCACGGGGCCTGATCGACCACGCCGCGACTGATCGACTCCCCGCTGAAGATGCGCGACCACACGCCGGGATCGCTCGTGCCGACGATGATCAGGTCGGCTTCGACCTGTGCTGCGAGCTCGCAGATTCGTTCGACCGGTTCACCGTGGGTTCGCACGATGTCATCGCCGGCGACCGAGTCCGGCAGGGTCACCGGCGCAGATTCGACCTCATCGTCGTCGAGATCGGCAGAGCGAATCGGCATCACCGGGGCCACCGGAGGAAGAAGGGCCAGGGCGGCGTAGCCCAACCAGTCGAGTTCACGGAGCTCGTGCGCCAGCGTCCGAATCGGCTCGTGTCCGGATGCGACGTTGACCACGATCACGGTGTCGTCGTCGTCGGCGATACGGGCGGCGAAGTCGGCCGCTTTCCAGGAGCTTTCGTCGTCGGCAACGGCGAGGACGATCACCAGGTCAGAGGATGGCAGGTCGGAGGGCATGTCGGTCATGAAGACATCATGCCCGAACGTCGGTCACATCTTCCCGTCGATGCGCGAGACCAAGACGGTCAGAGGATCGAGTTCGATGATCCACGAAATCAGCGTCGCTGCAGCGACCTTCGATCGATCGACTCTCTCGGCGCGAATCCGAGGTGGCCGAGTCGATCGCCACCACCGACGACGCCACGTACGCGATCTACGGTGAGGCGATCATCAACGGAGCGGACGGGCCCGAACTCGTGCATTTCCAGATCGGTACGGCATGGGCGGTCGACCGTCGACTTCTCGTCACGAATGCCCATGTCACCGGTGCCTTCGTCGAGTTCGCCCAGCAGGGCGCTCAGCTCGAACGCGCCTTGGCAATCCAGGCGGGTTCCGGCGAGGTCGTGGAGCTCCTCCAAGAGCTGACGCATCCCGACTACAGCGGTCATCCCTGGTGAGGTGACCGACTTCATCGAGATTGTGCCCGGTGAGACCGTCCCCCAGGCGACGTCGCTGAACGGGCAGGTCGGACGAGGGCTACTCGGTCGCGATCGACGGGTAGGCGACGAACCCGCCGGGATCGACTACCGGCGCTCGTGGAAGCCGACGGCTCCGCTCATGTAAGAGAGCCAGCGCCTCGTTCACGAGCATGTGGTTGAAGCGGTGACACGAGCCGACCACGAGCGCCAAACCCGCGAAGTAAGACACCGAGTCGGTCCCGCCCACCGCCGCCGTTGCGGCGGTGACACCCACGCTGATCACGATCGACGACCAGATCGGCGGCCAGCGAAGGCCAGCGTCGACCCTCGGATACTCATCGTCGATGCTCGAATCCATCATGGAGCCCACGTACCCAGACGGGCAGAGGGAAAACGTGCCACCCGTCGCACCCGGTGAATTCCGCTGGCCGTCAGGAACGCCGGCCGTCAGGAACGCTGCGCTCGGGAACGCTGCACTCGGCTCGATCGCATGCCGGCTTTCGGTCTGGGAGGTTTGAGGTTTCCAGGCGGGGGAACAGAAGGAAGATGGATGATTCCTCAGCTGCGAACTCCGAACTGACCATGGTCGAGGCCGCCGACCCACATGACGCGGCGATCGAAGACGACCAGACCGAAGACGACCAGACCATCGACGCGGCACGACTGCTCCGAGCGTCGGGCGCGCTGCAGAAGACGCTCGAGGAGCTGCGTTCCCTGGACGTCGACGGGGATGGGTCCGAGATCGCGGCCCAGGCCTACAACTCGTCACTGCAGGAGATCCGGTCACAGGTACCCCGAGATCTCACCGGCGAACTCGATGACGTCGCACTGCCGATCGCCGGCGATGCCTCGTTCGAAGAGATTCGTCTCGGCCATGCCCGCCTCGTCGGATGGCTCCAAGGCATGTTCCAGGGTATGCAGGCGTCGATGATGATCGAGCAGGCGCAGCAGCGACAGCGACCGCAGCCGACACTCGAAATGCCCGTGACAGATCGGTCGACGACCTACCTCTGATCTCTTTCACGCCGCGCCGAGCCGCTCGTGCCGTTGCCCGTGAAGATCTTCGCTTGGCCTTGCGGCCGAGCGGGCAGCATCGTCGGATCGAGGTTCGCCGGCGGCGAAGATGGGTAAGAGGACCTCATGTTTGTATTGATCATCGTCGTCGTCCTGCTGGCAGCCCTCGGAATCCTCGGAGCCGTGGTGAAGGGTCTGCTTTGGCTCACCGTGCTGGCCGCCATAGCGATCGTGGTTGCCCTCGGGTACGGATGGTCCAAACTCAAATCGGCCACGGCCGGTTGACGCCGGCGATTCGCTCTCGATCGGTCACTGCTCGTCGGCACCGATCTGGCTCACCACGATGTCGATGTCTGGGGCGCGACTGCTCGGTAATTCGCGCACGTCGAACCAGCAGGCTCGTTGGCCCGGTTCGGTGGAGATCGGCGTCTCGTCATCCACGAGGAAGGCGAAGCCGGCCGCCCAATGCACGGTTTCGGCGAGCCGGGTTCGCGGGCAGCCGAGCGAGCGAGCCAGGGTGAGCGGAGTGGTGACGATCGGGGCAGTGGTGATTCCGGTCTCCTCTTCCAGTTCTCTTCGAGCTGCGGCGACCAAGCTCTCACCCGGTTCGACATGTCCGCCCGGGCAGGACCATTGAAGCGAACGGTGTTCGATCAGCAGGATCGACGTGCGAGTGACATCGAAAACCCAGGCCAAGGCCACATGGTGGGCGGATTCGAACGATCGCGCTCCGACGAAACTCCCGAGCGGCGGAAACTCGGACCGGGTGGTCCCGAGTTCGATCTGGCGCCACACGCCATCGTGCGGCTGGGTCAACGGCTGCGAGGTCCCGTGATGAGGCTCATCACTTCCGCTCTCGAGCGCGGGTCGTCGCGGAACTGCCCGCGTACCGCCGAGGTGATCGTCAGTGCTCCTGGTTTGGTCACTCCGCGGACGGACATACAGAGGTGCTCGGCCTCGACGACGACAATCGTGCCAATCGGCTCGAGGACCGATTCGAGTGTCGTCGCGATCTGTGTGGTGAGGCGCTCTTGGACCTGAAGTCGCCGGGCGTAGCCATCGACGACGCGGGCGAGCTTCGACAGTCCGGCGACGCGTCCCGATGTACCGGGCAGGTAGCCGATGTGGGCGACACCGATGAACGGCAACATGTGATGCTCGCACATCGACGAGAATCGGATGTCTCGAACCAACACGAGTTCTTCGTGTCCCGCATCGAACGTGGTCGTGAGGTGTTCTTCCGGGTTCTGGGTGTTGCCGATCGTCACCTCCGCGAACATGCGGGCCACACGGGCGGGCGTATCGAGCAACCCATCACGGTCGGGATCTTCTCCGATCGAGGCGAGGATCTCACGAACCGCAGCCTCGATCCGCTCCAAGTCGACTGACGAGCCTGGCTTGTCCATCGGACCAGGATGCCGCTGTGTCGTCGATGATTCCAAAACGACGACGCATTTGTGGAATGGTGCGGCGCCGCCCCGATATCTCGGTGTCCACGAATTCCTCGAAGCCGGATTACCCATGAGCGAGCAGCCGTCCGACCAGCCCCGTGGCTTGACCGAGTTCGAGGGTGGCTGCTGCGCTCATCACCAGAGAGGAGAAGACGACATTCCCTTGTCCCGATTTGCTTGGGGAAGCCGCCGATGAACCCAAGAGAGATAGTCCGCTCCATGGTCGGAAAGCCAGGCTGCTGCCGCTGTCACCTCGGTGGGGGCACCGGTGCCGAGTTGGGCGACGGTCTTTTCGGCATGCGCCGGTGCGACCTCGGCGGTACTGGCTGGGCAGGTACAGCCTCCGCCGGAATCCGAGCTACCGGGATCACCTCCGGGTTCGGGCGACCACGGCGTCGTGTGGTCGATCTGG
>RCMY010005205.1_pt1 | contig 11084 bp, 5 predicted proteins | sample 2041341 | NCBI WGS metagenome assembly RCMY01 (sample SAMN09708234, study PRJNA481090) | Marine sediment metagenome, whole genome shotgun sequencing project.
ACAACCACGTCTGGTCCACCTTCTGGAATTCGACAGGAGGTTGGAATCACGACTGGTTTCCGCTACCCGGCCAAGCGGTGTTTGATCGAGACAAGCAACAAGTCACAGCCGTCTCTCGAGCCGCCGGTAATCTCGATCTTTTCGTGATCGGCTTCGACAACCACGTCTGGTCCACCTTCTGGAATTCAGCGGGAGGCTGGAATCACGACTGGTTTCCGTTACCCGGCCAAGCGGTCTTTGATCGCGAAAAACAACACATAGCGGCAGTCTCTCGAGCTGCAGGCAATCTCGATCTGTTCGTGATCGGCTTTGACAACCACGTCTGGTCCACCTTCTGGAATTCGACAGGAGGTTGGAATCACGACTGGTTTGCGCTACCCGGCCAAGCGGTGTTTGATCGCGACAAACAGCAACTTGCCGTCGTTTCACGCGCCGCAGGCAATCTCGATCTGTTCGTGATCGGCTTCGACAATCACATCTGGTCCACCTTCTGGAATTCAGCGGGAGGCTGGAATCACGACTGGTTTCCGCTACCGGGCATGGCCGTGTTCGATCGCGACAAGCAACAGCTCGCCGCTGTTTCGCGGACGCAAGATAATCTTGATCTGTTCGTGATCGGTTTCGACAATCACATCTGGAGCACGTTTTGGGCGCAGCATCTGGCGGACCGGCCCTGGTCTGTCATCCTGTGTCGATTCAAAGGTGAGGTTCCAGATGCCAATCGCGAAACCCCAGTGCAGAGCTTTTTTAACGAGGTTTTCACACCGGGCACGGGTGGGCTCGTCGAGTATTGGAACGATGTCTCGATGGGTTCGGTAGACATCACGGGGAGCCGCGTATTCGACTGGGTAGAGATCGACATCCCGAGGATAAAAGCGGGTGGGATTGGCAGGTCGGCCTTGATTGACGCTGCCATTCGCGCATCGCAGGCTCGTGGTAATGACCCGCTCAATGGATTCCACAGTCAGATCGCAGTCTATCCGCACAATTGGGCAAAGGATGGCGCACCTGCCGGTGCCGATTGGCGTGACCCCGTTTGGGCACCGTTCTGGATTGACGGCAGCGCTGACGGTCGAGGCAAGGTTTGCCTGACCCCGCCGTTCAACGGCAACATCACCGCGCACGAGATGGGGCACGGCTTCGGTATGAATCACGATGTCGGCCCTGCGTTGACGACGGCATCCGACTATTCGGATCCTGCATGCATCATGAGTCAGAACGGGTCCTTCAACAAGCCGCCGTGGAATGTTGGTTTTGGTCCTGCCATCTGCCTGCCGCATCTAGTACAACAGAATTGGTTGCCGCACGGTCGGCTTTACGTCGACGAGGGCCCCTGGATGAGTGTTGGCGCCACTGTCCCGTTGGCGCCGATTTCTCGACCCGAAGCAAGAGCCAATCTCGGTATACGATTGAAGAACATTCGGGCCAACCCGGCGTGGGATTACTACCTGGAATATGAAACTCCGACCGGATGGGATCGCGGAGTCCCAGGTGGTCCGTATCTTGTGATTCGTCGGATGGTTGATATACCCGGTGCAGGCCAAAGACCCGCCTACCTCATGGTGTTGCAATTCGTCAATCAGGTAGTCGGTGAACGAGTTAGCGGGGTCGAACCATCCGGCAATGTCCGTTTTACAGCGGAACTGACCCGCCTTCCGGGCCCAGTCATCAGCGTCACCGCTGAGGCATTGTAGCAACGGCGCGCCTCCGACACGATGTGTTCAATGGTTGATCTGCGACATGCCCTCTGTTCGCAATCCGTCGCGGTGCGAACGAGGTGCATCGCCAGTAGCAGGTGTCTGCGCAAGCAGGTACTCGAGAAGCTCCTTTCGGGAATCGATGCCAAGCGCGCAGTAGATCTGCCGTCGGTGATACACCACCGTGTTTTGCGACAGGCCCATTTCGGCGGCAATCTGATTTTCGGTGCGACCGAGTGCCAGTAGTCGGCAGACCTGCATCTGTCGTAGGGGTAGTTCAATGTTCATCAGGCTCTCATCAATAAGCACACTCATCGGCACCTTGTGCTCGAGTATCAGTCCGATGAATGATTGCCCGGGCTCCTGTGGCTGCAACCAGTATGGTCGCGCACTGAACGTCCCCCAACGGTTGGTTGTGTGCCATTCAGGAGCCGCAATACAAGTTTGGCCGCGCGCAATCGAGTTCAGTGCCCGTACTGTTCGGATCAGACCGTCGGTCAGTTCAGGCGATGCGAGAGAGTTGCCCTGAGCCAGACAGAGAAGTGTCGCAGCGGACTCGGATTGCCAACATATACGACCGGTACGATCCACGACGAGCATTGCGGTCTTGCCGTCGCAGAGCTCACCGCTGACAGGATGAGTTCGCAAGGCCAACGCTCGAGCGAGGAAGGGTTCCAGCCGCGTTAGCAGTCGCAGATCCGTTTCATTGAAATCAAGATCGCGAGCTTCACGGCCAATCGCCATGACTCCAACAGGTACCCCTGCTTCCCGGAACATGATCCGTACAAAAGTATGGTGCCCTGCAGGCCGCAGGATCTCGTTGTATATCGGGTGACGATGAAAATCGGCGTGACTGACGCGAAGCAACTGGTAGACATGATGCGGTCCGTATTCGGTCGTCGCTGCTTGTAGCGGCGTTGCCCAGAGTTCGGATTCAGATTTATTGAAAATGGTTTCGTAGTACTGCCTCAGACAGTGACACAAGTGAGGTGAATCATGGTACGAATCAATCTGCTCCAGAGGTCCTAACCAGGTATACAGTACGGTTGAGAACGGTAACACGTAATGCAAGGCGCGAAAGACAAGTTCAGCGCCCAGCTGTCCGCCGTCGGTTACACAGCACAGTTGTCGAAAACGCATCTCCACGTGATCGACGTTAGTTGATACATGCATGGATGTCACCTCATCGAGCACCGGGCCAGCCTCGGATGAGGGTACCGTTCTCGACAGTTACTCCTATCGACTGTAATGAAGAGGCCTGCAAGGGAGCTGGACCGTCAATACGTTGTCGGGATGACGACATTGAGCCACGCAACGATTGGTGTGCGCCTACCGGTAACTTCCACCAAACACTAGCATTAAATTCAGGGGCGGGTTATTAGTATTTCGGTTAGTGATTGGTTGGTAATTGAAAGGCTGTACGTGATCAAGTTGTTTCAAGCCAGGTTTAGAACTAATCAGCAGTTCCCTGAGATCCGCGTGGCGCTTTCGCAACGGTCCGAGTAAAGGAAGCATAAACCACTGACCGCGCCAAGCTCAAACCGTACCTGCGCAGGTGAGCAGATAAAAATTTTCACTGCCGCTTTTCGCCCTCATACGATACCGATCCTCCTCCTTCCCCGGGCGGATTGTACGTGATGCCAGGTGGCTGTAGATCCAGCTCGACAAACAGGGTGGCGTCGCCGCCGTCGTTTCTAATCATGTCATTCATTCGAATCAGGGTGATATCGACGGTGCCCAACCTACTATAGTCTGATGTGACACGCACGGTTTGCTGATCGAGTTTTGAAATCAAAACTGCTACATTGCTCAATGAAGTTCCCTGGGAATCCGCTACCACGTCGCCGATGTAGCGACCAACGATGAGATCGGCCAGTGTGTCAAGTGTAGGATCGCACAGCCCGAGATCGCACCGTTTTAACCAGAAGACATACATACCTGAGCAGACAACCGCGACCACTGCCAATCCGAGCCAGGTACGACGGCCTGGCCACAATGTCAGTTTCTTCGCTTTCCTGGTTTCTGCCGTCCGGGACCCGCCGATAGCACCTGATACACCTCTGCATAGTGCCTGAAAATCCTCGTCGTCCCGGTCTCCATGCCAACGAGTCAGATCGGCGGTCTGCCTGCGTCGAAACTCAAGAGGAATTTTCACCTTGTCGATCATTGCGGGTATGAGTACACCTCTTGAGGCGGCAGCGGCGGCCTCGTTTTTCACCCACTCGGATTCGACCGAAAATTTCGACCACAAGACGACAACGCACTTGGCCGAATCAAGCTCAAGCTCGATAGCCTGGTCGAAAGCCGCACCTATGATAATACTTCGATCCCACCATACGGACCATCCCGAATCAGCTAGTGAGTCTGCCATTGTCCCGGCGCGATCGCGATCTTCGTTGGCATAACTGATAAAGACATCGGTCACCGATCACTCCGCTCGCTGATTTTCCGTACACTGCCTCCAAGCTATACTGAGTGACATGGATGTGCAATGACAATTTGATGGGCTGGCCCAATAGTCTACACGTGTAGACAACTCTAGTGGCTATGGAGGCAACTGACCCAGGTCAGCGATATTTACCCCGCTTCAGTGTCACTGCAGCATTGGAACTGGACCGGGGAACACGCAAGAGTGCCTCATGACAGGGCATTGTCGCTGATTTCCGCGAGAGACACCGTGTCAGGAATTCGTCGGAAAAGTTCCCACTGCGCAGCTATACCTGATAGCCTCGTATAACTGTGAAAAACTTTCATTGTAAAGTAAAGCTTCGAGATCTCACCCTTCTCGTTGGTTACTGCGTCCAATAGCGTTCGCAAGCGATACGATACTCTAGAATGCAAGCCTGACGCCACCTGTCGCCGAAAACTCGCTAAGGTTATCCATACCCAGCAGGGAGCGCACTTCTCCAAAAAGTTGTACGCCATTTTGAAGTACCGCAGAGAGACCAGCACTTATGGTGTAGTAGGTTCGATCGGGTCGGTCGGTGATCACTTTCAATGGCAGGTTATTTGGATCATGGACGTATGTGGACACTATCTCTCGGCTGTCATCCATGAATTCATGAATAATTTCGATGTTGAATTGCGGAGATATGATTGCCCGGGTGCCACTGTAGGTTCGCACCAGGCGAAAACCAAATTCTCCCGTAAATGAGTCAATACTCTGTGAATTAACACGCATCTTCAACGCGGAGCTTCCTTGTTCCTCGTAACCATCAAGATCAACAGTAAGATATGACAAACGGCCATAAGGTGTGAATGTCAGGGCGCCGGAATTCAAATCCTTCCCTGCGCCTACACTGAATTGGAAAGCGGTGCTATCTGTATCTGCAGTTACCGTATCATTCGCGCCGTCAAATCCATCGGACGCATTCGCACCTGATTCGATGACGACCCGTCGTTCAAAATCGTAAGTCCCCGCACCATACCCCGCAACTACGTCCAAATAGCCGGCATCACTGAACCACATGCCATACACGGCGAGATTGAACTGGTTTGAGTCCATATCCCCCCCGGATACATCCTCGGACACGTCAAAGTCAGTTGCCGACGACGAATAGGCTACGTTCAGTCCACCGAGCAAACTGTTTCCATACAGGTAATCAACTCCGATTGAGATACCGGAGGAATCAGATTCAAAACCGTCTTCTTTAGCAGTGCCAGTTTTATCCGTGAAGCTAAGCAATCCGTTAACGTAAAAACCAAGGGGGTTCGATAGTGCTCCACTTTCTGCAGCAGCGCCGCCGCCACTTGAGAAACCGTTGGCATGAGGCAACTCAGTTAGCACAATTGAATTGCTTCTCTGCATATTCGCACTGCTTACCTGCAGTGTGGATGCCCGTGTTAGTACGCCGGCGAGTCGGCGGCCTACGATGTTTGATTGTCCGGCTGACGACTCAGTCGTCAGGCTGCCCGCCGCCGCAACTTCCTCGGCTGTGACATTTTGTAGTGCAGCCCCCAGTTGTTGTTCGGTGATATCGAGGCTATTGCCGTCCCCCCCGTTGGAAAATGACACCGCCGTGCCGACCATCTCTCCACACTTGTCTGCTAACTCTCTTTGCTGAGCAACATCGTCGCGGTTTAAATCAACATTGTCTCCTCCTCCTAACGCTATGCACACGGTTTGCACGGTATCGCCGGTGCGTTGCTGCAGTTCCGTAAACCCGGCTACACTACCCAATTCTGTTTTTGGTTCATAGGCAAGGGCAGCTGTGGGTAGAAACGTGCTGGATGCGGCGATCAGAACACTCCACATTAACCAACTACTTCTATTGCTGCCGTCTGGGTGAGTTAGCGTATCCATAAAATTCAATCTCCATATAATTGTTGATTAAAACCTACCGTTTGTAATTGTTATTGTGCGTTGATCTTCAGCAATGATTCCTGACCAGTTTGCATGGCATAAGAAGGCAAAGTTATCGAATTATGGCCAATCCGACTTTCTGTGGGTACAAATAAAAATTCCCCATTTTCGTGCCCGGCATATTTAATGGGTGCGTAGCGGGGCACTAGTGATGTACCCGTTGGAGAAACAATGGCAAGAAGCTGCTCGCGAACTTTTGCGAATAAATCATAGGCAAAAAGAACATCAGGGCCGCTGCTTTTCAGTACTTCCAAAACACCAGATGTAAAAACGGAATGGTTGCTGGTAAGAGAGCTTACGGTAAATGGTGTTGCCGCGCCGGACGTGAGAACGGTTCGAGTCTTGAGGTTTGCGACGCTTTTATACACCATCAACCGCTGATTGGCACTAAAATTCTTGTCTATTCTAAGGATCGCATTGCGCGACATTGTGCCGAGAAACACAGAATCGGCGACCACCATAATGTGTTTAGCGCTAATTGAATCTATCATCGCAGCAATGGACACATTCGAAATCCATGTGCTCATGTCACTCGGATTGGCATCAACAGGAAGCCAGTAGCCTTTTCCGTTTCCGATTTTACTGTGACCGGTAAAATATATAACGAGATTATCGTTTTTCGTAAGTTCATCACGCTTTCGATTCAGCGCGGCCAGTATCTCAAAACGATCCGCATCAAGGATCAGTTCGGTTTTGAATCCAAAACGGTTTTCGAGAGTTCTTGCCATTTCGGTAGCATCATTAATCGCAGTATCTATAGACGGCATAGCGCCATAACTGCCATTGCCAATGATCAACGCGTGGTATTCACCGAAATCCACCTGGCTGACATCAGGCAACGGTGTTGGGAGGGGAGGTTGTGCACTGCCCAGCCGTGGCTCTAACTTCACGTCGATTGCCACTCTGACACCGGCTTTGTCTACCGCAGAAAAGGCCAATTGGGAAGAGAAATCAACGGGCGCAACATGTCGAAATATCCCGTTCTCATTGTATTCTTTCCTTTCGCCATCCACACTGAGAGTAAAGAGATTTTCAACAGGCGATACTCGACCTATGAGCTCTATTGAATTAGTCGTGGAGTTAACGGGTATCACTATTGCTTCATCACGAAAAATTTGTGGTGGCTCAATTATTTCTATTTCAGGTCCCGCTAAGATGTCAGTTGAAACCTGATCCATCTGCGGCACTTTCTGTTTTGCCTGTTCTTCCGCCTCCTTGAGCTGTAAACGCTCTAACTCTTTCTGCTGAGCTTTCAGCCTTGCACGATGTCGGTCCAGCTCGTTTTCAACTGTGGAGAGCGCGACGATCTGATTTTCTTCACTCGCGTGTTGCTCAATAGTTTTTCTCTTCAACTCAGCTCTGGCAGAATCGAGCTCGGACTGAAGTTCCGAAACCAGTCTTTCAGAGTTTGCCGCATCCGCCGTTTGCTGATTGTTCGAATTATCCTTTATTTCGGCGATCTTGTTTTCAAGATTATCGATAGTCAGTCGCTGCTGCTGAACGCTATTCTGCAGACCGCTCTTGGATTGAAGGAGTGCTTCCAGTTCTTTACGATAGTCGGAATCCTTGGACTCCAGCGTCAGCTGTAATTCAGACAGGGTGTTGCGAGTTCTGCCAAGATCAAGGACAAGTAAATTCTCCTGGCGTTCCGCTTCCTGGAGTTTTGTTCGCAGCCGATCGGACTCCGTGGTTTGCGCCTTCTTGAGCTCCTCTACCTGCTGTTGCAATACTGCCTCGGCCGAGACGGATGATTCCAGTTGTTTCTCCAGTTCCTTGACGTGACTGCTATTGCTAGCGTCGGCGACAGCGCGCTGGTCAGCAAGTTTCTGCTCCAGATCACTGACCCGTGATGTGTGCGCCGCAAGCTCATCTTGTGCGTCATATAACTGCTTACTGGCTGCTGACGCACGCTGTCGGAGACTGCCTGTTTGCCTCTGCTGTGATTCCAGCTCACTGACTAATCGGGTACTCTCAGTTTCTGAGTTTGCCAATTGTTGTTTTAAAGCCTGCAGCTCAGACAGCAATGCACTGATATCTGTTTTGTTCTCGGGTTTATTCTCCGATAGAGTCAGTTCGCTGCGAATTGAATCAGCTTGTTGCTCAAGCGCAATGTACTCAGATTGCAACTGTGCAAATGCTTCACGTTCACTGACGAGTCGGGAGTTGACCTTTTCAACTTCCTGGCGAAGATCTGAATTGTCACTGGCCTGCTGTTCCCTGGCGGCTACCTGGACGGATGTCACGTATTCAAGGTTACCGTCGTTAATACCGGCTGCCTGCCGATACAGATTCATGGCACGCGTAAGATCTCTTTCCACGCCCAGACCGCTTTCGTACAGGTATCCGAGATTGATCAGTGCACGGGAGTAACCTTGCGCTGCAGCTTTTCGGTACCATTCAGCCGCAATGGTTGGATCTGCCTCCTGACCCAGTCCCTTTTCAAAAATCTCGCCCACCAGAGTTTGTGCCTGAAGGTCACCAGTCTGGGCTTTTGGTAGCCATACTTTCAGCGAAGTCGCAAAATTTGCCCGATCATAAGCGACATATTCGCCGCCGCGAATTTCACATTCGGATGCACTGACCTTGGTCGGGCGACGCGGTGTTACAAATGTGATGTTCCTGCCCAGCCGATGAATCTGACCTGGCAGCAGACAATCGACAATAAGCAATCGATCGGGATCTCGGCCTCTGTGATCCGGGACCGGGGCAGGTTCCAGTAGGGTTGTTGTGCAAGCCGAAATTCCCAGCAATGCAGTTAGAACTGCACTTAACCCTGATGTTCTGAAAAACGATCTAGGTTGCATGATGTCGATTCCAAGATTGATATATTCAGCTAGACAAACGCCTGAGTGACAATCTATTTAACCGAAATTACCAAAAAAACTATTGAAACAATGGTGATATCTCCGCGATTTTCAGTGTTCTGATTCGTTGTTTTGCAAGCATGAATAATGTTAGAGTCGAATCAGTACCGTCAACCGTTTGTCTGTACAAGTCAACTCTTTCAGACTTGCTATAGCTCGTGATACTTCGCGGATAAACAGCACTAATACAGCTCTGCAGCCAGAGTATTAAAAGTTAACCAAGCCCCATCGCTTAACCTGCCAATCCGCATTCATGTATCACTCCTCAAGTTACACGCACATCAGAGCCGGCAAAAGCAAATTGCACTAACAATTAAGCTAGCATGGCCTCTAAATACTGGTTTTTTAGTGTTTCTGCAGAATGTAGAGTCGGTTTGTCAGCAGTCCAAAGCGATATCTCCAGGAAATCATGATCGGCGTATAGGCAGCAGCAATCTCGATGGTTTGCTGGCTCAGGTGTGTCATGTTTCTGACGCGCACTGCATCTCGCTGAGTAGCCGTCAGGTAGTCATAAGGTTCAGAGCAACCGGACTTTCGCGGTCCAACAGTGATCAGAGATGAACGGATATTCACTGCTCGGTAAACCATGTGGAGTTGAGAGTACGCACTGGAGATATAGCCCAACAGAGCTGCCATACAAAAACGCACTTGCAATCATATTTGTGTCATCTGTCTTTTTGAGCGATCGGATCTATGGCTAGCTGATAATTGAACCTTTCTATTTGCGTAAATCCTTCAGTGTCCGTACAACAGTATAGCCGTGGCCATGATGGACAGTTGAGACAGGCAAGCCGAAATCCTACCGCGGCTTCCAGTGCAGCTATTGAATACTGATATCAGGCGAAGAGGTTCATCGGTGGTACCCGACTCTCAGGCAAAGGGTTGGGCTCACTGATGACGATCGTTTGACTCAGGTGATCCAGCTGGGCTGGCACACCGGATCTTCTTGATCACGACGGGATCTTTGATGCTGTGGTTCGGCATTCCGACTATCACCTTCATCGCGTCGTGCTTTAGTAACCAAGGTGCGGTTCTTGCTGTTCGGTGGAAGGCCGCGCTGCTCGAAAATGACATGCGTTGTGCCATCACGGTACGGCGATTTCAGTTGGTAGCGATCCCCCTTCGCGTGAAATTTGCGTGAGCTAGCTGACGTTGCGTGGTCATGTTGTGACTTGTAGCCAAACAACCAGCTCGACTCGGAGCGGGTACACACATTACGCTGTAGGTGTCCGGTCGAGAGACTGCTGCAGGAGCGAGTAAACAATGAGAACCGCAGGAATGATTGCTGGTCAGATTGTTGCCGGTCGCACTATTGAAAACGTACTGAACGATTACCCATAGCTTGAACGCGAAGATGTTCTGGAGGCACTTCAGTACGCAGCATGGTGGTCGCAGGAGCGGGAGATTGTGCTGGCGGCGGGATGAATATCCTGATCAACATTCATTGCCGATCGCCAAGACCCTGATAGAGTGCAGCCGTGGCAAAATGCGGCGTAGAAAACCAGTGACTCAAGAGTTTTCAATTTTCTCGTCTGATTCTTCATTTTTCCGTTTCGGATTCAGCCGCACTTTCGTCAAGCGCGTGAATTCCAACGAACCGGGTGGTCGTCTTGGTTATTTCGTTTCTCTGGCTACTTCATTCCACAGTGCGATCATCGGCTTGTCGAACCGACGGGGATTGAAGCTCAGCTTGTCGGCCCGGGACGAAAAGTCGGGTGACATTTCGCCATGCCGAACCAGATACACATACTGGGGGCTAGATGATTGGCGCTTCATATTCAAGCAATACTTCTTGTGGCAAATTGCACTCGACAGACATTTGCAGCGTTAAAAAGTGAACACAGGATTGTTCAGGGTTACGCCATATCCAAAAACTGATCTTCAGCGGATCACACCCATCCTTCCGGTTTTTGCAAGCTCTGACTATCCCAGCAGCAGTGTGATTCCTGACCATAATGCTGATCTTTCCGGCTAGCAAATCCGGATACAGTCACTTTCGCACAACAGTTGCTAAACTCCCTGTTCCAATTCACTGGAGTTTTCACAATGACACGTTCGCGGGCAGTGTTTGTACTTGGCTTTCTTGGCTGCGCCAGCGCCTTCATGGTCGCCCTTTTTTACTTTCAGAAAACACTGGGACTGGCTCCCTGCCCGCTATGC
>RCMY010005207.1_pt1 | contig 11083 bp, 9 predicted proteins | sample 2041341 | NCBI WGS metagenome assembly RCMY01 (sample SAMN09708234, study PRJNA481090) | Marine sediment metagenome, whole genome shotgun sequencing project.
CGATGGTGCGGCTGCACGTTCGGATGGGGCTGAGCGGGCCGATCGCACAACTCGTGCGCGGCGGCGACCTCGACCTGGCGCTCATCCAGGTGCTGGAGACCCAGCCGCGTGACCAGGTCCTGTGGACCGAGTCCATCCAGTGGATCGCGTCACCGACGTACGTTCCGGACATGTCCGAAGCGCTTCCGCTGGTGACTTTTGGGCCGAACTCGAACTATCGAGACCTGATGCTCGACGCGCTGCGACGCGCCGAGATCGAGCACTACGTGGCATTCGAGTCCGAGAGCTCGGCGGGTGTCCGCAGCGCCGTGGCTGCCGGGTTCGGTGTCGCGGTGATCAACGAGCGTGGGGTGACCGAGGAGTGCCCGACCTGGGAGGTTCCCGGGCTCGGCGAGGCCATGCCGTCGGCGTCGTTCGTCGTCCGAGTGAACAGCCGCAGCCGCACCGCGGCGGTCCGTACGCTGGTCGACGAGATCCGCGAAACGCTGCGCTGATGCAGCGCGGTCAGCGCGGCCTCTGGTCGACGAGTGCGTCCAGATCAATGGTCGGCGGCGTCGGATTGGTGCCCGCTCCCCACTGGTGATCGGTGTTGCTGGGGTCGTCCCCGCTCGGGATTCGCAGATCCTGCAGTCCGTCACTCGTCATGCAGTCGGCCAACATGTTGTGGAATCGGTGGAGCGGTTCTTCGAACCTGGGCGCGAGCGGCCCGGCCGGCACCGCGCCACGCGTCAATCCTCGCTGGCCGCGTTGGACGATGTCGATGTCCTCGGCGTTCACATCGAGCCAGAAGTCCCGGGTGGCGGCGATTGCCTCGCCGGTGACGACTTCGGTCGTCGCCGGGAGCAGCATCGTGCAGGTCTCCCGGGTGACGCCGGGAGCGATCGGTTCGAGGCGCATCATCCACAGGTGGTTCGGGAGTACGGACAAGATGACGTTCGGGAAGATGGCGATGAAGCGTCCGCTGACCGCGTCAGACGGATCCAGGTCGGGCGCCGGCGGAAGAGCGAGCCAGTCGTTTCGTTCGTCGCCGCTGACGGGTGTGGTGGTCTGGCCGCAGTACATCCCCGCACCTTGGTAGCGGTAGTGGTCGGCGACGCGTGACACCTTTGCGAGCTCCGGATGCACCCACGTCAGGTGGTAGTACTCCTGGAAATTCTCGGTGATCAGTTTCCAGTTGGCCTGGATGTCGAGGCTCTGCTGATGGCGGCTGACCCACGAGTCCAGGTCGTAGCCGGCGAGGCGCTCGGGGAGGTCGCCCAGCCACTCGCTCAACGGAGGTGTGGCGTCCGAGAGGCATGCGAACAGCAACACGCCCCACGAGTCGACGCGCACTGGCATCAGCCCGAAATCGGCGCGATCGAACTCGTTGCGTGGCACGTCGTCGAAGAACGGCGTGGCGATGAGTGCGCCATCGAGCGAGTAGCCCCACCGGTGATATGGGCACCTGATCGTGCCGGCGACGTCGCAGTCGGCTTCGGCGAGTTCCGTGCCGCGATGGCGGCAGGCATTGACGAAGCCGCGTAGGTCTCCGTCGCGGTTCCGAGTGAGGATGACGGAGCGCCCGCCCACCTGGCGGACGAGCATCCGGCCGGGTCCCGCCAACTCGTCGGCGATACCGACGCACACCCACGCCTGCTCGAAGACACGTTCCTGCTCGACTCGGAAGAAGTCGTCGTCGGCGTATGCGTCCGGGTGCAAGCCCGTCGCTGCGGTCAGGTCGCAGCGCGTCCCCTGCCACGCTGCATCGTCCGTCCACGTCACCGGGTCATTCTCGATGCAGTCGTTGACAGGGTCAACGCCGTCCGTGTCATGGCGGTCGCAGCGTTCGTCATGGGCTACTGCCCGAGCGGGGTCGCTGCATTGCGTACGGTCTCGTGATGGTCGGACGAATCGCGGCGTCGCTCGCCGGCGCTGACCCCGAGGTCCGCTTCGCTGCTGATGCGGGCCATCACCTCGTGATCGGACCCAGTGCCGACACCCTTGCCGAGTGGGCTGCGGCCGGTCTGGCATTGCCCGACCTTCCGACGATGCGCCGCTACCGCGTCGACCGCGTCACGGCGCAACTCGGCACCCAGGGCTACGACGGCATCGTGGTCATGGACCCGATGAACATCCGGTATGTCACCGATTCGACGAACATGCAACTGTGGGTGATGCACAACGGTGCTCGCTATGCGTTCGTCAGCGCTGATGGGTACGTGATCCTGTGGGACTACTACGGGTGTGAGTACCTGGCGGCGCACAGCGAGGTGATCGACGAGGTTCGACCCGCCATCGGCTCCACCTACTTCCTCGCTGGTCCACGGCATGCAGAGCAGGCGCAACGTTGGACCGACGAGATGCTCTCGGTCATCGGCCAACACTGCGGTCCGAACCCGCGCATCGCCGTCGACCAGTGTCATCACACCGGCTACCAGCTGCTCGAATCGGCCGGAGTGGAGCTGGGTTTCGGTCAGGAGGTGATGGAGCTCGCGAGGGCGATCAAGGGCCCCGATGAGATGCTGGCGATGCGGTGTGCGGTCCACGCGTGCGAAACGACGATGGCCGAGATGCACGAGGCGATGGAACCCGGAATGACGGAACGTGATCTGTGGTCGATGCTGCACGCCGGAAACATCCGCAGAGCAGGGGAGTGGGTCGAGACGCAGATCATCGCATCGGGGCCGCGTACGAACCCATGGATGCAGGAAGCGTCGAGCCGAGTGATCGAGCCGGGCGACATCGTCGCCTACGACACCGACCTCGTCGGCGCGTACGGGATGATGGTCGACGTCAGCCGGACGTGGATTGCGGGTGACGGCCGCGGCGAAGGTGGCACTCCGACCTGTGAGCAGCAGCAAACGTATGACCTCGCCCGTGAACAGATCGAGCGCAACATGGAGTTATTGACACCCGGTCGGTCGTTCCGCGAGTTGACGTTCGATGCGTGGTTCCCCGACCCGGAGCGGTACCGCCATTACTCGTGCCTGTTTCACGGCGTCGGTCAGTGCGACGAGTACCCGGAGATCTATTTCCCCGAGATATGGGATGAGTGGGGCTTCGATGGTGAACTGGAGACCGGCATGGTGCTGACCGTGGAATCGTACGTCGGGCCGCGCGGGACGTCGATCGACGGCCGGTGGGCCGAAGGAATCAAGTTGGAGAACCAGGTCCTCGTCACCGACTCCGCCCCTGAGCTGCTGACCGAGTTCCCACTCGACCTGCAGCCCGACCGCTGACTTCGTCCGGTCGCCGACTCCCGAGAGTGCGAACCATACGGATTTCGTCCTTGCACGGGTCGCTCGGCAGCGCCTGGTGGTCGCCGGTGACGAGGAAACCGGCGGACTCGTACAGCCGTTGCGCCGGCTCGTTGCCTCGCATGACCCAGAGCGAGACCGATGCCGAACCGCGAGCCGTCGCCCACGCCACCACGACCTCGATCAGGTCGCTTGCGAGCCCAGCGCCCCGTGCCTCCGGCGCGACCCACATGGAGATCAACTCCGTCTCGCCGACCGACTGGTCGCGGTCCGTCGCGACCACACCGACGACGTGGCCGTCGTCGGATTCGGCGAGCCAGATTGCCGACGAGTCGGAGGAGCACCTGGTTCGGACCATGTCCTGCCACTCGGTGTCCGTCCGTTGCTCGGCGTCGGCCAGCGTCGAGCCGAACGCCGACGGGGAATCCGTGAGTGCAGCGACGCGTACGGCACGAAATGCCGACCAGTCGTCGGGTCCGGTTTCGCGAATCTTCGTCATCACCGCATCATCGCGTCGCGTCGCAACTCGAATCGACCGAGTTCAGGCACGGCGGATTCGCAGCGGCGTCTCGTTGGGCGAGGTGAGGCAGGTGCCGGTTTCACAGTCGAACCGCCAGCCATGGAGGGTGCAGACGAACTCGGTCGCCCCCTCGCCGTCCGTGATGACCTCGCCAAACGCTTCGAGGTCCGCGTCCCGATGCGGGCAACGTCGCTGCACGATGTAATCGCCGACTTGGACATCCGGTTCGACGTCCATCGTCTCCGGGTCGAACGGAGCGACCTTGCGCGCTGCCTCGGCCTCTGCGCGCTTCATCCGCTCGCGCGACAGCGACTTGAAGAAGTTGTAGACGTATTCGTTGAACTCACCTGCGCGCCATGCCACGAAACGGCACGACAGCAGCAGCGAGTTGGACCAATCGACGGCACGTTGCGCGGCGACCGTCTCAACGAGTCGGCGGTCGATGTCGAAACGGAACGCGAACGATTCGCCGTCGTGGCGGCGCACCTCGCCCGCAGGAAAGTCGATCACGATGTCGAGCTGCTCGGCCCCGGGGCCGGCCATGGCACGAAGCACGACGTTGGCGCCCACCTGAGAACGCAACGTCGGTGCCATCTTTAACAGCGGTTCCCACCACTGCTGCAGCGACGCCAGAAGGTCGGTGGACGGCGGGTTCCATCCGGCCTTCATGTCGTCGATCCAGCCGATCTTGTCGGCCTGGTACCGCTCGAGATACGCGCGCTTGTCGCTGAAGATCGCGGCGACCTCGGCGTCCGGTATCGGATGCGCGACCGAGATGCGGTCCGGATGGTCGAAGCCGACGGCGTTGTGGATTGAGATCGTGGTGCCAGGGATGTTGGACACGCCGTGACGCCCGGCGGTCTCGAGCATCGCGAGAAAGGCGGTCTGGTCGGGGAAGATCGTCGCCTCGGTGCCGTCGATCATGTTGAGCCCGAACAGATCGGGGTCCAGAAAGCAGGGTGGCCCTGCGCTCGGTGCCACAGCGCGGGCTCCGATCTTCTCGACGTAGCGCATCGCCCGCGCGAACTGTGCTGCGACCTTGGCGTCGCATGCCGCCTTCTTCGCTCCCTCGTCCATCTCGTACACCATCGGGTACCAAATGGCGCCTGAGTACTGCAGCCAGTGGAGGTCGACCGGCCCGTGAGCGCGGAGCTGGCCGAGATCGTTGGTGCGACAATCGTTCTGGTTGACGACGATCGCGTCATCGGCGATGACCACCAGTGCGGAGTCTCCACCGGGGCCGTCGGTGATCGACGACTCGATGTGAATCGCGACCTTCAGGCCGGGCGCGATCTCGGTCTCGATCGTGTCGTCCGTGCGGATGAACTTGGTGAAGCCGAGCGCTGCCAGGGTGCGCTGTTGCTCGCGCGTGGGGAAGCCTGGGAGCAGGATCGGGATGTCTCGACGCAAATGCTCGCGCAGCCAGGCCTCGTCGTGGTGGTCGCCGTGGAGGTGCGAGACGTAGAGGAAGTCGGCGCGTTCGATGCGCTCACGCAGGTCGTCCGACAGCTGGTCGTTGCGGGGGAACGGGAACCACGATCCGAAGAACGCCGGCTCGAACCACGGATCACAGAGAATCGACCCCGCCGACGTCTCGATCAACATCCCCGCATGCCCAACACTCGTCACCTGCACCTGCTCAGGATACGGCTTGAACGGCGATGGCTGCGTTGCGCAGGCTCGTCGTTGCCAAGAGGCAACGTCCTCACTGCGCGCCTTGCCCTCCCCGTCCAATCCGCACCCTGAGAAAGCCACGAAGGAGAAAAAGAGAAGAGCAGCAGCCGACAAGTCAGCTGCTGCTCTCTCAATTCTTCAGTTCTTCAACTCAGCCGGGAAAGCTGGCCCGGCTGAGCGGTCAGGCGACGGGGGGGTCGGTGTATTGCTGACCCGCACGGCTGACGTGCTCGGTCCACGCGCTGCCATCCCAGTAGCGCAGTTCGAAGCGACCCGACGGGTCGGCGTACCAGCCAGCCGGAACACCCGACGCGGCCGCCTCGTCGGTTGCGTCTGCGGTATCGGCAACGCCTGTGGTTGCGTCGTTGGCGGCGTCCGCGGCACCAGATGCGGTGTCGCCGATCGAATCGGTGAGTCCGGCACCGCCCTCGCTCGCTCCAGGCGTGTCCTCTCCGACGGGGCCACCGGCGTGCTCGGCTGCACCTGTGACGGCATTGGAGGACCCATCGAGCACGCTGTCGACCGAGCCGGCCGCATCTTGAGTTGCGTCCGTAGCGCTGTCGGCCATGCCGTACGCGTTGTCGGTCACGCCGGATGCGGTGTCGCCGGAAGACTGCGCGTCAGACGTGGTGTCGCTGGATGCGTCACCCGCGAGTGCGGCTCCACCGACCACGGCGGCTCCAGCGGCGGCTCCGATGCCACCGGCGACGGCGCCGAGGCCGAGGCCGGAATCATCCGCATCGGGGACGGTTGGCGTTTCCTGCGTGCCAGGGAGGCTGGGGGTGTCCGGTTCGCTCGGGGTGTCGGCGACGGCGCCCCAACCGGATGGCTCGCCGGACGCTTCGACTGCGGCGACTGCCTCGGGCGTCGACACGACGGGTTCCTCGGCGGCAGGTGCGTCCTCGCCTGGCAGCGACGGGCTGATGGCCGTGGCTTCGGCAGCGACCGCCGCAGCCGCTTCCTCGTTCACTTCGATCTCGGTGATGCCGCCTGCATCTCGCGCCTGCGAATCATGGTCCGTTGCCGCGTCGACCAGGGCGGCAGCGGGCGGCGCTGCAGCCCCGTCGCCTCCTCGCGTCAGGTAGGCGACGACGTTGGTGCCCGCTGAGACGATGCTCACGACCGACCAGCCTTCGCTGGCCTTCTCCGTGAGCATTGGAGCGAGTGATTCAGCGTCGTACGAGGACGCGGTGACCGATGAAAACTCCTGCATGCAGGACAGGATAGACGACGCGATCGTCAGGATGGGGGACGAACGCGTGGTCGAGCACCGCGTTCAATCGTCGCGTCGGTCGAAGACACCGTCGGCGAGCGATTCGGGGTCGGCGTCCGAGGGGTCGCCATCGAAGATGACCTCGCCGTCGCGCAACGCGATCAGTCGTTCACTTGAGGTCACGCTCTGGAGCTCGTGCGTGGCGACGACGAGCGACGCCCCGTCGGCGTGGGCCCACGACAGCAGGTCGAGGAGGGCTGCCCGACCTGCTCGATCGAGCCCGACGAAGGGTTCGTCGATCAACATCACGTCGAACGGCCGGACGAACGCAATGGCGATCGCTGCCTTCTGTTTGAGGCCGCGGCTGAACGTCGCTGGCAGATCGTCAGCTCGATCGGTGATCCCAACGGAATCGAGCAGCCAACTCGCGTGCTCCTCCCAATCGGTGGTGTTGTGGAGGCGGGCGATGTACTCGAGGTGTTGCCAGACGGACAGGTCGTCGTAGAAGATCGGCTGATCGGAGAGCACGGACAGCGCAGCTCTGGCGTCGATGCTGCCGACTGCGTGCCCGGCAACGAGCGCCGATCCGCCGCTGGGTTCGAGCATCCCGGCGAGCATCCGCTGCAGCGTGGTCTTGCCGGAACCGTTGTGGCCGATCACCGACACGCGCTGCCCGGCGGGCACGACGAGGTCGATCGGCGCGAGCGCGACGTTGTCCCCGTAGTTCTTCGTCAGGCCTTCGGTCTGTAGCGCGTTCTCACTCATGCGTTCCGTCCTGCTGCGAAGAAGGCTCGGATGCCGGCACCCCATCGGTCGCGTCGCACCACCCACCACACCATCACAGCGAGACACAGTGCCACACCGACGACCGAACGCCACACCGTCGTCAATGTCGGGTCGAAGCGGAGCGCGATCAGAGGAAGCGCGCAGGTCGCACTCAGGATCACAGGGAGCGCTCCGGCTCCGACGTTGCTGATCCCGGCGAACTCCGGCATGGCGAACGGATTCTCGGTGTCGCGATCCGCACCTAAGAACGTGGTGCCGGCGACAGCAGGCGGGTCGGGGGCGTCTTTCACCGCTGCGACGACCGCCCCGATCGCGCCCGCCCATACCAGGGGTACGGCCAAGCCGAACGCGGCGGCGGCGTGCCCCGGCTCCACGATCGCCGCAGCCGTAGCGGCGACGAGTCCAGCGGCGGCGAGCAGACCCGCCGGTGCCACGAGGTGGTTGGCAAACACCCAGCCGCGAGCGTGAGGGATCATGTCGGTGAGGTCGGGACGATCGACCTCCTGGGCCAGCGGCTCGATCGACTCGAGGCCGAGCAGGAACGCTGCTGCCACCACCGGGATGAGCATGAGCGGCGACGACGTGACGGCAAGCGAGGCACATGCGCCGGCGACCGCGGCGAGGCCGCCGATGCGGAGTAACCGTGACACCGACAGTCGGGCGAGGGCGATCAGCCCGCGCTTCCACACGAAAATGGCGAGGACGGCGTCGACGCTCGAGTCGGAAACGGCTCGCTGCGGGCGAGCCCCTGGCTGTGTGGCGGCGAGGTCACGAGGGCGCCCGAACCGGAGACCGAGCCACGGCCTGGCCCGCACGGTCTCGGCGCGGAGTTGACGACGCAGCAGCACGACGGTGCGAATGTCCTGGACCGTCGCAGCGAAACGGAGTTGAGACACCAGTTGCCCGCGACGTTCGAGCGGTTCGAGGCGGAGGCGCCCGCCGAGCAGTAGCGCAGCCACCACGAGTGCAGCGACGACACCCAGCGCGATGACGTCGACGCCTTGTTGGCGCTCGCCCCAGAACGCGATGCTGCCGAGCGGATTCGCAAGTCCCGGGAATCGCGACCTTTCGAGCATGAGCAACCCGACCCCATCGTCGGGGACGATCGGTGCATCCCAGGCGTCCCACGCGGCGGCGCCCTGCCACGCGACCAATCCGGTCGACGCGATCGTCGCCAACCAACGCGGAAGCCGGACGGCGTGGGCGACGACGGCGCCGCCGACGTACAACGAGGCGACGACTGCGCCGAACAGCGCGCCGCCGGCAGCCCACCCGCCTCTCGAGGCGTCGATCTCGCGAGCGATCAACTGTCCGAGCACGCCGAAACCGAGTGCGAGAGCGAACGCGACCGATCGGAGACGTTGGACGATCGGCGACAGCATCACGCGTTGACGGCTGACGGGAGCGAGCAGCAGGTGGCGGACGTCGGCGGACTCGACCGAGACCGGGCCCCCGTCGGCTCCATTGCGCAGGCCGATGCCGAGCGCGAGCATCGCAATCAACCCGGCGATGGATGGGCCGCGCGTGACGAAGGCGCCGATGGTGACGTCGTCGTCCAAGAGTCCTGCGACGTTGTCGGAGGCCACCACCATCACGATCAGGCCGACGAGTGCGAAGAGGTAGACGCGGTAGAGCACGTCGAACCACTCGGTGTCGCCCAACCGACGCTCGCGGCGGGTGCGGCGGAGGTCGCTCACCACCGATGCGTCGTGATGAAGCGCCATCGCGGCCGACGGTACCGCCCCGGCCAGACGTCGGGCGTATGTCACGCGACATCGGGCTGCCATGCGGTCGCCCGTCCCGGACGCCAGACTGGAGGTGTGATGCTTTCACCCCGTCGATCCACCCCCGTCCGCGTCCCCGAATCACGTCGCTCGGCGTGGTCCGGCGGCCGTCGCCTGCGCCGTGCGTCGGCCGTCGTTGCCACCGCCGCCCTGACGTTTTCCGCATGTTCGAGCGGTGACGACACCGTCTCGTCGGACCCTGAGGTCGATTCCGAGCAGAGCGCCGATGCGCAAGATCCGGAGGTCGTGGACGCGGATCCCGCGGGACTTCAGGAGTACGGCCCGATCGACGTGGAGGGCGCGACGCTCGACCCGTACGACAGCACGATCGATGACCTCTCGGTCGGGATGCAGTCAACCGTCGTTCGTGGCGAGAGCTTCGACGGCACCGAATTGGTCATCGGCGAACCGACGGGCAACCCGACGATGATCGTTTTCCTCGCTCACTGGTGTGGGCACTGCAACGCCGAGGTGCCCGAACTGATTGCGCTCGATGAGGCCGGCCGTCTGCCGGTAGGTCTCGATGTTGTCGGTGTGAGCACTGCGGTCGCCGCCGACCGCGAGAACTACCCGCCGTCGCAGTGGGTCGTCGACAAGGGTTGGGAGTGGCCCACGATGGCCGACGACGAGATCCAGTCGGCGATCAGCGCATTCGGCGGCACCGCATTCCCGTTCACCGTCGTCCTCGACGGCGACGGGACCGTCCTGGCTCGGCGATCCGGCCAGGCGACAGGCGACGAAACCGTCGCCTTCCTCGACGCTGCGCTCGCCAACGCTGCGACCTGATCACCTGGGCCAAGCGAGCATCGGGCCGAATGCGTCGCGAGGCGCGGCCCGGGCGGTCGTTAGCCTCGGCCCGATGACCGATACGGGCGAGAAACCTTGCGATCAAGCGGCCACGCCGGCGGACTCCGCAGGCAGCGCGCCGCATCGCATCGGCTTCTTCGGCCCGTTCGGTACGTTCACGCAGCAGGCACTACGCACGATCGAGTCGGCCGGATCTGCCGAGCACGTGCCGTTCCGCACCGTTCCCGATGTTCTCGATGCGGTGCAGAACGGAGAGGTGGACGCGGGGTTCGTGCCGATCGAGAACTCGATCGAAGGGATGGTCAACTTCACTCAGGACGCGCTTGCATTCGACCACGACCTGATCATCACGCACGAGGTGGTGATCGACATCGAGCACTGTCTCCTCGTGCGGCCCGGAGCGTCACTCGACCACGTGACCACGCTGTTGTCGATTCCCGTCGCGACAGCGCAGTGCCATCGCTACTTGCGCGAGCGTCTCGCGGAGGTCGACATCGTCCCGGCCTCATCCACTGCGGACGCCGCACGCCGCGTCGCCGAGTCCGAGGATTCGACCGTGGCGGCGCTCGCCCCGCGAGTCGCTGCTGAGGTCTACGGCCTCGACATTGCCGAAGCCGACGTGGCCGACCACGCCGGCAACCAGACCCGGTTCGTGATGGTGGCCACGTCAGGTGTCACCGCCCCAACCGGACATGACCGCACGGCGCTCGTGGTCTATCAGCGCGCGGACGAGCCCGGCAGCTTGATCGCGATCCTCCAGGAGTTTGCAGCCAGGCGGATCAACTTGTCGAACCTTTTCAGCCGGCCGACCAAGGCGGGCGGCCTCGGCGATTACTGCTTCATCATCTACGCCGAGGGCCACGTCGACGACGAATTGCTGGCCGACACCATGCGATCGCTGCACGCGAAGCAGGGTGGCGTGAAGTTCCTCGGTTCGTATCCCGCCGCTGGTGCGACCTCAGCGACCGAGCGTGAATACGCCGGTAGCCGTTGGCGCGACGCCGACGACTGGCTCGCGGACATCCGCGGAGGTATTCGCCGCTGAAAGAGTGGGTTGGTGTGG
>RCMY010005406.1_pt1 | contig 11083 bp, 10 predicted proteins | sample 2041341 | NCBI WGS metagenome assembly RCMY01 (sample SAMN09708234, study PRJNA481090) | Marine sediment metagenome, whole genome shotgun sequencing project.
AGCACGGCGTCCACGATCGCATGCGCCACGCAGTCGCCGTCGGAATGACCCACGAGCCCGGCTTCCTCGTCGGGCCATTCGAGACCGGCCACCCACAGGGGGCGTCCCTGCTCCAGGCGGTGGACGTCAGTTCCGATGCCGATGCGGGGCGAGGTCACGACTCCGATCATGCCGCATGGGCCGATCTGAGCCGGCATACACCGCGCGGGATGAGGATGCGCCCGGCACCATGGAGCAGTGAACCTTTCCCGCTCGGTCGTCACCGGCGTGCTCTCCGCGGCAGCGGGACTCGCTGTCGGCGAGGCGCTTGCCGCAGCCTTGAAAAGGACGATGGGCGATTCCGAGCTTCGGTCGCGACTTGCGGCAGCAGCACCGCGCGTGGCGCAGCGTTATGCACCCGGCATAGTCTTGGGCGCGTGGTGTCGTACACTTGGGTTGCCGGATGCGGAGCGGCCAGAATGAGCGGTGGTGAACTTGTTCTGTCTCTAGATTTCGAGTTGCTTTGGGGCGTGCGCGACCACGCCACACGCGACAGCTATGGCACGCATATTTTGGGCGGTCGTGCGGCGATACCGCCAATGCTAGAGAGGTTCGAGCGGCACGGCGTTCAGGCAACCTGGGCAACCGTCGGAGCTGCGTTCTGCGCCTCACGCGACGAGTTGCTTGATGCCCTCCCCCCCGAGGAATTGTGGCCGCGGTACGAAAACGCGGCGCTGTCGAACTACCGTTACCTGGACGAGATTGGCCCGGATGAGGCGCGCGATCCGCATTACTTCGGTGCCTCGCTGGTGGGGCAGATCGCCGACTGTCCAGGACAGGAAATCGCGACCCACACCATGTCGCATTTCTATTGTCTTGAAGCGGGAGCCAGCATCGAGAGTTTTGCTGCGGATCTTGACGCAGCCTGCCGGTTGGCTGCAAAGCGGAACATCAAATTGCGGTCGATCGTCTTTCCACGCAACCAGTATGCTGCTCCGCATCTGAATGTCGTTCGGGAACGGGGCATCCGGCGCTACCGCGGAAATCAAGTTGCCTGGGCGTATCGTCCGACGGCAGGTGTCCAGCAAACCCTGCCGCGCCGCCTATTGCGGCTGGTCGATGCCCACACTGGGCTGCTGGGTCCGCATCTCTATCATCCTAAGGGCGACAACGTGCCGGCCAGTCATTTCTTGCGGCCGTGTGCAGGGCGACTGGCGGCGTTGCATCCCCGCCATCTTTCGATGATCGAACGTGCAATGACGCGGGCGGCCCGAACTGGCGCGGGATTTCATTTGTGGTGGCATCCGCATAACTTCGGTGTTGATACCGAGGCAAATTTGACAGGCCTGGACCGGATCCTTGCGCATTTTACGCGCTTGCGAGACGAATATGGGATGGTGTCGCGCACCATGGCGGGCAGTGGAAGATCGGCATGAAACTGATCGTCCTGGCCACTCAGGGCCCACCGACTGATATTTTGGTCAATTTTCTGGATGATGCGGGCATTCCGCCGATGGCCGTGCTGGTCGAGCCTGCGCAATCACGCAGGGCTCTTTTGCGGGGGCGGGCACGGCGGCTGGGCTGGCGCGCGGTTTTCGGCCAGCTTCTATTCATGGCGCTTGTTCTACCTCTCCTGCGGCGGGGTAACGTCAAGCGCCTGACCGACATCCGAAAAGCACGCGGCTTGCGGGATGATCCCTTACCCGCGAACCGTATTACATCTATCCCATCGGTCAATGACCCCGAGACACGCGGACTCCTACAGAGCCTCGCTCCGGATGCGGTCGTGCTCAGCGGCACGCGGATCGTCAAACCGGACACACTTCGGGCAGCAGGCGCACCGGTGCTTAATATTCATGCGGGGATTACTCCGGAGTTTCGTGGTGTGCATGGCGGTTACTGGGCGGTGTGGTCGGGACGGCCAGAAGATTTTGGTGCGACGCTGCATGTTGTTGATCCTGGCGTTGACACCGGCGCAGTGCTTGAACATGTCCGGTCAATCCCCGAATCGCAGGACAGTTTCGTGACTTATCCGCTGCTTCAGCTTTCCTCCGCACTGCCCGCTCTCGGCAAGGTCCTGAACGACCTTGACCAGGGGCGAGGGCTGCCCGAAACTGTGCCGACAACCGGACAAGGGTCGCAATGGTATCATCCGACATTGCGGCAATATTTGGCCGGATTATGGCGTGGGGTGCGGTGATGCAGCAATGGTCCACCATCCGCTCAAAAGACGACTATCGCGATTGGCGAAAAGCCGATCTTGAGGGGGCTGGACTGACCCGCTGGCGGTTCTGGATGGGGCTGCAATATCCGACGATACATTTTCTACGGGTGCTGAGGCGGGTAGAATACCTTAAAAACTGCCGACAGAACTCGGTCGGCCGAGTGGAACGGTTGATCTTGACCGTTTATTTTCGCCTTCTGTCGATCTACCTGGGTTTCACCATTCCGCCCAATACCTGCGGACCCGGGTTACGACTAAACCATTGGGGTACGATTGTGATCAGCGCAGAGGCGCGCATCGGCGCACGGGCGCGTGTTAATATTTGTGTCAACGTCGGGCTGAAAGATGGCAAGGCCCCGTCGATTGGGGATGACGCCTATATCGGGCCGGGCGCAAAGCTGTTCGGCGGGATCGAATTGGGCAAAGGTGTGCGGATCGGAGCGAATGCGGTGGTCAATCGAAGCTTTCCCGATGGGTCAATTCTGGCCGGTGTACCTGCCCGATCAATCAGGAAAAAGACTGAAAAACAGCAGCCGAAAGAGGAAACCCATTAATGTCTGACCGACCCCTCGCCGCTAAGCGCGTTCTGCTTCTGGGCAGCAATGAGCGTGCCGCACTGTCGACTTGCCGGTCGCTGGGGCGCAAGGGCGCTGTCGTGGAGATCGTCGCATTTGATCGCATTCGCCAGCCAGCAGAATTGTCTCGATACTGTCGCAAGCGTTTCTATTTTGGATCGCCCGTGACCGCCACCGCCAAAGTTCTCGAACGTTTGGGCGTTCATCTGGACGAAAACCATTACGATGCGATCTTCCCGATCACCGACATGGCCTGCGAGCTGGTTTATGCAAACCATGCGGCGTTTGCATCGCGCACCGTAATTGTCGGTCCCGATCCCGCGGCCTATCAAAAGGCCGTAGACAAGGCGCAGGCGTCGGATTTGGCGCGGCAGGTTGGACTGCAAGCCCCTGAAGGCGTGCTGATGCATCTCGGCGATGATCCTGAGCCTGCGTTCGCGCTGTTGGCCGAGGAACAGGTTTTCGCCAAGCCGGTACGCAGTTGCCTGCTGGCCGACGGGTTCGTTAACTCCTTTGAAGTGAAGAAATGCGCCACACGCGCCCAGCTTGAACGGAAACTTTCCGAAGATCTGCCGCGGTTGCCGGTTCTGGTCCAGAAGGCTGTCAGAGGGCACGGGGTGGGGATGAATCTGTTGGCCGACCGCGGACGTTTGGTTGCGGTTAGCATGAACCGCCGACTGCACGAGCCCCCCGACGGCGGCGGCAGCAGTTTTCGGTGCAATACCCCGATGTCCGAAGCCCAGATACAGATTGCGCGCGAAATTGCTGCGAAGCTGAACTGGTCAGGCTTGATGATGGTGGAATTAAAGGATGATGCCGGACGCCTGACGATCATGGAAATAAATTGCCGCCCTTGGGGATCGATTGAAACGGCAATCCGCGCCGGCGTGGATTTTCCGGCACTTGCGGTTGCTCAGGCACTTGGTTTGCCAGCGCCCGAAACCCTGATCCGCAGTAATCACCCCGCCCGAGTGCGTAACCTGAAAAATGATTTGCGCTGGGTAATAGGGCAACGGCGTCGCTGGCTGACGCGGTCCTCGCCGTTGGTCGATTGGCTAATGGCCGTGCCACGTGCCGTACTCGGGCGTGAGCATCTGGACATCGAGCAAAGCGACGATCTGTTGCCTGCGTTGGGCCAGTTTAATCCGGTCCTGGACAGGCTACGGCGCCGTGGCCTTCTGGCCTTGCGCATGACTGCTGCGCGTCTTGCACATAGCCACAGGTTTCACCGCTTGGACCTGAACGAGCCGATATTGTTTCTCTGCCAAGGGAACATCAATCGCAGCGCCGTTGCGGAAATCCTGTTCCGGAATGTAGGTTTCAGCAGCGTGATCTCTGCGGGAATGCTACCACTTCAAGGACGAGGCATCAGCCCGGTCGCGGCCCGTTTCCTCAAAGATCGGGGTCTTGATGGAACACAGCATCGCTCACGCAACTTGCACGATTGCAAGTCCGCCGTTTCCCAGGGCGCACGCATCATCGTTTTTGACTTCCGGACGATGGCAGATTTGCTGATTGTGCGGCCAGACTTGCGGTCGCGAATCGTTCTATTCGATGATCTCTCCCGCAAGGAAACAGCGGAGTTACGTGACCCACATGGCGCCTCGGAGCAGGATTATTTCGATTGTTTCGAGCGCATCGCGACAACGTTGAAGGATCAGATCAGGTGAAAGGACCAATCCAATGGCGCAATTTGTAATCAGATTGGATGATATCTGTCCGACGATGGATCATGAAAAATTTGACCGCGCCAGAGCACATTTCAAAGCGGCGGGCGTACAACCTCTCATTGGCGTAGTGCCCGACAACACTGATCCTGATCTGATGATTGACACGCCCGATCCCGACTTCTGGAAGATAATGCGCACCCTGCATGCGAGCGGCTGGGGCATCGCGCAGCATGGCTATCAGCACCGCATCCATACAGCCGAAACCGGTTTGCTGGACATTTCGCCGCGAAGTGAATTTGCAGGACGACCACTTGATGACCAGCGGCACGATCTGGCTCAAGGGCAGGTAATTCTGGCAGATGAGGGTATCGGCACAGACATATTTATGGCACCGTTCCACAGTTACGATACCGCGACGTTGGCGGCGTTGAAATCTCTGGGCTTCACGACATTGACTGATGGCTATGGACTGTTCCCCTGGCGTGAGAACGGTCTTCGCTTCGTCCCGCAACTGTTCGAGCGTCCGTTCAATTTTGGCGTCGGAATTTATACGATGTGCCTTCACCTCAACAACATGCGTGCGGAGGATATCGACGAACTCGGCTGGTTCGTAACGCACAATTCCGCTCGCATCATCGACTTCAATCAAGCCAGTCATAGCACTTGGCCGGCGGCCTTGATGTGGCCGATCGGTTTTTCGCTCAGGCAGGCATTAACCGTCAAGCGGCGACGTGGATGACGGGCGCTAGTTCAAGCAGGTTTGGATCGAACGGAGAATGTATTCACATGAAATCCCGCATCATCGCGACCGCCAAGACTCCTTTCCGTCCGTTCAAGCACGGTGCGGTCGCGGTCTCCCGCCAGATCATGTTGGATCTGCTCTTTTCCGAAGACAAGGCCCCGCACAATCTGATTATCTCGACGAGAGGCGCGGGAACGACATTTCTAATGAAGCATTTGGCTCAGTTCATTCACACCAATGATCCTTTCGAAGGCGACCGGATAAAACATCTGCCCCGTTTGCCCGGTGGTTGGCTGAAAAGTCGGCGCATCCTTTACGTTTATTCCGAACCAGAACTGGTTTTCTTATCAATCAAGCGAAGGTCTTGGGTGCATATGCACGCTGGAGAACTGGGTTGTCTGACGTGTCAGTTCACTTGGGGACGATTGCGGCAGATGCTGTTTGAACGGGCTGTCCGGAAACAGATCAACCAATTCCATGCCTATCAATCCGATAATATCATGTTGCTAGCGTATGATGACATATGGGACAAGGTGGAAGAAATTTCGACTTTTTTCAAGATCAATGACGAGCGTTTCGTGTGCGAGTTCCCTGCGCGCCGCCCGCGCAAGTCGCCGCTGAACTGAGCGGCGCGGGCGCAAGCAAGAGTGGTACAGAATTGCGGCGCATGTGTGTAAACGCGTATCCGGAGATGATTTTTCTTTACCTGAATCGATCTGAGGGTGTACCCAAACTCCTTCTGTGTAACAAAGTTATTTGAAAAGGTCACCAATGACGGAAAACAACAAAGTAAATCGCGTGGTGCATGTTCTCTACTCGGGGCTTGGGGGGCATGGGGCCGTCATGTTCGGTATGCTGGACGGGGGCTTTTTCGCGGACGCAGATCATTTGGTGGTACTGACGGGCGTTGAACCCCCGCTGCCAGATTACATTGAGCGTTTAGAGCGAAAGAAAATCCAGTGGCGCTATGTACCCAAACAGCCCGGCCGGGGGTATATCTCTTTCTATCGGAATTTGCGGCGGACAATTTTCGATAGCGATCCGTGTATGGTTTTTGTTCACGGACTGGCAACAATACCTTCGGTGATCTGGAACCGCTCGCGTGCGATCGTCTTGCTGCGCGAGACGGAACCTCAATCTACGAAGTCGGTAAAGGACTGGGGGTCATTGGCGCTTGCGCACACCAGTGTCGACGCCATAGTTCATCTAACTCAAGACGCCGCGGATACTGCCGCAGGCAAACTGCGTCTGCTTCATCGGCCCTCAAAGGTGAGTATAATCGGTAACGGGCTTGGTGTTGATTATTTCTCTCCGACGCCCGGATGGCCGGACCAGCTTCTGGCCGAGCCGGTGGTGCGGTTGGGCATGGTCGCGCGATTGCAGCCTAACAAAGACCATATCACACTGATCGAGGCCTTCGACAGGCTCTATGAAAAGTATCCGTCTCGCAAAATGCGCCTCGAAATCGCGGGTGATGGCACAACCCGAAAAACATTGGAAACCGAAGTCGCCCGCCGAAATCTGCAAGATCGCGTCACATTTCATGGAACTCTGAGCGCCGAAGGTGTGCGTGATCTGCTGCGCAGCCTGGACATCTATGTTCATGCGACCTTTGGGGAGACCATGAGCAATTCGATCATGCAGGCGATGGCGGTTGGGCTGCCGGTGATTGCCAGCGCCGTTTCAGGCGTCACCAACATGGTAACACCGGATGTCGGCCGACTTTACCCGTCCGGTGATGTGCAGTCTCTTCAGTCCGCAATCGCAGGCCTGCTGGACGACCCCGATGATGCGCGACGGCTGGCCGCAGATGCCCGTACGCATGCCTTGCGAAAATATGATGCAAGGTTGACGGTGCGCGCCTACGAAGAATTGACCAAGCAACTTATTCGGGCACGGAACGGCAATTGATGAACAAGGTCTTGCACCTGATCCCCTATGATACGATTGGCGGGGTGGAAACTGCGGCGCGGACTGTGCCGACTGAGTGGGGCAGCAGGGCAGGGGCAGTTTGCTTCCATCGTGCCTATTTGGTCACGCATTCACCAGTCGAAGTTTTTCCAGGTGACTGGCACGGGCCTGCCATTTCCGTCAATCATCCCGCTGCACATTGGAAGTTGCTTCGGTTTGCGTTGAGGTGCCGCGCCGATCTGGTGGTTGCCTCGCTCTGGCGCAGTTGCCCGACACTGATTGCGCTCAAAGTAATTCGTCCACGGACGAAAATCGTGTTGTTCTTGCATTCGGCAGTTGATGTACACGCGTTGGACAGGATGTTTAACCGGATTGCGATGCACTTGGCGGATGAGGTTTGGGCGGATTCTGCGACGACGTTGGAAGCACGCGTTCCGCCGGCCGTGCGCAAGCGGGCGAGGGTGCTTTCGTTTCTGACACAGCGTCCCCCTGTCTTGTCTGACAAGCTGCCTATAGACCAGACACGGGGTGTTGGCCCGAATTTTGTCTACTGGGGTCGCCTGCAGGCTGAAAAGAACCTTGGATTGGCGCTCGATGTGTTCGCTGCTGTCCGCAGTTTGTTACCAGAAGCTACATTCGACATCATCGGCCCGGATCGCGGGGCGCTTGCCGGGTTGCAGGCGCAGGTGGACGCTTTGGGTCTTGGCGACGCAGTACGCTTTCCGGGCGCTCTGCCACAAGAAGCCCTGCTGGCGCGCGCTAGAAACTACAGCTTTTACTTGCAAACAAGTCTCTTCGAGGGGATGGCCATGTCGGTCATCGAGGCGATGGCAATAGGATTGGTACCCGTCGTGACGCCCGTGGGCGAAATTCCTTCCTACTGTCAAGACGGGCGTACCGGCATCCACGTTACCACGCCAGAGGAAACTGCACAGCGGATCGTCGCAATCGTTGACAAACCTGCAGCCTGGCTTGAACTTTCCGAGCGTGCAGCCGAACGATGGGCAGGTGCCGATTTGTATCAAGACGATTACCGCGCCGCCTGTGACAATCTTCTGTCGAGGCCACAATCCGGGAGATGCGGTTCATGTGTGGACTAGCAGGTTTTGTAACCCTACGCCCATTCAAAGATGCTGAGCAGGCACGTCACAAGTTGCAGACCATGACGCGGTCCATAGCACATCGCGGCCCCGATGCTGAGGGCTATTGGCTGGACGACACCCAAGGGGTGGCTCTGGGTCATCGACGGCTTTCGATTCTTGATCTGAGCCCTTCCGGCGCCCAGCCCATGCAATCTACCTGCGGGCGTTATGTTTTCGCCTTCAACGGCGAGATCTACAACCATCAGTCGCTGCGTCTCGATCTGATGGATGTTGCGCCGGGGCTTATGTGGAATGGACATTCTGACACCGAAACTCTTCTCGTTGCCATCGCCGAATGGGGTTTGGAGCGCGCGCTTGAGAAAGCTTTCGGCATGTTCGCTTTCGCGCTCTGGGACCGTCAGGACCGTGTCCTTTCTCTGGCGCGCGACCGGATCGGGGAAAAGCCGCTTTATTTCGCGCGGCAAGGCGGGGGATGGGTGTTCGGATCCGAACTGCGTGCATTGCGCGCAGGGGGACTGACAGCGCAGATCGATCAACCTGCACTGGCATCATATTTGCAACTTGGCTACGTCCCTGATCATCTGTGCATCTTGGAGGGCGTCCAAAAGGTGATGCCCGGCAGCATCATCCATCTGCGCGCAGAAGCCGAGCCAGAAAAGCTTCGCTATGCGTCAATCGAAGCACAGTTCGGCCAGTCCCCCAAGATCACGGACTCCGGCGAGGCAGTCACCAGACTTGAGAGCGTTCTTGGAGAGGTCGTAAACGACCAAATGATCAGCGATGTACCCTTGGGGTGCTTTCTATCCGGTGGCGTGGATTCCTCGTTGGTGGCCAGCCTTATGCAAGCAGGGTCTGACCGTCAAATCCGGACGTTCTCTATTGGTTTCGAAGACGCGCGATTCAATGAGGCGCCGCACGCAGCTGCCGTGGCTAAACATCTCGGCACGAACCATACCGAATTCATCCTCAAGGAGGACGATGCGCTAGCCATCGTTGCCGATCTGCCGCGTATATATGATGAGCCGTTCGCAGACAGCTCCCAGATCCCGACCACGCTGCTTTGTCGCTCCGCACGCAAGTATGTGACGGTCGCCTTGTCCGGCGATGGCGGAGACGAGGTTTTTGGGGGGTATAATCGCCATGTCCGTGGTCCCAAACTTTGGGAGCAGATAACACGTTTGCCGTGGATCTTGCGTCACGTCGGCGCCGGTGCCGTCGACGGCGCGGCGCAGTGGGTATCGCGGAGCGGGCGGATATCACGGTACGCCACCACAGCCCTTAGGCTGCCGCTGACCACCCTCGAAAACCTGCCGAAACTGGCCGCCGCACTGAGGTCGGCCGGTAACGCCGAAGATTTTTACCAGACCTTTATTTCAACGGGGCAAGGGCTCCAGAACACACTTTTGGAACCCGCCCCGCCATATCCTGCTGACCCGAGGGCGCTCGATCTGGCGGGATTGGAAATGGCGGAATGGATCATGGCGCGTGATATGACTGGCTATTTGCCCGGAGATATCCTGGTCAAGGTTGATCGCGCTGCAATGAGCGTGGGATTGGAAACACGCGCACCGTTTCTGGATGCACGCGTTGCAAACGTGGCGCGGCAAATACCGATCGGGCTTCATGTGGACGGCCGCAAAGGCAAGAAACTGCTTCGAGAGCTGCTTTATCGACACGTGTCGCAGGCGCTGATCGAACGACCCAAGCAGGGTTTTGCGATGCCGCTGGATGACTGGCTCAGGGGAGCGTTGCAGGCATGGGGCGCGGAGCTGCTTTCGGATCAGGAGTTGGTGGCTGGTCTAGGTCTCAATGGAGACGTCATCGAGAAATTATGGATCAGACACCAAGACCGGCGGATAAACGCCGGAAAGGAGTTGTGGACGCTTCTCATGCTGCTGTTATGGGCCAGAGAGACCGGAATCGCTATGTCAGCGCGGCGCGGCCAATAAAATCGGTTTTCAGACGTGTCTGCTTTCGCCTAGCTCTCATCGGTGGGGGGGCAAGATGCGCGGGACAGATGAAACGAGCGGGTCGCTGTTCAGCTATGTCGATCTCGAGGAACGCATTCCCGCCAGACATCCGCTGCGCAAGAACCGCCAAGTAGTCAACGATGCTTTCGCCAGCCTCGATGGCGAGTTTGCCCCGCTCTTTGCCGATTTCGGCCGCCCTTCGATTGCACCTGGGCGGTTGATCCGGGCCAGCCTGATCCAAATCCTGTTCTCTGTTCGATCCGAGCGTCAGTTGATGGAACAGATGGAATACAACCTGATGTTTCGCTGGTTCGTCGGCCTTGGCATCGACGACTCGGTTTGGGGTAACCACGCCATTGGCACCGCCTGCCTGACGCTTTGACAATGATCTAAGAGACGTCGCTAAGGACGTCATTAACGACGTCTCTTAGACGGGGTCTGCGATGCGTGGTGAAATTCTTGGGGCGGAGCGGCGACGCTTTTGGCATGACGACGACAAACTTGAGATTGTCATGTCGGTTGGGGTCGATGGCGCAAGCGTAACGCAGGTTGCGCAACGTCATGAGATTAAGCGACAGCAAATTTATGCGTGGCGGCATGACCTCAAGAGAAAGGGCCTGTGGTCGCCTGATGCTGGGGCGCTGTTCTTTCCGGTGGATCTGCCGGCGCTGAGGCACCGCCTTCAGTTGCTGTTGAATTGCGTCTGCGTGGTGGGCGCAGCTTGCATTTTGAAAGCACGGTCGATCCGGCTGCGCTGTCGGGGCTGATCCGCGCGGTGGAAGGGGCATGATCGGCCCCGGCACTGGTGTGCGTGTGTATCTGGCTTGCGGTGTTACGGACATGCGCTAGGGGATCGCGGGGTTGGCCGAAAAGGCGGCCAAGCTGGAAACGCAGAAGCGCGAAGTTTTG
>RCMY010005208.1_pt1 | contig 11082 bp, 7 predicted proteins | sample 2041341 | NCBI WGS metagenome assembly RCMY01 (sample SAMN09708234, study PRJNA481090) | Marine sediment metagenome, whole genome shotgun sequencing project.
GATTACAGCGAAGCCGCGACTTCGTATTGGCTTTGGAGGCTCAAGATGCAATACAGTTATCGCAAACTTATGTATAACGATGTGGGCTAAACCGTGCCACGATGTTTACCAAGGCAGGCGCTGTGACCGAAGTCATTCCAAGCGAGCTCAATTCGTCTCCTGAGTTGGCACCCTTGGCCATGCCGAGGTAATCGCCGCCTTGTTCGCTGCCGGCGAGGGCTTTCACTACTCCGATACGGGATACATCCTCGCCGGGCTGATTATCGAAAAGGCGAGTGGCTCAACGTACTATGAAGAGCTCGCCAGTCGTTTTCTACGGCCTCTTAAGCTCTCACGCACCACGCCGTTCACTCGCAAAGACACAGAGGATTTAGCACAAGGCTATGCCCCGGAAAGTCGGCGCTTGTTCGGCTTGCCGGCGAAAGTTTTAGACGATGGAATTATGGTATTCGATCCGTCGCTGGAATGGACCGGCGGCGGCCTGGTCACGACATCGCTGGACCTGGTACGCTGGGGAATCGCGCTGTTTGGCGGCAAGGCAATCGGTAGCCATTACCTCGTTGAGATGCTGAACTCAGTTGCTGTGCCCGAGCGGGTTGCGGATCAACCGGGGCAAACGTACGGCTACGGACTGGGCGTGAGTATTGTTAACACCAGGTTCGGCATCGCTTACCGGCACGGTGGGTTTTTCCCGGGTTACAACTCGCTGCTTGCCTACTATCCAGAATTCGGTATTGCGGTCGCGATGCAAATCAACGCGGACAAAACCGATCTTGAAGAACACTTTGACGCTATTGTGGAGATTGTTGTTCGCATCGTTACCGACAATGACTTGCAGACAGCGGAAAACCACTAATGCTGTTAACCCTGTCAACACAGGTCCTGTTGCCGATAGGGCTGCTTGCATGGCTGTTGCTTGTACCGGCGAACAATTTGATCGGTTTTGCATCGCAGGCCGCTGGCATCGCTTCGGTTTTGCTCGCGTTAAAACTGGTGTCGCTCTGGATGCTGCTTCCATGGTGGCTGCCATTCGCGTATGGGCTGCTCTTTACCCTCGCGATCACACTGCGAATTCGGCGGCGAGCACTCGAGTTCGAACGATTGTGGCCTGCAAATGCCATGGCCTGGACGGGAATGGCGATCGTGGTTTCGTTCGGCATTCTTGGCGGGTGGCTATCGTGGCAGGCCATTCAGGGACGTCAACTGCCACACGTGCGCGTCGTCGATCTTCCCATGCCACTCGGATCGGGCACCTATCTGGTCGCAAACGGTGGCTCGCGTGAAATCGTCAACGGACACTTGATGACGCTGGATCCGGACATCGAGCGGTTGCGCGCCTATCGCGGTCAGTCTTACGGGGTCGATCTGATCAAGATTGATGCGCTCGGGTTACGCGCCAAGGGACTGCAGCCGCGGGATCCGGCGGTCTATGCCATTTACAACGAACCCGTCTATGCACCCTGTGATGGCATTGTCATCCGAAGCCGCAACGACCGACCCGATATGCCGGTACCGGTTCTGGATCTTGACGTCGTCGAAGGCAATCATGTCTTGTTGAAGTGCAACGACTTCGAGCTGCTGCTGGCACACTTCCGGCCGGGTAGCGTTCGTGTCAGGACGGGCGACTACGTCGTGGTCGGTCAAACACTTGGCTTGGTCGGCAATTCGGGCAAGTCATCGGAGCCTCACCTGCATGTTAGTGCCCAACTCACGGGTTCCACGCGCAAACCGTTCTCCGGAGATCCATTAGCGATTACGATCGATGGCCGCTACTGGGTGCGCAATGATCGCATTCGAGGAAGATCACCATGAGTCGTCGGATTCAAAAAGTGACCTTAGCAGTTCTTTTCCTTGTTACGGTCACGGCCGCCTCGACTTACCTGATTTTCTCGCGTGAGAAGCAGGCCACCCTTAATAGCCTGTCTGCCGGGAGCCAAATTGTTTTAATTGGACAGGGACAAGTGGAGTTTGCACGCGTTGGCCACGGTCCACCCGTTCTCGTGTTGCACGGTGCCGGGGGCGGCTATGACCAGGGCCTGCTGATTGCTCGCACCTTCGGTGGCGAAGGATTCCAGTGGATTGTCCCGTCACGGTTTGGCTACCTCCGCTCTTCCCTGCCAACGGATGCAACGACGGCGGCTCAGGCGGATGCTTTCGCGGAACTGCTGGACGGTCTTGGCGTTGATCGTGTCGGGATTATTGCCTTGTCAGGCGGAGTACCACCCGCACTGCAGTTTGCGCTTCGTTACCCAGCCCGAACGTCAGCGCTGGTTCTTCTGTCGTCCGCACCCTACACGCCACTGACAGCGGCCGACCAGGAGCTGCCGATCCCGGCTTGGTTGTACCAGGCACTTTTTGGCTGCGATTTTCCATACTGGCTGCTCAAAAAGACCGCTCGCACTCGTTTGGAGACAATCTTCGACGTGAAGCCCGACTTTCGCGCTAGGTTGTCGCCAGATGATCGGATGTTCATCACCGCCATGGTCGACGCGTTTGAACCCGTGACGATGCGCACGGACGGTCTGCGCAACGAAGGCGCGGCGATCGATCCAAAGGCCCACTACGCGCTGGAGTCCATCAAGATCCCAACGCTGATCGTCCATGCACAAGATGACGGCATCAATCCGATTGCTATTGGCGAGTACACGGCGCAACAAATACCCGACGCCGAATTCGTCCGTCTGACAACCGGGGGACATCTGCTACTCGGACACCACACGGAGATCCAGTCAACGACCAATATGTTCCTGCGCGAGGCGGTACTTGGCTCGAGTCCGTAATCGTTCGGTCAGGGCCAATGCGTACTTGCCGCGATACGTTGAAACCGTGAAAATATACTGAAGTCGTGCAACATGTTTGACAGGAGGTCACTTTGACCAATCAAAATTATTCGGCGTTGGCGGTGGAGCTTCGCGCCGTGTTGGTCCCCGGAGTTGGCGAAGCGCGTCATGCGCTTGTACAGGCAGCGACCCTCGCCCCTTCGAGTCACAATACCCAGCCTTGGCAGTTTCACGTTGCCCGTGACGCGATTATCATAGCCCCAGACTTATCACGCCGATGCCCGGTGGTGGATCCGGACGACAGCCACCTTTTCAAAAGTCTCGGTTGCGCAGCAGAAAACCTCGTCGCCGCCGCGCCGTCCTATGGGTTTGAACCTGACGTCAGAATCCAGCCAGACGGTCGAATTACTGTTGGCCTGGCCAAGCGCAAAGCGTCCGGCGACGCAGCTACACTCAAGGCGATTTCAGAACGGCAATGCACGAAACTGCCCTATGACGGTCGCGCTCTTGCCACTCATGACAGCGCTGCGTTGGAGGCAGCGGGTATGGGTGAGGGTGTTCGTGTCCTGCTGATTGACGACGCTGGGCGAAAGGAATCCATCCTCGATTACGTCAATGAAGGAAACATCATTCAACTCTCAGATCCGGCGTTCCGGCGCGAGCTCATACACTGGATTCGTTTCAACGACGCTGCTGCCATGCAGACCGGAGATGGACTCGGGGGCCGACCGAGCGGGCAACCGCAACTCCCGACCTGGCTGGCTAAACCATTGATGAAACTGGTGCTGACACCGAAATCACAGGTCGCAAAGGACACAGAAAACTTGAGATCGGCGGCGGGCATTGCCGTTTTCATCGGCGATCATGACAACGTCCAAACCTGGATCAAGATTGGGCGTACCTATGAACGCTTTGCATTGATCGCGACCGCGCGTGGTATCCGTAATGCCTTCATTAACCAACCGATCGAGGTGCGGCAACTCCGGTCGCAACTGCATGCAGCACTCGGATTGGCCTCGAACGAGACTGCGCATCTCATGGTTCGCTATGGCCACGGTCCGTTTGCGCCCTACAGTCTGCGGCGGCCCCTGGCGGACGTGCAAACCGGATGACCAATCCGCCGATAGACGCCGTGTTTGCTGGCGAGTTTCTTCGTCGTTTCCATGGCACGATTAACGCGCACGCTGCAGACGCTATTGCGTCACTCTGTACCGAGGATGTGGTCTGGGAAGACCCGGCGCAGACGCTGATCGGTCGATCCAAGGTGCTTAGCTTTCACAGAGATGGCATGTGCTTGCTGTCTGTACGCTTTATTCGAAACACTACATTAGATTGATTCAACCGCATGTAATAAAACCGGCGGCTTGGCTGGCACCGTTGCCAGCATGGTAAGCACCCGGTTATCCAGCGTGCACCACCAACCGTGAAACGTTTGCGTTGCCTTCACGCTGCGTAGTGTTAGGGGTTGCCAATTTCCCTGCGAGACGTTTCCCCAGCCGTAGCGGACGACTTCAACGGCGCGGGTGTCAAGGCGCAGGCCAAGCGACAGGGCTTTTAAAGCACTTTCCTTGGCGCTCCAGATAAGTGCGGTGAGGCACGCCTTATCTTCCGCGCGTGCATCGCGGACAAAACATCGCTCAGTCGCGGTAAAATAATCGCCAACAAACTCAGCGCTGCGCTCCTCAATCAATTCCAGATCGCAGCCGATACGGCGAGACGCCGGCGCGACGACGCACAAAGCCGCACCGCCGCGATGGCTAATTGACAGCGCGCAACACTTTCCGGCCCCCTCGTAGCGCGCGTGCGGTGCTCCGTCGGCGTCGTTCGAAATTTCGATATCCTGCAGACGCAGACCGACGCCAACACACGAGTTTACATAGGCGGCCAGCGCATGCTTTGCCGTCCAGCGTCCAAGTAGCCAGTCGGCGCGGCGTTTCTCGAAACGCATTGCCGCCACACGGTCTTTCTCGTTTGCTGTCAACCAGTGGCTGTCGTCCGGTAAATCGTTACAATGCTGCAACAGCCAATTTAACGCCCTCACCTGCTATCCTAAGTCGGCTCGGTAACCGCTGGCGACGTCTCACGCGTAGTCTGCTCAGCTTGCATTTCCTTGCGCATGCCCTGCTCCACCGTCGCTATGAGATAGGGCCGCAGTTCACTGGGCGGCACTATTTTGTGCAGTGAACCTACCTCCAACGCGCGCTGCACGCTGTGGACACTATCAAACTCCTCCGCGACTTCTCCCAGCTTTTCCGCATGCACGCGCTCATACGTTTCATGCCAGCGCTCGCGCAGTCGGCCGCGCGAGCTTTCGTCGGCCGCTGCTATCTGCTGTTCCAGTTCCTGCAATCGCTGGTCGGCGTGGGTACGAGAATCGACTTCCGCCGAAAATACCACTGCGGCGGCGGGCTTGCCGCCAATCACCGATGCGTAACTGCCGTCCAGAGCCGCGACTTGCATATTGTCGTTCAGCGCTTTGGAGAACACCACGTAAGCGCCGCCGTGATAACGGCAGATGCCGCAAAAAATCATTGGCCCTTTGAAGTTGACCACCGCGCGGGCGATTTCCGCACCAAACTCCAATTGCAAACGGCGCATGGATTCCGGCGAGCCATCAAACCCGGACAGATTAGCCAGCACAACCACCGGACGATTGCCGCTGGCCGCGTTGACCGCGCGCGCAATTTTCTTCGACGACATGGGGAACAGCGTGCTCGGTGTAAACCGGTCCGGGCCGTCGGTAGGCACAAAACCAAGCCGTGCGATGGGATGCGATTCAATGCCCAGCAACGTCAGCGGATAGCCCCCCAGATGGGCGTCCCAGACAACGCCGGTTTCCCCTTCGCGCAAGTCACGCCAGCGTTCCAGCGGCCGCAAATCCTGATCGATAACCGCCGTCATCACATTGCGTATATCGAACGGCCGATGGCGGCCGGCGTTGGTGGCATCGGCCATTATTTCGCCAACCGTGTTAAAGCCATACAGGTCACGGTCGCCATGCGGGAACACGCAGACATTACGCGTAGCGGCGTCGCTGGTGACAGCGCGGCGCGGAAAACGTTCGCCGGGCACGACATAGCTGTGCTGGTAATAGCGCAACAGTATGTGGCACGCGTCGCCGATATCGCGCGCCCAATATTGCGCCTGTCCGTTTACGCCCATGATCTTGTCGTAGCCGCCTATGCCCTGGCTATCCTCGGCGGAAACCGAGCCGGCATAATCCAGCGCCCGTTTACCGGTGAGCAGCATCGATCCATTGGGGGTCATCACCAGAATACCGCTGGTATGCATCAACATCGTCGCTTCGGCATTCCAATAGGACTGCGCGCCGACATTAACACCGTCGACAACAATATTAACCTCGCCACCGCACTGGGTGAATTCGATTAATCCGCGCATCACCACGGCTATCCAGTCCATGTTTTCCGTACCGCTGTCCATTGCGATCTTTGCCCCGGCCGACAGGGCAAACCAGTCAACCGGTAAGGATTTTTGTCGCGCCAGGTCCAGTGCTGCCATGATGCGTCGGCATTCCGGCTCGGCCAGCGAGCCCATCGCGCCGCTGGGGTCGCCCATTAACAGTACGCGTTGCATACCCTCCGGGTATTTGTCGGTAAAGTTGCGAATCAAGCCGACGATAATATTGGCCCTGTTCTTCCCTGGCGGCCTGTTCACCGCCACCAGCGCATCGTCGCCATCGAGATCGTACTCCGCAAATTCTCCCGGCGGAAAATCGGCTTGCGTAGCGTCGCGCGACGGGGTGAGCATGGCAATGATTTCGTAAGGATAGACCATGCCACGCTGGCGCATGCGCACCACCTTTTGATCGTACTCCGATAGCGGTTGCAGCAGTTTTACACTGGGCTGCTTGAAGCTCAATAGCGGGTCTTGCCCATCCGCCATTTCTATCTGCAAGGCCGTGTCACGATACTCGCCGGGTGCAGTGCGCAATCTGCCTATAAACACGATTTTTTCCAGGCCCAGGCCTTCGACCAGCGGCGGCAAGCGATGTACTGAAGCGCTCATCCGCTGCGGCTCATATTCGACCGGTGGCCAAACATAGAGAGTGACGCGGTTCCAGTACAATCGCGCGCGCGCTGCCCGGTGCATTTGAAACAAACGCATGGCCGCCAGCGTTTCCATCAGCATCACTTCAACATGCGGCAGACGCACGCTGTTGTCGGCCTCGTTGACGATGGGTGTCAGGTCGCGAATCTCCGTAAACGCGAACAGACGCTCGTCTTTGGCGTTGCTGCGCGCCACGCCATGAAACAAGTATACACCTTCGGCGGAAGGCAAGCGCTGGATGTCGAAGTTTTGCAAACGCCAAAGCTCGAGACGTTTACCGGTCATCGGATGCAAACCGCGATACACCCGCTCCTCATAAAATTCCTGCTCGCGCTGGCGGAAGGTAAAGTGGCGAATGCGGCGACTGCCGAAGCTGGCAGCCGGATCGCCAATAGCAACCACGACCCGACGCAGTGGTCGCTGGAAATCCGCCGCGATCAGAATATTGAGAATATCGCGCGCCAGCAGGTCTTCATCCAGCTCCGTGAATTCCTTCCATAAATACAAATCGATAATGATGTCGTGATCCGCCGGTACACTGTCTAGCCTGCCGCGCACCGCCGTGACGCAGTTGGCGAGTTCATCCCAGTTACCGCAGCTTGCGACAAGTTGTATAGAGCTACCTTTCTGCTCATACCGCGCCAGCGCAAGTGTGCTTCCATCCTCTTTTGTAGCGTTCAGAGTGGTACAGGTCAGCGCCGATAATTCGCGCTGTCGGTAGTTGCGCCGTATCAATATTTCCAGTATAAATTCGCGCAGTCGTGGTGGCGCCGCAGGGTAATATTTGCCCAGCACGCCGCTGAGCAATAAGGGGCAATCGATTAAATTACTCACTGTCTGCGCATACACCGCGTCCTCTCCGGCTCGCGCGAGCCGGTTAATCTGCGCGTCGACCTCAGCCAATGTGTGCTCCCAGGTCTGGGTAAACACTGGCCGATAAAAATAGCGATATCGCACTTCACGCGCCATATCGCTAACGCCGGCATAGCGGCGCCGGGTCACCACCACGATGCGGTCGAGTAACAGACGAAAATAGGCGTCTACATGTGCCTGTAACTTGTCGATCTGGTCCAGCCGTTTTTCCAGAATGCTCAGCACAATCTGCACCTGGGTTTGCATGCGCTGGTGCGACTTGCAGATCCACAACAGGGCTTCTTCCAGTTGCGCGCTGCGCTCCAGGCTTTTTACGCCGTAGTACCTTAATGACCGCCGCAGGCTCTTGATAAAACTTGTAGTGACGCCGGCGCTTTCGGTATCCAGCGAGCGGAGATACAGCAGTAGGTACTCTTCCTGGGTGCGCGCTTGCAGCTCCGGCGTGTCTTCGTCTTCTTCGCGCGGACTGAACAACACGCAGATATCGGCGAAAATGCCGAGAATCTCGTTTTCCTGTTGCAGACATGCGGCGCTCGCCGTAGCGCTGCGATAATGTGCCAGCGCACGGCCCGACTCTGAAGACTCCACGTCGAAGCCCAGCATCTCGCAGCGCAAGTGTTCGAGAGTGTCGCGAAAGCTGTTGTCACTAGTGCCTGGTGTTATTACACCTGCTTCATCGTTCGCGGCGAAGCTGACGCGCTGCGCCGTATTCTGCTGCACCGCGTGCCGCTGCGGTTGCACTAGCATCAGCGGCGCACCTACGTCGACCTGTACGTGCAGCGTTACTCCAATATTCTCAATTCTGCCTGCGCAGGGTGCCAGCACGGGGATCTCGGTTTTCATCGCCTCCAGCAAGGCGACGCGCTGCCCCTGTGTGACGACCTGCCCCTCTTCCACTTCCAGCGCCAGCACCACCGCCGGTGCGGGCGCACGCACAATACCACCTTCATCGCGTTCCATTCTATGCGGTACGCCATTGACCACAACCTTGTGATCGCGGCCATCGAGCAACGATAAAACCTTGTAGTGTGTGTCTCCCAGCGTCAGGCGGTTTTCCAGTCCGCCCATTTGCTCAAGCTGTGCGTGTATGCAGGACCCGTCTATTTCTACCCGGTAGTAATCCGGCGCCGTGCGCAATACCTTACAGCGGTAAACGCAGCCGCGGTAGCGCAACTCAACTTCGCTCCCCACATCTTTGCTTAGACGTAAGCGGCCCCTGGCTGCAGTTGCGTAAAACTGCGCCTGCTCCAGCTTGAATTCGGCCCGGTACGCTTCAATGGCGGATTGCACGATGGCAATATCGGCGTGCTCCCATGACAAATGCTCGTCGCGGGCCGCCAGTTGGTCGAGCCAGCCGATATCGTATTCTCCGCTGCGCACTTCAGGGCGGTCGAGCAGGCCGATCAGAAAACCCTTGTTGGTGGTGCCGCCGCGAACGATCAGTCGCATTTCCAACAGTGCGCGTTTCAGCCGCGCCAATGCCTCATTTCGGCTGCTGCCACTGGCAATTATCTTGGCCAGCATGGAGTCAAACTCAGGCGTAATGTGATCGCCTTCTACAAATCCCAAATCGATGCGAATGCCGGGTCCGCCGGGCAAAGTAAACAGCACCACCTGCCCCGGTGTTGGTGTAAAACCGCGTTCGGCGTCTTCGGCATACAACCGAGCCTCTATGGCGTGGCCGCGCGGCGCAGGCGGCTCACCCTCAAGTCTGCCGCCAGCGGCCACCTGCAGCTGCAACTTGACCAGGTCGATGCCGGTTGTCATTTCGGTCACCGGGTGTTCGACCTGCAGGCGCGCGTTGACTTCCATAAATGAAAACGTGCGCTGTTCCGGGTCGTACAAAAATTCCACCGTGCCGGCGTTGCAATAACCGGCGGTCTCTCCGAGGCGGCGCGCGGCCGCGCAAATTTCTACGTGCTGGTCGGGAGACAAGGCCGGTGAAGGGGATTCTTCGATGATTTTTTGATTACGCCGCTGCACGCTGCAGTCGCGTACGCCCAGCGCCCACACTTTGCCGTGGTCGTCACCTATAATCTGCACCTCGATATGCCGCGCGCGCTGCAACAGCCGCTCCATAAACACTGTGTCGTCGCCAAAACTTTTGCGCGCTTCGGCACGCGCGCTGCTATAAGCCTCGGCCAGGGCTTCAGCAGAGCTAACCCTGCGAATGCCGCGACCGCCGCCGCCGGCGGTTGCCTTGACCATCAGGGGAAAACCGAGCCGTTGCGCCTGCTGTTCGGCCTCCTCGAGGCTATCTACCGGGCCATCACTCCACGGCGCGACCGGCACCCGCGATTGTTCCGCCATGCGTTTAGAGCTGATTTTGTCGCCCAGGCTGCGAATGACTTCCGGGCTGGGTCCAATAAAGACCACACTCATGCGGCGGCACAGTTCGGCAAACGCGGCGTGCTCGGAGACGAAGCCCCAACCAACCCAAACTGCCTCGGCGCGCGTCTCTCGCAGCGCTCGTTCAAGACCTGCATAGTCCAGGTAGCGGTTTTTTATGCTGCCATCCTTGGCATCGACAAAGGTCGCTGTACCGAGGTGGTAGGCCTCATCGGCTTCACGTACAAACAGCGCGCGTCGGTCCGGGTCGGTAAACAATGCGATGGAACATAAGTCCGAGTCTTGTTCGGTATTAATTTCCTTTACCGCGCGAATCAGGCGCATGGCGGCTTCGCCGCGGTTGACTATGGCTATTCGCTTGAAGTTGCGCTGCATGGGAAGCTCCTTATTCATTGCATAACTGCGTTCAAAAAGGGTCGGAGGGTGCGCTGCGCACACGTCGAACTAAAATTCGCGACCCGCGCGGCACCACGTGCGCACGGCGCATCCTACGGGTTTAGGCCATGGCAATACGCAGTGGGTTCTGTTCGGCCTCGCCGACTGAACCGGGCAGCGCTATGCTTTCGTATCCGTGCATGCGGATGTGTACGCGGCCCTCCGAATCGACTACCAAAGCGTCGTGAGAATCTCCTTTTTCGCCTGGCTGAACGATCGCATGCAAGCCCTCCGCAGCGCCGCTTTTGTTGCCGGCGACGCTAACGCGATTTATATATCGCGGCAGGCGCATCTTGCCGGTGGTGCCAATCTCCCAGGCACCGGCGGTTTGAAAACACAGTTCCAGCAGGCGCGGGTCAAGCACCAGGTTGGCATCGGGCGGTGTGTGATCGGCAGGCAGGTCGGATGCCATCGTGGAGACAATGTTGTCGCCGTCGCGCCAGGCCGACTGCACCACCTGGTACGCAGGACCATGGAAGTAAACACGATACAGATCGTCCGCCGCCAGCGTTGCCGACTGCGGCTCCCCAGGCAGGGCTTCGATAGCTTCCTGCGCCAGGGGTTCGCTACGCAGGCG